>JGI24023J19991_10000775_pt1 | contig 25114 bp, 21 predicted proteins | sample Cruoilmetagenom1_FD_19991 | JGI IMG/M metagenome (IMG submission 19991) | reverse complement strand
TCCATGTGAAAAGCATTTGACGCCACAAAGTGGTATGGACACTTTTCACATCAAATAAAAATTGCCCCCGGTGCAGGCGTCCAAACCATCTGGGGGGCAAAGCAAGAACACTCACAAGAAATGCGGCAATCCTGCCGGCGCACAAAAAAAGCCCAGGGGTCATTGACGATTAGCCGGATGTCGCCTTTTCTGTCTTCGCAAACTTCCAGTCCAGGCGGTGTTTCTTCCCAGTCGAGAGCAGAAAGCGTTCTTTAGACGTTTTCCTCGCTGGGTGCATACACAGTTTCCAGGTGATCACTCTGGGTGTTAAGGGGAATCGTGGATAGGAATACGGTAGCGAAGGATGTGCTGATCCGCTCGCAGGATCATTTTGCAGTACTCAACTGGAACTTGGCCACAGTCAAGAGTGGTACGTGCGTAAATGACAACAGGGATACCGTCATCGAGTTTGAGAATCTGGCGTTCTTCAGGAGACGGCATACGTGCGTGGATCTCTTCAACAAATTCAGCAATAGAAATTCCCAGGCGTTCCAATGCAGCATTGGTTCCACCAGGGATCTTCGCAGAACGGGCCAGCTCTGTGCCTGCTCCGATACTACATGGATACCAAAAGTCAGCTAGTTCGACGGGTTCCTGATCAGCAAACATAAGTCTTTGGCGAACGACAACTTCTATACCTTCCTCAAGATTAAGACGATTTGCCACCTCCAGAGGTGCTGGAACCGTAGCGACTTTACGCAGTTTTTGCGTGGCTTGAATGCCTTGTCCAGCCAGTTCGGATGACCACTTTCCATATTCGCCATGTTGATCACGGTTTGTATACGAAGCAGAAACGATCAGAATTGGTCGTCGTCGAGATACGAAAGTTCCTTTTCCATGCCGTGCTTCGACAAGTCCTTCAGCACGGAGAACATTGATTGCCTGACGAATGGTCCCACGCGACAGACTATATATCTCGACCAGCTGAGCTTCAGTCGGGATCGGGTCACCAGCCGAGTAATTACCTCGCTCGATTTGATCCCGAATTTGGTCAGCAATCTGTTGATAACGAGCTTTGGGCGGAATCAGAGTCATGTCTTCTCATCTAGTCCAATAGTCGACTCTCGTCCAATCAATTTCTCGCTTGACAGTACCCTCACTGTTTGCAATACTACTCGTATAGACGACAGTCGCATGTTCAACATGTGAGTGTCGTCCTATTTTTGTGTCTGTTGACGAAGATGTAAAAATTCGGGGATATCCGAGTATGACAGGTAGCCCGTTTTCTCTCGTTCACGATAAGCAAAAAAACCCCTCAGACGGTTTGCACACCACAGCCAGGAGGGTTTGATAACGCCCTTGGGAGGGGTTATGAGCGTTTGCGATACCACGTCTCCAGCGGGAAGAGAAAAGGAACGGAATCGTTCTCCCGGGAACTCGGGTCCTTTGAATTTCCCGGAGCCTTCTCATGTGAACTTCGCCGGCAAGTGCGGAATTGTAGGTCGCGAGTCAGATTCCTTCTGCATGAATTGGCGCGTGTTCTTGTGTCGGAGCCTTTTCATGCGAACTCTGTTGATTCCGGCAAGGTGAAATCATGTCGGATAGATACTCATGGGGTTTGCAGACATTGCGGCAAGACTGATTGCGAATCAACATTTTGTATTTTCCGGTGGGCATTGGACCTGTGGGATCTGAAGCCGGCAGCCTCAAAGCCTCCTCGTCTAAACTTCGCCGGTATCTGTGTCTGTTGTGGAAATCCGGGCTGCAAGTCGACCGAGTGCATTTCTCAGTGGAACACCTTGCACTGGATAATCTGCCCGGTCTGTGGTGGCGAAGGCAGCTTCCTCCACGAACAAACAAACCAGCTACTGACCTGCCCCGGTGACTGCATCTGGGAGTTGCCAATGCCTGAGCATTCCCCTCTCTTCCTCGATGACCCGACGAGAGACCAACCACACCTTCCTCCCCATCCTATGGAGAACCCTCTTCTCGTGGACAGTGATCACATGTACATATACAAAATTTCCACAACACGCTCGACTACAAATCTGGTGAATGCATCGCACGGTGGAACCGCGTGGTTCTCTCTGGAGAACTTATCCCACCTGCAGAAAAAACCACTGCCACGCGAGCAGCCCTGATCAGGCAAAACGAGCTTCGGCACACAACGACGAGCATCTTGGCAGATGCCGGCGTCCCGAACGAGAGGTTGACTGGCCTTCTGGGGTATCGAACCACGAAAATGGTGGAACTCCACTACCGGTTGTATCGATCAGGTCATTGCCGAGACGGTCAAGACTGCTGAACTCGTGACCAGGATGCTCAACATCAAACTGTGCAGGATGAGGGCTGATCTGCTTCTTCCTCACTGTACAGGGTCCCCATCAGGATCCCTTCGACTTCGATTTCTGTTGCAGTACTTTCTTGAGGTACATGAGGCGAAAAGCAGCGATATACAGAATCGCCTGGGGGTATGTGGGTCTCTGACCTGGGGGTTTGGGTGTGGGGCTACCTGGACTCGAACCAGGGACCTCATCCTTATCAGGGATGCGCTCTAACCGGCTGAGCTATAGCCCCTTACGCTTGAAGAATCGGGGAAAATGTAGCAGGCAGAGAAGAAGAGCACCAACGAATAGTCGTTTTTCGTCGGCTTTTCTCGACTCTCCTCACCTGATCTCCATACCAAAAATGGAGAATAAAACAAGGCTGAACAGGGAAGTTACGCGAATCCCAAAGAAAGGAAACAAACCCTAAGTCGCCCGGCGAATCACACGTTTTTGCGGGGGAACAGGGGCTACGGTCGAGGCCGACGAAGACTCGTCGTCTCCTGTTTTTTCTGCCTCAGAACTATTGCTCTGGGGAGGAAGGGGAGAAGTTGAAACTGTGTCCGGTTCTGTCCGATCAACATCCGGTTTTGGTTTCGGTTTCAAGGAAGGCGACCTACGCTCTGGCGTGAGTGGCCGAGTAGAGGAATTTGTTTGTGTAGAAACAGCTTGCGGATTTTTCTGGGGGCCAATTTTACTGGCACTGGGAATCTTTTTCGTTCTTTCCGAAGGCAAGTCTGAAACCCGGCCAGAATTTCCGTTTTTCTTGGGCAGTTCTTCGTGCAGGTCTCGGGAAACTGTCAGAGGTTCTGACTCGCTCGGAGATGAAGGCAGCTTTCCTGAATTTCCTGCTGTTTCTGAGCCGTTGGTAGTAGGAGTAGAGGAAACTGGTGTGGGCTTTTGCTTTGACGGGTTTATAGGGCGCGTTTCCTGCCCAGTCCCCACAGTATTTTTTACCCTATTACCAATTTCTCTCCCCAATGACGAGGCATCAGCAGTACTGTCCACTCCGCGTGAAGCCCGTTCCCGTTCCTTGGCAGTGAAGGGTATTTTTGTCGCTGTTCTTTCACCAGCAGGAAGAGACACACTAGCGTCCCGCTGTTGGGCAGCAACAAGCCGTTCTTCTCGAGGAGACAGCTTTTCTTCCTCGATAAAAGTAAGACCGCCCACAATATCAGAAATCAGGTTGTACAACACTGCAAGGAGTGTGGAGGTAAACGTCATTCCCACGATCATGACGAGTTCAAGCACAATAGCCGCTCGAAGTACATTCCCGCTTTCGAGTGAGAAATCACCTCCGGCCAATTCGCCGGCAAGTTCTTCTAGATTGTCCAGGGCACCAAAAGCCGAGAAAACGTTCCATAGCACGATTCCGGCCACAAGCCAGACAATTCCAATAACAAAGAAAAAGAGAAGCGACACCTTGAAAACCGACCAAACTTCCAAATGGCGGACAAGGCGTCGAGTCGTTCTGCTTGGAGAAGGCAACCGCCCACCTTTCGCTGTCGGTACGGAAGGATGATCCCCCCATCTTTTCGACCGTCTCCGACATGACCTTCAAAAAAGATTTGTCAGGCTGGAAAAGAGACCACCGGATATCGACACATGAAGACCCCGTATCGGATTCTACCCGAAACACAAGTCCCCGCAAAGACTTCCGAAGGAAACAGCCAGAGCAAAAACACCCTAGGCTGTCATCTCAGTCGGCAGACAGAGAGCGAATCCGTTATAAATGAGGAAATGAACGCTTCTCTGCAGGAATATGCGGTCGCGAGTTTCGGAAAATATCAGCTATGAGACGACAAGACTTGCTCTGTGTCCTCGCTGCTATTACCAGTGCAGGCGCGATCTTTCTTCCTTGGATATCTGGAGTCGAGGGATTTTTCCTTTCTGACACCGCAAGTCTAGGGCCTCTTGATATTCCGCTGCGCTTCCTTTGGACTGATGTCAGCAGTATGACATCAGCAAAAAGTGGCCACGAACCAGCCTTCGCCATCTTCATTTTTCTTCTCACAATTAGTATTTACGTAAGTAAACAATTCTCCCCACTCGCACGACGAGGTGTTCTTCTCGCGCTCGGTATTCTTTCTCTTTGTATCAGCGCAATCTTTACCCAACGTCTTTTGTCACTGGTCTCTGTCACAGAAGGGGCGGGAAGTTTACTGCGTCATACTGGTCCAGGCCTTTACCTGTTTGTTTTTTCCGGCCCTCTCACTGTGCTCGCAGGAATCACAACAAGGACACACAACGAGACCAACAAAGAGAACATAAACGCTTCCCAAACAGTCCACGAATATGGACATAGCCATATCCCACCAGCGGAACAGCGTATGCCCACAGCCTACGCCGAGACCACAGCCATCAACGCGCAGCTTCCTGCCATGCAGGTGCCCCCTCTTCTCCCTTCCGGGGAAGAGGTACCAGAGACTTCTGTTCTGCCTCTCGCATCTCACGCCACCCAACAAGACTTGTATCAAGACATATATGCAGAGGGCAGCTGGGGTCCATCTTCCCAATCTGCCTCTTCAGATCCCAAGGTCACGATCTCTCCCGAACCGCTTTCTTCCCCTCCACCCGCAACCACAGGCCCAGTGTCTGCCGTCACTGATTTTCTTTCTGTGCAAGCAGACCCGGAAACCTGGTCTTCGGCAGAAAGCCGGAAGAAAACAAACGAGGCGCCTGAAACCACAGTGCTGCACGAAAAAGACCAACACACAGGAGAAGAACACGACACTTGGGGTTCCAAAAAATCGACACCCGATTTTTATCCTGTCGTACCCTCGCCTGGAGAAGCAGTGACAGAACAGATTGTGTTTCCTGCCCGTCCTAGTACGTCACAACCGTGGCTCACCGAAAAAACTGCAACACAAGATGAAACGAGACTGTTCCCAAGGGGAGACATCATGGAGGAGAGACGTCAGGAGACGGAAATTTTCAAGATACAAACAGAAACAACCCCGCCGGTGAACCGGGAGGAAACCCGAGGGGAGATCCGAGAGGAAACCCCAGAAAAATAAGCAGCGTGGCGGTCAGTCGTCCTCGTTCTCGTCCTCGTAGGCCGCTGCCAGCGCCACTGCAGTAATTCTCTCTCCCTTGTTCAGGGTTGCCATTCGCACTCCCATCGCAGAACGGCTCTGCTTACTCACATCTCCGCACTCACACCGGATCATGACCCCAGAAGAATTGATAAGAGAGATCTGATCAGTGGGGTCCACAACGGGCGCTGCCACAAGCTCACCGCGCTCTGCGACAACCCGCATTGCAGTCACACCTTTGCCGCCTCTCCCCTGCACACGAAAATCCTGCACAGAAGTGCGCTTCCCATAGCCTCGGTCCGTAACACACAAAATATCAGCATCTGGTTTTGCGACACCCGCGTGAATGACGAAATCTTCTTCCGCAAGAGAGATACCCCGGACACCTCCCGCGGCGCGTCCCACCGAACGAACGTCGGTCTCTTTAAACCGGATGCCCATACCCTGTCTGGTCATCATCACGATACCGTCTTCACCAGAAGTAGTAAATACACATACCACTTCGTCATCAGAACGAAGACGAATCGCAATGATCCCGTCTGAACGAGTGACGTCGTAATCTTGAAACTTTGTTTTCTTTATAATCCCGTTGCGCGTCACCATCACGAGGTAGCGCGCGGTCTCATAGTCCCGCGTGTCGATAATCGCTTGTATTCGTTCTTGTCCGGCGACAGGGAGGAATTGTGCGAGAGCCTGCCCTTTTGCAGTACGGTCTTGTTGCGGAACATCATAGGCCTTGATACGGTAGACCTTGCCCTTGTTGGAGAAAAACAAGAGGTACGCGTGGGCCGTCGTGTAAAGCATTTGCGCAACATGGTCGCCCTCACGCAGGTGAGAACCGCGTACCCCACGGCCCCCTCTTCCCTGAGTACGCACTTCGTCACGCAAAGTTGCCTTGATATACCCCCGATGCGTAAGGGTGATCACAAGATCATCGTCAGCAATAAGATCTTCAATATTGAATTCGCCCTCATCGGGCACAACCATAGTACGTCGATCACCTGCGTACTTTTCCCGAATGGCGAAGAGCTCTTCTTTTACAATGGCCCGCAACTTGAATGGATCCGCCAAAATAGCCTCAAGCTCAGCGATAATCGCCTCCAGCTCAGCTAATTCTTCTCGCAATTTTCCTGTTTCGAGCGACGTCAGGCGACGCAAGGGCATATCCAAAATGTGGGTGGCTTGCACTTCGGTCACACCCACACGCTCGATCAGGGCAACCTTTGCGCCCTGCGTATCTGCAGCGGCACGAATCACTGCAATCACTGTTTCAATTGCGTCAAGCGCAATGAGAAGCCCTGCCAAAATGTGCGCTCTGTCACTGGCTTTCTTGAGACGAAAACGAGTCCGCCGTTCTACGACTTCCAACTGATGATCAACATAGTGGCCAATAATTTCAGCCAGATTCAGCGTACGCGGCACCCCATCTACCAGCGCCACCATGTTGATACCAAAGGTGTCTTGCAATTGGGTGTGCTTGTACAGGTTGTTCAGCACCACAGTAGGAACAGCATCACGTTTCAGTTCGACAACAAGACGAGGCCCCTTCTTGTCAGACTCATCTCGCACATCCCGGATGCCCTCAACCCGTCCTTCCTTCACCAGATCATGAATCTTGGCAGCAGTGCGCTGCAGCGAAACCTGATAAGGAAACTGGGTCGCAACGATCTGGTGCCCGCTCCGGGTTTCCATGATCTCGGTCTCAGCCCGTAATTTGATAGAGCCCCGCCCCGTCGTATAGGCGTCTTTCACCCCGCGAGACCCCACAACAAGGCCTGCAGTCGGAAAATCCGGGCCCTTCACAAACTGCATCAGATCTTCGACCGTACAGTCAGGATGATCGATACAGTGGAGCGCCGCGTCAATAATTTCACCCAAGTTATGGGGAGGGATATTGGTCGCCATTCCAACGGCAATACCCGTCTGCCCATTCACAAGCAGGTTCGGAAAACGCGCCGGCAAAACGACGGGTTCTTCGGTCTGTCCATCATAGTTGGAGACAAAATCGACGGTATCCTCATCGATCCCATCGAGCAGGCGCATCGCGAGGGAAGCAAGGCGCGCTTCGGTATAGCGCATCGCAGCAGGTGGGAAGTCAATCGAACCAAAGTTCCCATGACCATCCACAAGGGGGTATCGCATTGAATGGTCTTGGGCCATCCGCACAAGGGAGTCATAAATAGCGGAATCACTATGTGGGTGATACATCGCCATAGTGTCACCGACAGAACGCGCGGACTTTTGATAAGGGCGGTCGGGCCGGGATCCTCTTTCAAACATCGCATACAAAATACGCCGATGCACAGGCTTGAGACCATCCCGCACGTCAGGCAGGGCACGAGAAACAATCACCGACATGGAATATTCCATGAAGGAACGTTTCATTTCCTCTTCAATGTCAATTGCCACAATACGTGAAGAGGCAAGCGCGTCATTGTCGTCTGGCGAGTTCTCATTCGTTTTATCACTCATGGTCAGATGTCCAAGAAACGCACATCGCCGGCATTGGCCCGAATGAATTCTTTACGCACTTCTACATCATCGCCCATCAAAGTGGAAAAAATCTCATCTGCCATCGCGGCATCTTCGATTGTGACCCGGCGCAAAATACGTTTCTCCGGATCCATCGTCGTATCCCACAGCTCCTCATAGTCCATTTCGCCAAGCCCTTTAAAACGCTGAGCTGGGGGCATACGCCTGCCGGCATTCTCAACACGCAGCACTTCAAGCTCGCGATCAGAATGCAAGTAATGGATGACATTCCCAATTTTTTGCCCATAAAGTGGGGGCTGAGCTGCATACACATACCCTGCCTCCACAATCTCGGGAAGATAGCGGAAAAAGAACGTCAACAAGAGTGTACGAATATGTGATCCATCCACGTCTGCATCAGCCAAGGTCACAAGCTTGTGATAGCGGATCTTTGAAATATCAAAGTCCTCGCCTATGCCTGCTCCCGTAGCCGAGATAATGGATTGGATCTCGGTATTGCGTAGGCTTCTCTCCAGGTTGGATTTCTCGACATTCAAGATTTTCCCACGGATCGGAAGAATGGCCTGTGTACGCGCATCACGCGCCTTCACAGCCGAACCACCGGCGGAGTCACCCTCCACAATAAACAGCTCACACTCCGCTGGATTACGAGAAGTACAATCCACAAGTTTTCCGGGAAGCCCACTGCCATCAAAGACACTCTTACGCCGGGTGAGATCACGTGCTCGTTTCGCAGCAAGACGCCCTTGCGCTGCAAGCTTGCACTTCTCGATAATGATCTTTGCCTCGGCAGGATGCTGATCAAGCCAATCCGCAAGATGATCATTAACGGCCTTCTGCACAAACCCTTTCATCTCGGTGTTCCCGAGCTTCGTTTTTGTTTGCCCTTCAAACTGAGGATTTGCGAGCTTGACTGACACAATTGCAGTGAGCCCCTCACGGCAATCATCACCGGTAAAATTTTGGTCCCGGTCTTTTAAAAAGTTATGTGTTCTGGCATACGCATTCAGCGTATAAGTGAGCGCCGCCCGAAATCCCTCTTCATGTACTCCACCCTCGTGCGTGTTGATTGTGTTGGCAAAGCTATACACGTTGTTTTGGTAGCCGGCATTCCACTGCAAAGCCACTTCAACTTCGTCCGGGACGCTTACGCCTTCTCTCATACGACTTTCCGAGAAAAACACAATCGCCCGGTGAATAGGGTCTTTGCTGCTGTTAAGGTGAGCAACAAAATCACTAATACCACCATCAAACCGGAAGCCCTGGTGCAGGCCGTCCTCAGTGCGTCCGTCTGTGACACGAATCATCACACCACGGTTTAGAAAAGCCAGCTCCCGGAGGCGACGAGAGAGTACGTCATAGTCGTACTCTCTATTTTCAAAAATTGCCGGATCAGGCCAGAAAGTAACCGTGGTTCCCGTCTCAGATGTATCACCTACCCGTTCGAGACGTCCTTCAGGCACTCCACCGTCATGAAAGGACATACGGTAGAGACCTCCTCCCCGGCACACCTCAGCAACAAGGCGCTTCGACAAGGCATTCACGACAGACACACCCACACCGTGCAGACCGCCGGAGACACCATAACCGGCACCACCAAACTTTCCTCCCGCGTGAAGTATTGTCATGACAACTTCAACAGCGCTGATTCCCAAATCAGGATGGATGTCGATGGGGATGCCGCGTCCATTATCTGCCACACTCACTCCACCATCAGGATAGAGATGCACGTGGACAGTATCGCAAAAACCGGCAAGAGCCTCATCAATTGAGTTGTCTACAACCTCATATACGAGATGGTGTAGCCCGCGTGGGCCGGTCGACCCTATATACATGCCGGGACGCATACGGACGGCCTCAAGGCCTTCCATGACATCGATGTCGGCAGCGTCATACCCGGATATTTCAGCCAAAATGACTCCTGGCGGAGCGCGACGCACCGTCGCGACGGCTTTCATTCAAAAAGTTTCGCCATTGCCTGTACATACCAGATCTACACTTATAACAATGACATACAATTCACCAGCATCTTGCAATAAGAAGGCAAGTGTTTTCAGACAGCCACAGAGAAGCGGAAAGGGCCGGCTCTATCCAAGAATACCAGATCAACGATGAGATCTAGCCTGCAGCAAGTTTCTTTTATCATATCACGAATCGTTCTGGAAACAGGAGACAGGGTCCCGTTCAGCATACTGTTCACGCCTCTTTTAACCCCATCTTCGTCAAACAATTCTTTAGGAACGTTGCACTACAAGACGAACCACTACAGAACGACCAAGTGCTTCATTGAGAATCGTCACTATGGCAGCAGAAGAAAGCTGCAACCGGGCTGCCCCTAACTCATTTTCAGCTATTACCGTTAAAACTCCATTCCGAAAGTGGGAAGGAAGCCCTGCAGAAGCTAGATCTTCTCCCACATGCTCTTTCCACCAGGAAGGATCGATAAGGCGGGCTGTATCCACGTCTGGAATGCCAAGTTCTCCAGCGACAGAATGAAGCACTGTTGAAAGAGGTATCAACTCACTCCGGCGCTGTCCTCGACGCTGAAATGCCAGAGGATTACTCATAAGTACTCCTGTATCTTTGACAGGGCCGGTAAAGCATAAAACAATGCTTGCTCAATAAGGTTTCCCACTCCCTTATCTACTTTGCACTCATCATTTCTCTTGTAGTTCGACATACGTGCCACGCATATTGCGCACATATCACGAAATGACTTTTCCACCTTCGATCCGAACAGTGCCCCATCCTTTTTTAAAGTCGTTCACATTTTCTTTGCACAAGCCGGCATCCGCAAAAGCAGTGAAGAACTCGGAGGAAGGTGCCGCAATATTTGGATCGTCGGTCATCGTCACAAGAGTTTGCGTTTTTGGAAGAAAAGAGAGAAGGCGTGCACGGCGTGAAGTATCCAGTTCCGAAAAAACATCGTCCAGGAGGAGAATGGGGTCTTCATCGCAGGCCTGCTCAAGCAAACCAAGATTTCCCAGACGTAAACCCAATGCAAGTGTGCGCTGCTCTCCCTGAGACGCGCAGCTTCGAGCGTCACGGCCTTGCAAACTCACATCCAACGCATCTCGGTGAGGGCCCACAAGCGTAAGACGGCGATCAAATTCAGCGCGTTGCTCCCGTTCAAGAGCTTTTACCAAGAATCCGCGCAAAATATCAGCTTGAGGGTCAACATCGAGCGGTGCCCACGATGGGTTGTAGTGCAGGTCAGCACTCTGCCCGGATAATGCGTCCACTGCTTCCACAAAGAAGGGCCGTAATTTTTCACACAAACTCATGCGTTCCGCTGTCAATAAGGCACCTTTCTCTACCAGGAGATCCGTCCATGTCGCCAAGGCCGAAAGGTTTACTCGACGCGCACCCGCAGGCGCTGTTCGAAGCAGCGCATTACGTTGTTTCAGAACACGCTCCCATTCCTGCACGAGAGCCGATAGACGAGGAACAACTGCAACGAGAATCGTGTCGAGATAATCTCGCCGAAGACTTGGACCTCCTTTAATCAGATCTAAGTCATCTGGAGAAAAAATAACGCAGCGCAGAAGGCCTGTGATTTCACGCGCGTGAGTCCGTTTTGCACCATTGAGAAGGAATTTTGGCGATACTTCTCCTAAGCCCATGCCGATTCGTATTTTTCGCCCAGATCGTTCTGCCCAACAGTCAAGGAATGCCCTCGGCAAAGATGTTGCAGAGGATTCCCGGATCATGGCGGTTTCTCGGGTAGTACGAAAAGACCGTCCTGTAGCAAGAACATGGACTGCTTCTAGAACGCTTGTCTTACCGGCACCGTTCGGACCTGTGATAACAGTGAGACCTGGAGATGAGAAATCAATCACAGAATCAGCATGATTGCGAAAATTCAACATACGCACTTGGTTGATTCGCATCGCTTTGTTCTTCCCCGGGAGCAGCGAACGAATGAGTCAACTGGTTTTCTTTCCCGAAAGCAAAAAAGAGAACTTATACCCGTACAGGCATCAAAAGATACATGAAAGAACGGGATGCGTGTTCGGAAATAACTGCCGGCTTTAAAGGAGCAGTCATTTCAATCAAGATCTTATCAGCCTCACATGCTTCAAAACCGTCACGAAGAAAACCTGGGTTGAAAGCGATAGTCATTTCTTCACCGGTGTAGATTCCCTCGACTTCTTCGTCTGCTTCCCCGCCAAGTTCAGGATCAATCGCTTGAAGACGCACAAGATCTTCGCTCAGGAGAAGGCGAACTGGCGTGGAATCTCGGGCAAGGAGACCAACACGGCGTAGAGCATCAAGAAAGGCTGTTTTTTCAATCTCCAGCCGGTTTTCCATCTGGTCGGGAATAAGCTGCTCATAATTCGGAAAGTTGCCCTCAATAAACCCTGTAGTGACAGTGGTGGTTCCTACACGAAAAGAAATTTTTTGTGTAGATATCACCATGCCAATGGCGTCAGATTCTCCCTGGGAGAGTCGGGCAACTTCTGCAAGAGCGCGTGCAGAAAGAAGAATTTGTTTTTCATCGCCAAGCAAATCTTGCTGTTCAATTTCATTTACAACAAGCCGATAGGAATCAGTTGCAACGAGACGAGTTCCTTTCTCAGTCTTTTGCAAGAGCACACCTGTGAGCACGGGACGACTTTTGTCGCTACTGGCTGCAATGACAGTTTGCTCAATTTTTTGACAAAGCCCTGGACTGGAAATTTCGGTGAATTCTTCGGTGATTTTTGGGAGGACCGGAAAGTCTTCTCGCTGGTATGTGCGTAATGAAAAGTGTGATCGTCCCGAGGACACGGTGGCAATGCCGTCTCCATCTACCAGGATTTCAACGGCTCCTTCGGGGAGTGATCGTATGATATCTCCGAAAATGCGATGAAGCACTACTTCGCCTGGGATTGAGACTTCCGCTGGCAACGAAGTTTCAATCGTGAGTTCGCCATCAGTAGCGCTTAGTACGAGCCGTCCTGTTTCTTCGGCACAGACTAGCACACCGGCCGGCGCGGCGAGTGCCGCTTTGCTCGGCGAAGCCCGGAAGGCCACTCCCAAACTGTCCGACAACGTTCCAGAATCACAACGGAACGATATTGTTTTCGTATCGCTTTTCATTTTTCCTCTTGCGATTACTAAGAATAAGAAAAAAAATCTCTTTTATAAGAAAGAGTAGTAGTAGTAGGGGCTGTGGATATGTGGATAACTTCTTGTTTTCCCTGCTAAACCTTAGTTTTTTCCATGAGGGTCTGTGGATAACTTGTGGACAACCTGTGGATAAAAAAGGGGGGGTCTGTGGATAACTTTTCCTTCATCTCGTTGTCTGTGGATAACTTTGAAGTTATCCACAGACAACTCACAACTTTGTCCACAAGTTATCCACAGACAATTTGAGGCGAAAAAAGAATTTCTTACACTTTAGAATATTCTTTTTTCGAAGCGTATTACTAAAATTTTTTTGATTATCAACAATGTGTACAATTCTCCTGTGAGTATGTGGATAACTTCTATTTTTGCTGGTGAGAGTGATAAAAAGCTTTTTTTCTTCGTAAGGAAAAAAAGTGAGGAATTTTTTGTCTCATGAAGAAGATGCATTTTTTATACGGGTTTGCAACTCATTGACCTCATGAAAAATCTTTCTTTTTTCGGCCATAAGGTCACTAACTTTTCGGCACGCGTGGAGTACTGTGGTGTGATCACGCCCTCCAAAAATATCTCCAATGCGTGGAAGTGACAGGTCTGTCAGCTCCCTGTGGATATACATCGCGATTTGTCGAGCATTCACAAGCGGGCGCCGACGACTTGGCCCAAGAAGCTCATCTAATGTAATATTGTAATATTTCGCTGTTTCCCGGACGATAATGTCTGATGTAATGAAATGGGAAGTTGCTGTGCCCATTTCCTCAAGAATCTCTTCCGCCAGAGTAGAAGAGATTGGAGTTCTTTCCAGCTTGGTGTATGCCACTACTTTTGTGAGAGCCCCTTCGAGAGCCCGGATGTTGTCACTAATACGTCGAGCAATTGCTTCGAGTACATCTGAGGGCACGTTGAGCTGCATCCGCTCGGATTTGTTGCGCAAAATTGCGATGCGGGTCTCAAGATCAGGAGGCTGCACGTCTGTAATAAGACCGCTTTCAAAGCGAGATCGCAGACGGTCACCAAGCTCAGATATTTCTTTTGGCGAACGATCCGAGGCAATTACTATTTGCCGATTCGTCTGGTAAAGATGATTAAAAGTATGGAAAAACTCGTTTTGAGTTTGTTCCCGCCCTGCAAGGAACTGGATGTCATCGATCAAGAGGATGTCCGTGACGCGATAACGGTCTTGAAACTTTTTTCGACCATCCGCTCGGATCATGTCAATGAACTCGTTCGTAAACTGTTCACTTGTTGTGTAAATAGTGTGGAGGTTTCCCATCCTCTTCACCATATTGACAATGGCCTGGAGCAAATGGGTTTTTCCTAACCCAGTTCCCCCATAGATGAACAGAGGGTTGTAACTCTCCCCAGGTGCTTCTGCTACTGCTAAAGCCGCAGCATGCGCAAAACGGTTTGATTCCCCAATGATGAAAGTCTCAAAAGTGTTCGTTTGCCGTACAGGACTTTGCGGTGGCTCAGTCTCTTCATTGAGCTTTGGGGTTTCTTTGGAAGAACTTTTTTTTCCTCTTCCAAACGATCCTTGCCGGGAAGCAGGCTCTGGATATGTCAGCACGGGTAAACCAACAGCTGACGGAGATTCCGGCGAAGACGGAAGAGACGTTGTCGGGTTTAACTTGGCTTTTGTTGCTGTTTTTTGTGGACCGGGTTTCTCCTCTACAACGCTGGTGTCTGTTGTATCTGTGCTCGATGCTGTTTTCGCAAATCCGGAATAATCACCAAATATTTTTTCGTCACCCGTTTTCCCGCTTTTTTTCTCCTGTTTTTGAGATTTATTTTGTTGGCGCGTGTTTTGGTTGTTTGTGGTGTGAGAAGAAAGAAGCTCTGTGGGAACGGGGTCTACAAGATCGAGCAGAGTTGGCTGGGCTTGTTTTTTATCCTTTTGCGGATTTATCACGACAATACGGGCTTCCATTGGGTGCCCTGCCACAGATTCCAAGATTTCTGAGATTTCGGGGAAAAAATGAATAATGCGTCGTCGAATGATCTCGGCGGGTACTGACAAGACAATATGGTCATTGCCTAGTTCTGTAGGTTCAGCTGATGCAAACCATGTGTTCCATGAGTGGCTGCCGAACTGCTCGCGTAAAATTGGTGTTACTTCATCCCAAAAGGAACCGGCGGTTCGGTGATCATCTGCCACAAATTCACTCCCTTGTCAATCTGGAGCGGAGGGCGTTGGTATGGGCGCCAGAGACGATACCGACGCGTCACAATCCATAGCTATGCACAGGCTTATCCACAATTATGGAAGCGTGTGGCACCATTTCTGGTAGCACTGGGGGTTGGTCGGAAAGTTATGGCGAGCCTGCGACTCTGGCAAGGCTTCGGGAACTTAGCAGAGGTGGAGAATTGCCACCAAGGTAGAAGGAATATATCTGTTAGGTATGCGTATTTGCTCCTAGCTTTGCGAAAAGAATGTACCTGAAGAAGGAAAGGTATTGTGCAAGGTGATTTCCATACGAGAAGGGTTTTTCTACGTAGGGATCCCTCCTTCTCACAGCACTCTCAAATGGTCTCTAAAATCCATTTTTTGATGAACAGTCAGCAAGATGCACTTCTTCGTAAACGGGCGTTTCCCCTCTGTTCTGTGTTTTTGGAGGCGGAGTCTGCTTCCCGCGCGGTATAGTTCTCGTGGGTTCCGTCAGTAGGCGGAACCTATAACAACTCGATCCTTGATGCGTGAGCGTTCTCTCTCTAGGTGCGTGGTTCCCCATACAGGTTTCTTGTGGTTCTGCCTAGCTCTGTAGACGATAAGTTGTCGGAGCGTTTTCTTCATGGCGGAGTACACCTCGAAAGCCGGCAGCTAGTGCAGAAATGTCTCACTCTCTTGTGCTGTACAAGAGGTGGATGTTCAGATATAGTGGCCCCTCATGCGGACTGCTGTCTTGTCCTGGGCAGTCATGAGCTTGTTGGCTAGGTCCGTGTTGTTTTTCGATATTAGTTTTTCAAGATTTTTGAGGGCTGTATGAAGCGGACATACCAGCCGAATAACCGCAAGCGTCATAAAAAGCACGGTTTTCGTCATCGTATGAGTTCTCGCGGGGGGCGTGCTGTGTTGCGTTCTCGTCGGGCAAAATGCCGGAAGCGCCTCGCTGCCTGACCTTTGTTCTACTGTGAGTTCTCCTCCCCCGCGTGCCTCTCGTACTGTGATGCGGAACTTTCCGGCCAAAGCTACTGCTTGTCGCCTTGGTCAGTTCACGCTTCTTCGGACCGATGGGCCCGTTGCAGTCGGGTATGCCATCGGAAAGAACGTGGGTAAAGCTGTTGTGCGCAATCGTGTGCGTCGCCGTCTGCGCGAAGCTATAGCAGAGGGTGTTGATCCTGTGTGGATCGACGGCACATTTTTGGTCGTTGCACACCCCCACAGTGCGTCAATGTCTTACAGCGAGATGAGGCGGAAAATGCGATCCGGGTTCAGGGAATTACATGAACGGGCACAATCAGGAAAATGAAGCAGAGAAAGAGCAGCGAGAGCAGCTCTCTCCTGTGAGGTTTTCAGACGTTCCGCTGGATGCGGCGTCTCGGGCAGTATTGCGCGTCATCACGTGGTACAGATGGTTTCGGCAAGGACAGATGTATGGGACGTGTATCTATCTTCCCACTTGTTCTGAATACATGTCGGAGGCGATCGTATCCCATGGCTTACTGCGCGGAATCTGGATGGGAATAAAACGGATTGGTCGGTGCCATCCGTGGCGCAAAGGGGGCTATGACCCTGTGCCCTTTCTTGACCATCGGTCAATGCACACTAGAACGTCAAACTCGGAAGTGACGCAATGATCCTCGGTTCTCTACTCCCGTCGGACTTCTGGACCGACCAGACAATCCCCATACTTGGGCACCTTTTTGGTCTCTTGGAGTATGTGGTGATTGGAGGGGGCCTCGCCGCCCTTTATGCTGTTCTGCCATCTTATGGCCTTTCTATCATTATTCTCACTTTTTGCATACGTTTCGCGCTTTTTCCTTTGATGTCGAAGCAAACACGTTCCATGCGCAAGATGAGTAAGCTCCAGGTCGAAATCCGGAATCTGCAGCAACGCTATAAAAATGACCGGGAACGCCTGCGAGAAGAGCAAATGGCGTTGTTCAAGGCAAACAACGCCAACCCTGTTTCTGGCTGTTTACCGCTTCTCTTACAAATGCCAATCCTTCTTGCAATGTTTCGTGTCTTTAATGCAAGCGAAAATGATGCGCTGCCGGGGGCTGCTGCCACGAACTTTATTCCGGAAGGATCGAATCTTTTTAAGGACATTATCGGCTCCACGCTGGAGAACGCGAGTGCCGCGATGAAGTTTTTTTGGATGAACCTCGGCGCTTCTCCTGCCGAGGTGTTTTCCAAACGGGGAGAGATCGACGGGATCAGCCTCGCCTCTATGATTCCTTACCTTTTAATGCTGGCAGCGATTGGTGTGACTGGCTGGTGGCAGATGCAGCAAACGGCGCAGCGCAATAAGAGCCAGACCCAAAATCAGCCTGCTGCTGCCCAGTCGATACAAAAGGTTATGCCTTTTGTATTTCTTTTTGTTTCCTGGGGTTTTGCTTCGGCAGTGAGTCTATATTTACTTACCTCGAACGTGTTTTCAATCGGGCAACAGTGGTGGATCCTGCGACGCGATGACGAAGACGAAGAAATTATTATTCCGAAGCCACAAAAGCTGCAGAAATCGCCAAAACAATCCATCTCGAAACGGGCAAACACCAAAACTTCTGCAAGATCTGGCCAATCACAATCTGGTCAGAAACCAACGGGTGCCAGAAGAAAAGATCAGACCGTTTCGAACGGTGCGATGCCCGGCTCTGAGAGGAAGAAGATTCCTAAAAAGGTTCCGCCAAGAAGCAAAAAACAGCAAACTGGAGGAACCTCAGGGAAACCGAAGAATGAGACAGAGAGCAGCAACCCGAAGAGCACACCGTGATCGCTCTACTGCTGTGTGAAACCGATAGAGGACACCAATGGGACCCGGCCAGGACGTGAGCGATTGGCGAGAAATTACCGCTGTGACGCGAAAAAAAGCGTTGGAAGAGGCAGTGCGCCTTCTTGGTATCGCAGTTTCTGACATGGAGATAGCGGATCTTCCCGACCAAGGCGAAGGCGTGCGTTTGCTTGTGCGTCCGCAAGAAGCAGAAGGAGAGGAAGTGCCGAAAAATGACGTGCCTGACGCGGAAGTCTCGGAATCAGTTTGCGATTTGGAAGATGACGAAGACTTCGACGGAGACACTGATCAGAGTCAAGATCAAGAAGCGTTGATCCAAGAACAACAAGTTGTCGCCTTGGATTTTCTGGAGGAATTACTTGAGGCATTTGACCTTGAGGGAGAAATTTCTTCAGAGGTTCGGGACAATACTGTCTATGTTGATGTGGCAGGTGAAGAACTTGGCGCCCTGATTGGCCGTCGAGGCGCTACTTTGAGCGCTCTTAGCGAAATCTGTAAGACGGTGATTCAGCGTCGCACGGCGTCTCGTGTCCGTCTTCAGCTTGATGTCAAGGGCTACCGGGCACGTCGACGTGCTGCGCTGGAGATATACGCGACAGGGCTGGCCGAAGAAGTCGTGAAAAGCGGAATAGAAAAAGCACTTGAACCCATGTCGGCATCTGATCGAAAGATCGTGCATGATGCCGTTGCACAAATAGAAGGAGTGCGGAGCTATTCCGAAGGCAATGAGCCGAAACGAAGTGTGGTGGTCACTCCTGTTTAATGCCATCAATAACGAGATAGCCTAATTAGTTTCACGTGAAACATTTGCAGGAGCGTTACATTGCCCTTTTGGCGGACGCGAACCTCCGTACCAACCTCGTCTCCCGTCGCTTGAACAAAGAGGGGATCGCTGAGCTCGTGGCCGGTTTCTCGGAAACCTTGGACCGAGCCGCGGTTCCCCCAAAAGGTACTCTCCTTGATATTGGTTCAGGTGGAGGACTGCCCGGAATACCTCTTGCGATCGAGTATCCAGGTTTGACTGTCTTTTTGAACGAGTCACGGAAGCTTCGCCTGCTCGAACTCGAAAAATTTGTTCGTAGCCTTGCTTTGGAGAACACTTTTGTTATCCCTGGTCGAGCTGAGAATCTCCCTTCGCTCGACGTCTTCTCGGATGGTGTTGATATAGTGACGGCGTTCGGTGTGGGGAAGGCAGTCGCTGTATTCGATCTTGTCATGCCCCTGCTGGCAGTCGAGGGAGTGGCGCTTCTTTCCATTCCTGCAAAACCATCTCGCCAAGAAGTCGCAGAATGGCATCTGCAAGCAGCGATCCGGGGATTCCGGGTAGATGTGCATGAATCTATTCTGCAAGGAGGGCGTAGTCTGCTTCGGCTTCTTCGTTTTCGTTGACTGTGATCAGTGATTTGGCAGATGGTGTAAGAGCAAGTTGTAAGGTGTGTTTCCGACGAAACAGTGACAAGAGCGGCTAGGTTTACTCGCTATGTTTGTAACGTGCGGCGAGTATTGTTGTTCTTGTTCCTGTATGTGTTCGGATGTCCGTGAGGTGAAGGAACACCGGAATGACGAGTGAGCGCGAAGCTCTTGATCTGAACCGAGCCGATTCCTCGACGTTGTTGTCTCCCCTCGGGCGTCGCATTGCTATTGCGAACCAAAAAGGCGGTGTGGGGAAGACAACAACAGTCGTGAACCTGGGGGCGGCATTAGCGGAAATGGGGAGAGAAGTTGTTGTTGTCGATCTCGACCCCCAAGCGAATGCCACGACTGCCATTGGCCTGGATCCTCGTTCTCCAGGAAACACCGTCTACGATATGTTGGTGCAAAAGGTTCCTGTGCGAGAGTGTCTGAGCATAACTGAGCAAGAACACTTGTGCTGTATTCCCTCCCACCTCGATCTCGCCGGCGCCGAAGTTGAACTCGTTTCGATGCTTGCGCGCGAGTCCCAACTTTCCACAGCTTTGGAATCGCTCACGCATCTCTATGACTATGTGCTGATTGATTGTCCTCCCAGTCTTGGCCTTCTTACGATTAATGCTCTTGTGGCTGTCACAGAGGTCATTACCCCAATCCAGTGTGAATATTTTGCTCTTGAAGGATTAGGAGCACTCATTCAGAATGTGAACTTGGTCAAGCAGCGAGTGAACCCGTCACTTGATTTCACGGGGTTTGTGCTGACTATGTTTGATCCTCGGACCAACCTTTCCACTCAGGTTGTGAACGAAGTGCGGAATCATTTGGCTGGAAAAGTTTTCAATACTATTGTGCCGCGAAGCGTACGACTCTCCGAAGCGCCCAGTTTCGGGCAGCCAATCGGGGTTTATTCTCCGACTTCGCGCGGAGCCATCGCTTATCGCGATCTGGCCTTGGAGGTTGACCAGCGCTATGACACAACGAACAGGTCTCGGTAGAGGGCTCGCTGCCCTCTTGCCTGATCCGGACGCCATTCCTTCAAAAAGCGTAAAGGGGGTACTGGGTCCTTTCCGTGAAGTCCCTGTTGCCCAGATCCAATCGAATCCACGCCAACCACGTGAAATTTTCGATGAAGAGTCCCTGGCTGTGCTGGCGAATTCCATTTCATATGTGGGAGTGCTCCAGCCTCTACTTGTCCGCACTTCTTTGGAAGGCTATGAACTCGTTGCCGGCGAACGCCGCTTGCGTGCCGCAAAACGGGCCGGCCTCACCATCGTTCCTGTGTATGTGCGCGATGTGTCTGACCGAGATTCTTTGGAGCAGGCGCTTTTTGAGAATGTGCACCGGAAAGACCTCAATCCTCTGGAGGAAGCGGCTGCTTTTCGTCAGTTGATTGATGACTTCGGCATGACGCATGAAGACGTTGCAAACAGGGTGGGGAAAAGTCGGGCTGCAGTGACAAATACCTTGCGTTTGCTTGCACTTCCTGGCGACGTGCAGAAGCTTCTGATGAGTCAGGATTTGAGCAGCGGGCATGCTCGTGCCTTGCTTCCGCTTGCAGATGGAAAGGCACAGATTGCGCTGGCATTGCGGATCGTTGCAGAGGGGTGGACTGTACGAGCTGCAGAAGAAGCAGTGAAAAAACTGCTTGAAACATCCCAGGCTTCTGTTCGACCGAAACAGAAGCCTCTTTCTCACCCGGCCCTGCTTGAAGTTGGTGAACTCATGGGAGATTATCTCGGCACAAAAGTCGATGTGAAGATGGGCAAGGGAATAGGACGTATGGTGATTGAGTTCGGGTCCCTGCATGACCTTGAGCGGATCTCCGACCTCATTTTGAAAGAGAAGCCGGCGCAACAGATCCCCGACCTCCCTTAAAATCCTTTCTTCCTGCCGCATTGTGGGGTTTTCTGGGCGTTGGCCAGTGTCTCCGATATGTTCGATTCGGGAGCGTTGCCGATAGGTGTGAAAATCGCTTTCAGTAGGAACATGTCTGCTTCAGGCTGAGCGCGTGCAACCTGGAACTGTTACCTCTGCGCAATCCTGGAAAACCCCTGGGAAGTGTGCTCTCTCGGTTGCAGGTTTTCGACCTTTTTCAGACCGGATGGCAGTGCGGAAGTTCGTGAAGTGTTTTGCCTGTGACTTCCGCAAGCGGTGACTGTTGATGATTGTTTTTGTGGTTTTTTATGAGGGGTATCGCCGCAGAGATCTCTCTTTGATTTTCTCCCGTCTCTCTCTTTTCCGTCTGGGATTTTCTTTTCCTGCCATGCATCCCTGATGAGCCTGTGGCTGTGTATGGTGCTCTGGACAGCCAACAAGGTCAGCGCGTTGCCCGTTTTGGCGAGCGAGATCTGGCGGTGATCCCCGTACCCTGGGTGGTCTCATGATTTTTTCAAGCCCGTTTCGGACAGTGATTTTTTCTTTTCCCTGTATCCCATACAAATCTCTGCTGTGAAATTTCACGCGTCTTTTTTGCAGATGATGCTGGGATGTTTTGTCCTGTGCTTGTGAGGTTTGCGAAGACAATCCTGCCCTCTTTTGCCTCGGGTCTTCGGGTATCTTCTCGGCGTTCTTTTCTGGGTGCTTTGCACAAGTACAGCAGCAAAGGGGGAAGCCGGATTGTGGGGCGGAGGGTTTTCTGGCTTGCGTAGTTAATGGCGATAGAAGAGAAAAGCGTGTTTCACGTGAAACACGGGGATTAGTTCGTTAGAAGAAGTTCTTGGAGAGAATTGGTATTCCGCAGTGTTTGTCGTGTGTGTGCAGACTGAAGGCCTGGCGTGCATTTCTTGTTTGAGATGCGTTCCGCTTGTTTTTCAAAAGACCTTCAGCCTGCATAATACGGGCCTCTGTCGCAAGATCCAGGCAGTGCGGAGGTTTTTTTTTGGGGGGGGGTGTGCCGTTCTTCTGCACCGGCCTTTTTCGGGCCTGGTGGGGATGCTCCAGGGAGGAGGAACGGGCAATGGTGGTTCGAGCTCTGGATTTTCTACTGCATGGATGCGCACGGTAGAACCGGCCAGAGCCCACTACAGCCTCGCAAGGATGGCAAGAGACGTGGGAAAGATAAACTGATCGCCACTGGAGAACGGCCGGCAGGCGGCACCATCGAAGACCGTGCCGCCTGCCATGGGTGTGCGGGAAGGCCAGGATCAACGATGTTCGCCTTCCCGCTGCTCACCACTCTATTTCTTGGTTTCCTTGTCCCCCGGACTGTTGGCCGGTCGCTTCGCGCAGAAAAGCCTCTTCTTCGAGATAGCGTTCGGCATCGATGGCGGCAGCGCATCCGCTTCCTGCCGCAGTGATTGCTTGACGCCAGATGCTGTCCTGCACGTCGCCGCAAGCCCACACGCCCGGCTGGCTTGTACGTACTTCTCGGTGTGTGATGATGTAGCCTGACGAGTCGAGGTCGATTTTGCCCTTGACGAGGGAAGTGTTGGGGTCGTGTCCTATCGCGAGGAACAACCCGTCCACGGCAAAGTCTGAGTGATCTTTTGTGACAGTGTCCTCGAGCACGATTTTCTCCAGCGTGTTTTCTCCTTTGAGTCCGGTCACATGCTTGTTCCAGAGGAAAGAGATCTTCTCGTTCGACATGGCACGTTCGGCCATGATTTTTGAGGCGCGGAGTTGATCCCTGCGGTGGATCACTGTGACTTTTGTTGCAAACTTTGTCAGGAAAATTGCCTCTTCCATAGCGGAGTCGCCTCCTCCGACGACAGCAATTTCTTTACCTCGGAAGAAAAACCCGTCGCATGTGGCACAGGTCGAGATGCCTTTTCCGCTGAGGCGCATTTCGTCTTCGAGGCCGAGCCATCGGGCGGAAGCGCCGGTCGAGAGAATGACGCCCTGTGCTCTGACTTCGGTGTTTCCTGCGCGAATACGGAAGGGACGTTGCGACAAGTCCAGTTCTGTCACGTCGAGAGGCTGCAGCTCAGCTCCAAAGCGCTCGGCTTGAGTGCGAAAGTTGTCCATGAGATCTGGGCCGAGAATGCCTTCAGGGAATCCGGGATAGTTTTCCACTTCTGTTGTCAGCATGAGCTGTCCCCCGGACTGTGTTCCCTCGAACACAAGCGGGTCCAAATTGGCGCGTGCTGCATAGATTGCGGCTGTCAAGCCCGCGGGACCGGATCCGATAATGACCAGTTGTTTCTCAGACATGTTACTCAAGGACCTTTAATGGGGTTTTGATGTGGGATGCTGGACTGTTCTGAAGAGGAAGTACCCTCATTGTTGGCAATGAGGGGGAAGAACTTTGGAAGCGTCGGGCGCACGTCAAAGCAGATGACAGTGATCAGCTGGGTTTTCTTTCTGCTGGGTTCTTCCTCTTCGGGGAGACTCTTCTCGAGTGTTTTCCAATAGTGACGCGAAAATCTGCAGGTGGGTAGGTACTGGTTTCTCTTCTGTGGGAAACACAGGAAAACAGGTGATTTATTCTGGAAAAATACCCTTTTTCAGTGGTGTTTTTGCCTGAGGTTCTTTATTCCTGGAGAAGGCAGCACGTGTTACGCGGCTGTCTTTTTCCGGTTGCGCATAGTCCACAGGAAGCCGCCGGTAGCGAGGAAAACCGCTCCTGTGCCCCAATATGCTGCCCATACTTGTTCTTCGCCCACATAGTAGGTGAGAACCCGAATCAACCCGATACAGATCATGGGGAGGATACTGAGGGTAACGAGGGTGAGCGCAATGGATAAACTGAGTCCTCGGATCACCTTTTCTGCCGGAAGAATGGTCTTTTCTCGCAGACCGGTGACAAGTGACTCAACGCTTTCGCCGACCTTGTCTGCCATATCGAGATTCACGAATGGTCGAGAAAGAGGGTTTTCGCTGTCGAGTGTGTGTGCTATTGCAGAGTTGTTTTCTGCAGAAGATGCCGCGCTTTCGGTGCTTGCCGGAGAAGGCGGTGTGTGCTGCACGTTATTTTGATGTGGGTCTGTCACAAAGAATCCTTTCTTCCCAGAAATTTTTTTGTCAGGGTTTTTTCTTTTGCGAAAGAGAGTGTGTTTCTTGCTTCACAATATGTGGGCAAAGAGACGGACAATGGAAGGGTGAGGGAAGCCTGAGGAATGAGGCACATCAATTCACAATAGTAAGAAAATCGCAGGTGGTGGGATCAAGGACTGCAATGACATCGGATTGCCAGGAAGCAGTAAAAGGACCGATGAGGAAGACAACCGGAAGACCTTTCCAGCTTCCTTCCAACATGGTGTCAGGCCTGAAGCCTTCAGGTAGGAGACAATCAGGGAAGTCTGGAAGTGCAGCGGCGTTTTTTCCGTCCGAGACAGTTTCTTGTTGTGTTGTACGAGACTGAAGAAGGAGATCGTGTAGCTCTTTTTCAGTCTGGAGAACAAGAGTCGGGAGAGGGGCGGGAACGAGGGAGAACGGGGAATCGTCCTTTTCTGTGTTCTCGTATGTTTCTGGGGCAGGTTTGGGGGTGGAACGTTTCTTGTGGGTTGTCTCCATGTCGTTGTTGTTGTCTTTTCTGGTTTGAGGAAGCTGACTCGTTCCCGCATCTTCTGGCGCGTGGGAAGCCTCACTCCCCACAATGGTCTCATCATTTGTTCCGTTTGACAGCACATTGTTTGCCAAGATGGTGATGGAAGTGAGAAGGATCGCTGCTATTGCTGCTGCCGAGGCAAAGTACGGGAGAGGGGAACGCTGTTTTTTCGATTGCTTCGGTTTTTTGCGCGGAAGAGGAGCAGGCAGTTCCAAGGGATTGTCGAGAGGACTGTCCAAGGAATTGTCGAGAGGACTGTCCAAGGGGCTCTCGAAAGAAGCCTGTTGTGTGGTGTCTGTGCTCCACAGGGCCTGCAGCACTGTATCGTCC
>JGI24023J19991_10000768_pt1 | contig 25205 bp, 17 predicted proteins | sample Cruoilmetagenom1_FD_19991 | JGI IMG/M metagenome (IMG submission 19991) | reverse complement strand
GATCACCACGGTGGTGTCTTGGCGGGCCTCGACCACCTCGTCCAGGTAGCAGATCGCGCCGATGCGGGCGGCAACCGTCAGCGGGCCATCCTGCCAACGGGTGCCGTTTTCATCCAGCAAAAACCGTCCCACCAGATCAGCCGCTGTCATGTCCTCATTGCAGGCCACAGTGATCAGCGGTTTTTGCAATTTCCACGCCATATACTCAACAAACCGTGATTTTCCACAACCAGTTGGGCCTTTGACCATCACGGGTAAGCGACAGCTGTAGGCCGTTTCATACAGCGGGATTTCATTCCCCGTTGCTTGATAATACGGCTCGTTCTTGATGCGATACTGATCGGTGTCGGTCATGATGGCCCTCATTTGGTTTGGTGAAATTGACCTATTTGTGGACGCCCAGTTTTTCGCGCCAGCCCGGATAAAGCTGATCCGCATCCGAAGAGAAGGACTCAAACGCACCGCGCATTTCCTTATGCTCTTTGGCGTATTCGACCAGATCGACACCCTCCTGCCAGGCTTGATAGGATTGGCGCAGCGAGGTCGCACCATCGGCGATGCCATCCTTGTGCCCCAAAGCCCCCCCGCCCGAGGTTTGGATCACATTACAATGGCCAAGGTTGTCAAAGAACCCCGGCAAACGTAACGCATTCATACCACCTGAAATGATTGGCGAGGTTGGCTTCATACCTTCCCATTCTTGATGGAAATGCGTGCCCATAACGCTATCGCCCATTAGCATGTCGGCCAGCACGGTGTCACTGTTATAGCCTTCCATTTTGCCAAACCCCATGGTGCCGGTGTGGATGCCCGAAGACCCGGACATGCGCGCCCATTTCATATGGGCCAGCGCGGTATATCCGCGATTGGATTCTTCCCCCGTGACCATACCGTGACCGGCGCGGTGATAGTGAATGAACTGATTGCCAAAGTGGCGGCGCGCCGTTGTGACCATGCCGCAGCCGCCGACAAACCCGTCGACCAGCAGGGCAACATTTTCAGCTAGAAAGCCGAATTGCTCTAGCACATATTCGCCGCGTGCGATCATCTCATTGGGATCATCTGCGGTGATGTTGGCCGAGAACAATTTGGCTTGGCCTGTGTCATCCATCGCGCGTTTCATTGAATCAACGATCAAGGGAATGGATTCTTTCATCGGGGCGTAAACCTGATTGCCCTGTGGTTCATCGTTTTTGATGAAATCGCCACCCAGCCAGAACTGATAGCAAGCCTCGGCAAAGGGTTTGGGGCGCAGACCCAGTTTGGGTTTGATGATGGTGCCGACAACCATGCCGCCATTGTCCAGATCACGGCCCAAAATGCGCCACATGTCTTTGATTCCACGTGCAGGACCATCAAACAGGCGCAGGAAATTTGGTGGCACGTAAAAATCCAGCAGTTTGGCGTATTCAACGTCGCCCATTGCCTGGTTGTTGCCAACCATACAAGTCATCAAGGACACGACCATAGCGCGCCCATCCGTGATATTGCGATCAAACAGATCAATCGGGAAAGCGATTTTCATCAGCTCTTTTTCTTCGTCGATCTCGTAGCAAATCGCGTCCAGACCCATGGCAAAATCATCGGTGGTCGTTGTCGCCACATTGGTACCTGTTGAGGATTCCGCACAGAAATGTGCCGCCGTGCCGATGTAATCGAAAAACCCCTCGGCCGGTTTCATTTTATAAGCGGCCAAAACGTGTTTGCCGTTGGCCATCAGGTCTTTTTCTTTCAGGCTCAGGTCGCTGTAACGGCTGGTTTGGTCTAACATGGTATCCTCCAAAAAATGTGCGGTCTCCCGTATGCTGGACTTGATATCGGATTTGAAATATAAATAATAATCAATAATATCTACCAAACATATAGAGAAAAATCTATGATCCCTCCCTCCCTGCCAACTGCCCTTCACGCTGCCTTGCCCCATGTTTCCCTGCGCCAGCTGCAAATCTTTGAAACCGTGGTGCGTCTGGATGGGTTTACAAAGGCCGCCGAGGCGCTGAACCTAAGCCAGCCGACGGTGTCCATGCAGGTTGATAAGCTAAGTAAAACACTGGGCTTGGCATTGATGGAACAGGTCGGGCGCAAGATGCATCCGACACATGCGGGCCGCGAGGTTTACGTGTTGTCGCAGGATATTCTGGGACGGGTTGGGGCATTGGGCGACCTAGCGGATGAGCTGAAGGGCGTGGTCAAGGGCGAGTTGCGTCTCGCGGTGATCACCACGGCGGCCTATTTCATGCCGCATCTGTTGGGGGCATTTGTAGAAGCGCACCCCGAGGTGCAGCCGCGTCTGACCATCACCAATCGGGCCGAAGTGCTGGAGCGGTTACGTTCCAATCAGGATGACCTGCTGATCATGGGGCAAGTCCCTGACGAGATCGCGGTTACAGCCTATCCGTTCATCGACAATGAAATGGTGGTCGTCGCCGCCCCTGATCACCCCTTGGCGGGACAGCGCAAGCTGTCGCTAAAACAGATCAGCACAGCGCGGTTTTTGGTGCGTGAACCCGGCTCTGGCACGCGTCAAGCGGTCGACCGTCTGTTTGCGGCCAATAATCTGGCGATCAAACCCTATATGGAGCTTGGCAACGCCGAGGCGATCAAACAGGGCGTGATGGCGGGGTTGGGGATCTCGGTGTTGTCGCGGCGCAATCTGGGGCTTGAGCTGAGCAACAAGCATATCGTTGTGCTGGATGTGGTCGGCTTTCCTTTGGTGCGGCGCTGGTCTGCGGTGCATTTGCGCGACAAAAAGCTGTCCCTCACGGCGCAACGGTTTCTGGACAGTTTGATTGAATCTGGCAAGGTTGTCGATTAGCACAGATTTGCAAAGGCTACCCTTGATTTGGGCAAACGTAGCGCGATGGCCGACGCGCAAAGGCGCAGAAATCAATCGGCAAATAGCTGCCTAAATCGTGGAAAAGCTATGTTTTCCTGACTCGTTGTGCTAAAGTTCCAAAATATTTAGAGCAAAACATTTTAGTTGGAGGCATAGCAATCCGATGAAACTTAGCCCTTTGCGCGCAATTTTCGCTACCATTGGCATTTCAATCCTGATGGGCGGGGCAATGGTGCCACTGTGCGCCAATGCCGAGGCTGATCCGCCCTATTCCTCAACCGCCGACACGGTGTTCGATATCATTCAGGTCGATGATCCAAGCGACTTTGTCTGTCTCAGTTATCTGGGGCGCACCACCCGTCAGATGTGGGACAAACGGGTGGACAACGAGTTTGATTTTGAGGTCTTCCTATTTCAAGCGCATTTCAGCAACAGCGCGCCGATTGATATCATCGTGAACCCCGAATTTGGCACGGTTGAGGCCGCCGAGACTGAGGCGCGGCGCTATACCCGTTCGTTGGGACAACTGCCACTGTTGTTTCGACACGGTATTCGCCAGCTGGGTATTCATGATGGCCGTCCTACCTATTCAGCCGGGGCTGGCAAGATTTTCGTCTATGCCGAACGCACAACGCTGCGCATTTCCCAAAACCATCTAGAGGAATCTATGATGCACGAGGCAGCGCATGTTTCGCTGGACCCGCTTTATGCGCGCTCAAACGCATGGGTTGGCGCGCAGCAGTCCGACAACAGGTTCCTGACCCGTTATGGGCAAGACTATCCGGCGGGCGAGGACATGGCTGAGACCGCGCTTTTCGCCTATGGGATGATCCGCCACCCAGGCCGAATACCTCCAGTGGACAGCCGCGATATTCTGCTGGCCGTACCCGCTAGGATTGCATTTTTTCAAGACCTATTAAACCAAGAAATAGCATATCCCCCTGCCATGCCACCACCAGCAGAATGCCGATAAAGAGCTTAGGGTTTGGGTCGGTTTGTGCTATACTATACAATTATTATTTCAGTAAACATTATCAATTTGTACAATAATTTTAACAAGGAGACTACATAATGACTCGTAATATTTCCCAAATTGGCCCTGAGGGACATCAGGATACGCTGCGCCGTGACGATTATTTCCCAACTTTGATTTATTCGTCCATGTTGCATGACGCCGAAGAGATGAACAAAGAAATCCTGGCGGCGATTAACGCCGAACGCAAACAGGATGCCAAGGGCATTGAACGCTCCAATTTCAAGAGCCTGGGCGGGTGGCATAGCCACAACAACCTGCATAAAGATGAAAAATACGACAAGCTGACCAAACGTATTAACGATATGGCAGCCGGTATGTCCGAAAACATGGGGTATGACGAAAAGCGTCGGTTGGAGATCACCACCATGTGGTCGATTGCCAACCCACCCGGTGCCAGCAACCGCGCCCATATCCACCCCGGCGCATTGTGGAGCGGGGTTTACTATGTGCAAACCCCAGAAAACTGTGGCTCGATCGAAATGGTCGATCCGCGCACGGTGAACCTGATGAATTATGCGAATTACATTCCGAACCGTAAACGCAAAGTCGAATGCTGGACCAAAGTTAAAATCAAACCGACAGCAGGCAAGTTGCTGTTCTTTCCGGCATGGCTCTATCACGGTATTGACCCGAATATGGCCGAAGGCGATGGACCTGATTCCAACCGCGTTATCATTGCCTTCAACATCAATCAAAGAATGAAGCCGCGTAAAAAGTAGACTTGTTTCGGGGCTGCGGGGAAACCTGCGGCCCTTACTCCTCCCTCCCCCTTCAAAAGATGCCCTGTTACCGTCCAAGCGCCGCGATCTGGCGGCTGACAATCTGCGCCATTGCGACGGTTGATTTNGAAATGCTCAGCAGCACAATCACTGGCGCAACCGAAAACAGGGATGTCGCGACCAACGTGTCTTTGACCCCAATCGACATTTTCTGAAAACCGGCTGCAATCGGAAAGGCATAGGCGGAAAAAATGATCAAAAACGCAACCATCAGGCCAATATCCTTGACGCGGCGCATTTGGCTTTGGGTCTTGCGCACGGTGCCCAGTATCAGGCCGTAACGTCTGATACGGTCGCGTAGAACCTGCTTTTTGGCGTTGCGCAACGCCGGTGGCGCCATCGCGTCATCGCCGGCCCGCAAGGCCAGATAGGATTGTTCCAGCCGCGTTTCAGATCGATCAAAGGCAATTGCCAAATGGTTCAGGGTTTTCAAATCACCCGTCATCAATGTGACAATAATCAACGAAACAATCACCGCCACCACCACCAGCGGCGAAATGAAGTAAACGAAACACAGCAGTAGGAAAAAGCCAAACACCACGGCCTCTTCTTCGCGTTTCAGATCATGTTCTTTCAGGATCGTGCTGACGTTTCGCACATTCAGTGGCGCATGTTCGGCAGGCACAAATTCGTATTGGAACTGCTCGCGCAATCGCAATGTGCTGAGCTCACTGATGGTGCGACAGCGCGCCCGCAACCCGACGGCGGTTAGTCCGATGCCGACCGCAAGGGCAAAGACCAACAGGAATGGCTCCAGTGCATTGGATTCGACCCCTGAGCGCACCGCAAAGAACAAGGTAACGATCGAGGCAATCGACAACACCTTGGAGGTCAACCGATAGGTTTTCATTTCAAACAACTCGGCTTGGAGCAAGGCGCGCAAACGGATGGCCAAAGCATCTTTGGTTTGAACATTGCCCAGCACAATGCCCTTCAGTTCAATGATCGAGCACCCTTTGCGTTGATCCGGCACGTCAAAGCGCGTCACGGGATCCCACAGGCCAGTGCCGGAATTCCAGCGGGCCAACTCGCCCTTACCCTCATTGCGCAGCACCCGCAGGGCATAACTGCAACGTGGTGCGGCGTCATGGTTGGTCAGGCGCATCCATTTGGCAGCCTTGATCGAGGTGTGTTTAGGGTCCGTGAAAAACACATCCAGCGGCAGCGAGGCCAATTCGGGCGGCGCCGCGACCTCGGTCCATGGCCACAGATCGCCCAAGATGGGATAGGTTACAGGCATTAGCTTTGCATCCTTTCAATCACGGTCAGACGGCCCATGGTCAGATGGCCTACTTTGGCGCAGCCAGCGACGGCAGCGCGTTCGCGCAAATCCTTTACAGCCAGCTTGCTGCGCAAGTCCCAAAACACCGGAAAATCGCCCGGATCACAGCTGATCAAGTTGCGCATCACCGGATCGGGCACGCCGCCGTCTTGGGTTTTGGTTTTCGCCCTAAGGGCGGGCAGATCCTTGGATTTGGTGCGGGATTCGCGGGAAATCATCAGGTAATCATATTCCGCCTGATTGGTGTCTTGTCCGGGGCCGAATATGCGGATCGGCCCAACGTTGATTTGGTGCTCCTCCGGCAGGTTTCGCAGGGCGTGGGACACCACATCCGCCATAATCAGGCGCTGCTCACGCACCGTCAAATCAGGTTGTTGCAGGGTCATGGTTAAGGGCGCTATACCGTCGATTAAGATCAGGTCGGGGCTGCGGGTGACTTTTAGGTCCACCGGCCCTATGAGGCGTTGCTGGCGCAGCGGAACTTCGATACCCGTCAGACTTGGCACTAGCTCTTTGGCCCCGTTGGGCGGGGTGAGCAGCACAGCACGTTTGAAATCAAACGGCACAATTTGCATGGCGGTCAAGATCCAGAACATCAGCGCCACGGGCGGCAAGGCCCCGATCAGGACCATATAACCAGACACGCCGATCACCGACCATTTGGCCAGTTCACCTATCAATTCGCAAGCGGCGGCGACATTGAAAAGCGAGTGCCCTTGTGTGAGTTTCGAATAGCGTCCGTATTTGCCGCGTACCGAGCGTCGACAAACCTGAATGCCATCCAGATGGGTGACCGATAGCACCACCAGATAGTATGCGATATGGGCCAGCGCCAGAAACGGGCTGAGCAGGCAGAGCATCGCGGGCATCACCGCAAAAGAGCCTAGGGTCGCAGGTACTTCCGAGCGTTGCTGGATTCCGGCGCCAAGATTACGGCGCAACTCTGCCGAGACTTCGCGTTCATTTCGGCCTCGAAACCCGTGCAGATCACGGCCCCGCATCGAAGTGCGCAGAAGCGAGCGCCAGAGCCTAGATTGGCGCAAGGTCACCCAGCCGTTTTCGCCCTCAAACCGGATGTGGCGGGCCAGCATCAACGCCAGCCCCGCCACCGTGATGACACCAAAGGCCTGCATCAGAGATGGAAAACCGGCCCGGTTCAGCACCAGATACAACACAGCCACGACGCAAAGCAGCAGCGCACATTCCAGCAATCGGGTGGCCATGCCAATGATGAACAGGCCCAGTGGCTCAAGCCGTTTTTTGCCCACTTCACGTGGCGGTTTAGGCATCGGGCGTTGGGTGGCGGGGACCATTGCTGGCTGATCGTTTTTACGCGGGCGCTGACATTGTAACAAATGTCCAGAATAGAGCGCGGCGAAATCGGCACTGGGATAATAGACCGGTCCAAGCGCCGGATCGAAGACCAAAACACCGGCCTTGGTGGCGCGTAACAGCACCACATAATGCATCTGGCGCATATGCAAAATGATCTGGCCTTTGAATTTGCCAATCTGATCGGGGTCCGCGGCAAAAGCGGTGGCGTTCAGCCCGTAATGTTGTTCAAAATACAGCCGCAGGGTTTCCAGACTGGTGCCGGTGCGGTCCGCGTCCATGGTCTCGACGGCATGGACTGGGTCGATCGGGCGTGACATGAAATTCAGCACCGTCAGCGCCGAGGCAACACCGCAATCTGTCCGGGTGGTTTGCTGCACGAACTTGCGCCGTTTGCGCAGCAACAACCAGACAGCGCGGGCCCAGTACATGAGTTTGCTCACCTTAGATTGACGCATCACGCGCCATCAAAAAGCTGAACAGGGATTGGCGGGCCAAAGGAAAACTGAGATGCACCACAGCGCCTGGCAATTCCTCGATTTGGCGGGCCGACTTTTCATCCACGCTGACCACGACTTGACTGAGGACGCCACGTTTAATGATCTTGGCGGCCAAAGATTGGTTGCCCAAACGGATACCCAATTCTTTGGTGTCTACGGTGGAGAAATCACGGTTCAAAAGCACCGCTTCAAAAACGATCGCCGATCCGGTTTTTGAATCGCTGACCGAACCGCGCAGCTTTTGCCCCGGCTTAAGGGCGACCGCGTGGCGGTTTTCCAAAAATCCGATAATTTCGTTACTCTGGTTTTCTGCTTGGGGGGTGCCAGGCGTTGCCTGAATGATCGAGGTTGTAACCATAACCGGCACGTCCCTGTCATTATGTGCGCGTGCGGTTTGGACGCTCAAACGGTCTTGGGGGTCGTTTTCAAGTTGTATGAAAATCGAAGAGACCTCGACCGCGCCGATAATCTCGCGGTCTGTGTAAATCCGGGCCACACGCACCCCGCCGACACTTAGGGCTTTTGTCGCCTGAGCCGGGTCAATCGGCAGATCAAGCGTAATGGAGCGGTGGCCGTGGCGCAACAAAACCGCCCCCTCTTTGGGCACACCATAGATCAGCAAGGACAGCCCTTGGGCGGGATCTTCGGTGGCCATCAAACGCAGCGGATCGTTTTTGGCGACATCTGCGCGGCTGGCTTGAAGGGTGCGCATATCGAGCGCCACCCCGTCGGCGACGGCCACCTGTGGCAGCACAGCTTTGGCCAAATAGCGCGCGGATGCCTCGGATATCTGGGTTTTGCGCAAGGCGTCCAGCTCACTCATTTGCAGGTCTAGGTTTTCCAGTCGATCGGAAAGAATTCTAATTTCGGCGCGGTCGATCGAATTGGTGTAGAGCAATTTGTTCAACTCTTTGACCATATCCAGAACCTTTTTCTCGGAGGTGAATTTGGTCGCGTTTGAGTTGATCACCGCCAGCCGCGAGGACTGAATGGAGTCAAGCATGGTGGCCAATTTCTGGGCGGGCAGCGCGGCCAATTGGCCAGAGCGTTTTACCAGATCTTCGAGCTGGGCCAATTGCGCCAGACGTTCCTGGTTCAGGGTTTCTATATCGTTTTGGCTGGTGATGTTGAACTTTTGCAACTGAGCGATGTTTTCAGAGGTGGATTTGGTCAGTTTTTCAAGCGCCAACAGGCGTTCGGTGGTGGCGATCAGCTTGGCGTTGTCGCGCTCGCGGTCCAAAAACAGCTTTGAGTATTTTTCCAGATAGTCCGTTTTTATCTTGGCCAATTCACGGCTCAATGTGCCCTCCAGTAGCCCGTTTTGTGCCACCTCATCACCGAACACCACGGCCGTAACGATTTGGCCCGGCGTAAATTGGCCATCGGTTGACGGGAAGTGCAAAACCTGTCCGTTTTCCGTTGCTCTGACCGTGCGCACACCGCCGGGATTGACCACAAGGCCAAAACCATCAACGGAAAAGCTGACCGGCACAAAAAAGATGGCCATAGCGGCAAAAAGCAAGCCAACGGATATTGAAAGCAGTTTCATTCCAGAAGTCCTGAGTTAAATAATCTTGGTAGCATATAATATTTTAAGCGTTTTGAATAGTTTATTGAATAAATTGTCACTCGAGTGTAATTCACCCTGAGCGTATTTTGGGTCAAATTGGACCCAGTAGAGATGTTGGGACCAATATTGTCCCAACCACCCAGGTTTTGTCAACCAAGCCAAGGTTGATCGCCCCATATCAATGTCCATCTCTGTAACATGTTTTGCCCCGGAAACCCGTTTCGCGACCAATTTGTCATCCAAACTGGTCGCGATTTTTGGCTTTGGCACCGAGTGCGTGGCGCGAGGCCTCTTAGCCGATGTCGATGTCGCCGATGTCTAGGCCAGCGGCCAGATCGGCACCAAGCGGGCTTTCGTTTGCTTCAACATCCGCGCCACCTGCATCAATCGCGCAAGCATCGGCACCGCAGGCATCGTCGGCATAGGACTTGTCCGGCTCTGTAATTTCGTTGGCAGCAAGGCCTTCGTCACCTTCGTTGCCCTCGTCGGCTTCATCGCCTTCATTGTCTTCATTGCCTTCATCGTTCTCGTTGTTTTCATTGCCTTCGTTGTTTTCGTCGCCTTCGTTGTTTTCATTCCCTTCATCGTCTTCGTCGCCTTCGTTGGCTTCGTCTCCTTCATCGAATTCGTCGTTTTCGTCGCCTTCGTCGTCTTCATCCCCCTCATTTCCTTCGTCGCCCTCATCGCCTTCGTCGCCGCTGGTTTCGGAGCCTTCATTACCTTCGTTGTGTTCGTCTCCTTCGTCGCCTTCGTTGTCTTCATTGGCTTCGTCGCCTTCGTTGCCCTCTTCGCCCTCATCGCCCTCGTTGCCTTCATTGGCTTCATTGCCCTCGTTGCCCTCGTCATTTTCGTTGGACTCATCACCTTCGTTGGCCTCGTCACCTTCGTTATCTTCATCGCCTTCGTCGTTTTCGTTATCTTCGTTGCCTTCCAGACCCTCGTTGGCCTCGTCACCCTCATCACCTTCGTTACCGTTGCTTACGGCCTCGTCGCCCTCATTGTTTTCGTCGCCTTCGTCATGCTCGTTGTCTTCATTGCTTTCGTCACCCTCATTGCTTTCGTCATCTTCATCACCTTCGTTGTCTTCGTTGGCTTCATCACCTTCATTTGATTCATCACCCTCGTCGGCTTCGTTGTCTTCGTCGCCCTCATCGCCTTCGTCGTACTCGTCGCCTTCATCGTTCTCATTGTCTTCGTTTATTTCGTCGCCTTCGTCATTTTCGTCACCTTCATCATCTTCGGCACCTTCATTGCCCTCATCACCCTCGTCGCCTTCATCGTGCTCGTCGCCTTCGTTGTCCTCGTCGTCTTCGTTGCCCTCATTGCCCTCATCACCTTCATCGCCTTCATTGTCTTCGTTGCCTGGTGTGATTACCTCATCGCCCTCGTCACCCTCATTGCCTTCGTCTTCCTCGTTGCCTTCGTTTTGCTCATTGCCTTCGTCATTTTCATTGCCTTCGTCGCCCTCATTCCCTTCATCGTGCTCGTCGCCTTCGTTATCTTCATCATCCTCGTTGCCTTCGCCAAAGCCGCTGCTTTCATCCCCCTCATCATTTTCGTTGTTCTCATCATCTTCGTCGCCCTCGTCACCCTCGTCCTGCTCGTCTCCTTCGTTGCCTTCATCGTCCTCGTTATTTTCGTTACCTTCATTGCTTTCGTCGCCTTCGTCGTTTTCATCTCCTTCGTTGGCTTCGTTGTTTTCGTCGTGTTCGTCATGTTCGTTGTTTTCGTTGCCCTGGGTGCCTGGGTCACCAGCGATTGGTTCGTTGTTTTCGTTGCCTTCATCGCCCTCATCGTTTTCATCACCTTCATCGCTCTCATTGCCTTCATCGGCTTCGTCGCCCTCATTGGCCTCGTCGTCTTCATTGCCTTCGTTGTTCTCATTGTTCTCGTCATTTTCGTCGTGTTCATTGCCTTCATCGGCCTCATTGCCTTCGTCAGCTTCGTCGTTTTCGTCACCCTCGTTGTCTTCATCGCCTTCGTTTAGCTCATTGCCCTCATCGCCTTCGTCATCGCCATAGGTTTGAGTGCCACCTTCCTCTTCGTTCTCATCGCCTTCGTTGCCTTCATTGCCTTCATTGCCCTCGTCAGATTCATCCTGTTCGTTGTCCTCATTGCCTTCATTGCTCTCGTTGCCTTCATCATCTTCGTCGTGCTCATCGTCCTCATTGCTCTCATTGCCTTCATTGGCTTCGTCGTTTTCGTTGTCCTCGTTGGCCTCGTCGCCTTCATCGCCCTCATTGCCCTCGTCGTATTCGTCGTTTTCATTGCCTTCGTTGGCTTCGTTGCCCTCGTTACCTTCGTCGTCCTCGTCGTTTTCATTGTGTTCGTCGCCCTCATCTGCGACCTCGTTGCCCTCATTGCCTTCGTTGTTTTCATCACCTTCATCGTCTTCGTCGGCCTCGTCGCCTTCATTTCCCTCGTCACCCTCGTCGCCCTCGTCGGTGTTGGCATTTTCGTCGCCTTCATTGCCTTCGTCGACGCCAGGCTCGTCGCCCTCATCGCCTTCGTCACCCTCATTGCCCTCGTTGCCTTCGTCGACACCGGGCTCATCTCCCTCGTCGCCCTCATTGCCTTCATTGCCCTCGCTGCCTTCGTCTTGACCGACACCGTTGCCCTCGTCGCCCTCATCTCCCTCGTTGCCCTCATTGCCTTGATCATCAGGACCAACTTCATTGCCTTCATTGCCTTCGTCTAGACCAGCTTCATTACCTTCATCATGTTCGTTGCCTTCGTTGTTCTCGTTGCCTTCATCGACGCCGCCTTCATTGCCCTCGTCGCCTTCGTCACCCTCATTGTTTTCATTGCCTTCATCAACGCCTGCTTCGTTGCCCTCGTCACCCTCATTGCCCTCGTTGCCTTCGTCGCCATCGTCATCGGTCGTTATTTCGTTGCCCTCATTGCCCTCGTCTGCGTCGTCTGCGCCAACCTCATCGCCCTCATCGCCTTCGTCGTTTTCGTCGCCTTCATCGCCTTCGTTACCTTCGTCGTTCAAATTGGTCTCATCGCCCTCGTCGTTGGCTTCATTGCCTTCATTGGCTTCGTCGGCTTCATCACCTTCATCGCTTTCGTCACCTTCGTCGTCTTCGTCGGCTTCATCACCCTCATCATTTTCGTCGTTTTCGTCGCTGCCCAAATCGGGGTTTAATTCGTTGCCCTCATCGCCTTCATCATATTCGTTATCTTCATTGGCCTCATTGCCCTCATTGCCCTCATCATCTTCGTCGCCCTCTAAGCCCTCATCTCCTTCGTCAGCCTCATCACCCTCGTCGCCTTCATTTTGAGTGGCACCTTCATTTCCTTCGTCGCCCTCGTCGCCTTCGTCATGTTCATTGCCTTCATCGTTCTCATCAAATTCGTCGTTTTCGTCGCCCTCGTTGGCTTCGTTGTCCTCATTTCCTTCGTCGCCCTCGTCGTTTTCGTCGTTCTCGTTACCTTCATTGCTTTCATCATTTTCATCCCCCTCGTCGCCTTCATCGCCCTCGTTGGCCTCGTCGCCTTCGTCACCTTCATCGTCTTCGTTGCTTTCATTGGCTTCGTCACCCTCGTCGCCTTGATCGCTGGGTTGAGCAGGATCGGGCAAAGGCATGCCGCCAATGATGGCTGTAGCTTGTTCTTGATCCAAAATGACAAAATCCCCGCCCTGTGCGGTTACATTGATGGTGGCGATGCTGCTGCGCAAAAGATCAAGAAGGGTCATGGGGTAAATCTCCGGGTTTGTTGGGCGGGTTTAAAAACTGCCCTTTATAAAAATTGGGTCGTTAAATCAAAAAAGCGCTTGGCCTCGTTTTCTGAGATGTCAGACAACGGGGCAAAACGCTTGAGACCTGACTGGGTGTTCAAGGGTTTCGCGTCCAGTTTGTTGCCAAACTGATCGCGAAACAATTTTTTATGGACACAGATTGCTGTGTCTTACGAGGCCCTAGCCAACATCGATGTCTCCGATGTCGAGTCCGGCGGCAAGATCGGCACCAAGCGGGTTGTCGCTCGCATCGGCATCGGCACCACCTGCGTCGATCGCACAGGCATCCGCACCGCAGGCATCGTCGACCCATGAGGCGTCTTTGTCACCGTCCGAGGACAAGGCCGCAGCTGCCGCAGGCTCATCGCCCTCGTCACCTTCGTCTTGACCCGGCCCGTTGCCTTCGTCGCCTTCATTGCCTTCGTTGTCTTCGTTGCCTTCGTCGACGCCGCCTTCATTGCCTTCGTCGCCTTCGTTGCCTTCGTTGCCCTCATTGCCTTCGTCTTGGCCGGCTCCGATACCTTCGTCGCCTTCATTGCCTTCGTTGCCCTCATTGCCTTCGTCGTTAGGGCCGGTTTCGTTGGTATCACCTTCATTGCCTTCGTCGAGGCCAGGTTCATTACCTTCGTCACCTTCGTTGCCTTCGTTGCCTTCCTGACCTTCGTCAGCTCCGGGTTCGTCGCCTTCGTCACCTTCGTCGGCTTCATCACCCTCGTTGCCTTCGTCAACGCCAGCTTCGTTGCCTTCGTCACCTTCGTTGCCTTCGTCACCTTCATTGCCTTCATCGTTAGGTGTCGTATCGACTTCGTCGCCTTCATTGCCTTCGTTATCTTCGTCGGCCTCGTCGCCTTCGTCGCTTTCGTCACCTTCGTTTCCGTCATTATCAGGATCAACGGCTTCGTTGCCTTCATCGCCTTCATCGTTAACCGAGGATTCGTTGCCTTCGTTGCCTTCGTCACCAGGCGTGTATTCGTTGCCCTCATCGCCCTCGTCGTTCAACGAGTTTTCGTTGCCCTCGTCGCCTTCGTCAGCGCCAGTGGTCGCGGCCTCGTTGCCCTCATCGCCTTCATCGTTGGCGACGCTTTCGTTGCCTTCGTCGCCCTCGTCTCCAGGTGTGTACTCATTGCCTTCATTGCCTTCGTCGCCTTCATTGCCTTCATCACCCTCGTCTCCAGGTGTGTACTCATTGCCTTCATTGCCTTCGTCTCCAGAAGGTTCGTTGCCTTCATCACCCTCATCGCCAGGTGTGTACTCATTGCCTTCATTGCCTTCGTCGTTGGGTGAGGCTTCGTTGCCTTCATCGCCTTCGTCCAGACCAGGTATCGAAATTATGCCTTCGTTGCCTTCATTGCCCTCGTCATCGGGCGAGGCCTCGTTGCCTTCGTCACCTTCGTCATTGGCAACGTTTTCATTGCCTTCGTTGCCTTCGTCGGCTTCGTTGCCTTCATTGCCTTCGTCGTTGGCGACGTTTTCGTTGCCTTCGTTGCCTTCGTCCCCCTCGTTGCCTTCATCACCCTCGTCGCCTTCGTCGTTGGGCGAGGATTCATTGCCTTCATTGCCTTCGTCGCTTACCGAATTTTCGTTGCCTTCGTCGCCTTCGTCGTTGGCCACGTTCTCATTGCCCTCATTGCCTTCGTCATAGGCTTCATTGAACTCGTCGCCCTCGTCGCCCGGTGTGTATTCGTTGCCTTCATCACCTTCGTCACCGGGTGAAGCTTCGTTGCCCTCATCACCTTCGTCTAGGCCAGGGATAGAAATTATGCCCTCGTTGCCTTCATTGCCCTCATCATCGGGCGAGGCTTCGTTGCCTTCGTCACCTTCATCGTTGGCCACGTTCTCATTGCCCTCATTGCCTTCATCATTCGGCGTGGACTCATTGCCTTCGTTGCCTTCGTCACCAGGGGTGGATTCGTTGCCTTCGTTGCCCTCGTCAGCACCGGTTGTGGTGAACTCATTGCCTTCATTGCCCTCGTCGTTGGGCGACGCTTCGTCTCCTTCATTCCCGGCATCATTCTCATTGCCTTCGTTGCCTTCATCACCTTCATCACCCGGCGTGTATTCGTTGCCTTCATTGCCTTCGTCATTGGGCGAGGCTTCGTCGCCTTCATCGCCTTCGTCCAGACCAGGTATCGAAATGATGCTTTCGTTGCCTTCATTGCCCTCATCATCGGGCGAGGCCTCGTTGCCTTCGTCACCTTCGTCATTGGCCACGTTTTCGTTGCCCTCGTTGCCTTCATCACCTTCGTTGCCTTCGTCGCCTTCTTCACCTTCGTTGTTTTCGTCACCCTCGTCGTTAGGCGTGCTTTCGTTACCTTCGTTGCCTTCGTCGGACGGCGTGTATTCGTTGCCCTCATTGCCTTCGTCATTTAGCGAGTTTTCGTTACCTTCATCGCCTTCGTCAGCACCGGTTGTGGCAGATTCGTTGCCCTCATTGCCTTCATCGTTGGCTGTGTTCTCGTTACCTTCGTTGCCTTCGTCAGCGCCGGTTGTGGCAAATTCGTTGCCTTCGTCACCTTCGTCAAACAGATGGGTTTCATTACCCTCATCGCCTTCGTTGTTTTCATCACCTTCGTCGTCTTCATTGTTTTCATTGGCCTCGTCACCTTCATTACCATTGTCGGCTTCAAAAGCTGGGTCTGGTACGGGCATACCGCCGGTGATGGCAGCCGCTTCGTCAGAGGTTAATTCTGTGTATGGGGTTACTGTTGGCTCGGTCGATGCGATGTGAAAGTCAGCGATCGTAGAGCGAAGCAATGCAAGAATAGTCATAATATCAGTCTCCAGTTCAATGGCCGGAATTTGGTCCTGGCCGATTTCAGTTGGCCGGATGCCGTCAGCATCCAGAATAAGTGTGCGGTGAACGTCGCCATCCACCACAAAATGAACACACCACTCATCGCGCCCTGTCAGGGGCAACAAATCGGCATGGAAGAAATCAGGCAAAAGCTCTTCAATAAGAAGATCGAGCTTGTCCTGCGTCGAAAGATCGAAAAACCGCACCCTGGTGTCGATGGACTTGTCAAAGGCGTTGGCTATTTTCAATTCGGGGCGAAAACATACGGCCAGTTTCTCGGCGCCAGGTTGGACGGTCAAATGAGCGCGTCCGGCGTCGATTGCTTGTTGCAGCGAAATAGACTTGCTGGAATAAGCAGAAGCTTGGTCAATAAATTGCATGGTTTTTCCCATTGGCAGAATTGGAAATGAACCGGATCAGGGCAGATTTCGATCAATGGGCCACTGTAATTGTGGCCAGGATTGTCAGGCAGAAGCACTCGCAGTGAATGCATTCATATCGTCATAAGCTGCGCCGACAGAATCCAGCGTGTGCCGGTTTCCTGTACGCATCTCATCGCCTGTGACCGTGGGGCTGTTGTTCTGATCCCAGTCGTCCGCTTGGACGAATCCGCGTGCCTTGGCACGCAGAAACAGCTGTTCGGTCAGATTGAACTTCAGGCTTGGACAGGGTAATTTCCCCGCTTCGCCGGAAGCATAATCATTGTGGATAAATTTAAAGGCACAGGCCCCCGCGCAGGCCGGCAGCAATACGCAATCGCTGCAAACACTGTTGTTTAGGGGGGACCAGTTGTTCCACTTTGCCTCAGTGACGGCATCGGATTTGCGCGCCGCACTCATAACGGAGCCAACCCGCAGGTTGGAATCCATAACTGTATCCCAGCATTTGTGCAGATCGCCGTTGGGCACCACCACAAATGAATTGGGTTTCACCGCTGTGCACAGCCCCAAATGGCGGGGCGCTTTGGGCAGCGGCATCAGACCTTTTTCAAAGGCCAAATTCTGTAGACGGGTTTCGGTCGCCGCGTAGTCGGTTTTGGACAGGCAGCTGTCGCAGGCGTTAGCCGCCTCAGCGACGCTCTCGACGGGGGCGAAATAAACCGTCACACCGTTCTTCACACTCAGACCGGCGGCCTGAAGGGTGTCCAGCAGCAGGGCGGCTTCGGCTTCGTTGTTGCCATCAATATTGACGCGGATCGACACGCGCAACAGCTTCAGATCCGTCACTGCTTTGATGTTGTCCATGATTTTTTGGAACGTGCCTTTGCCACTGGTCAAATGGCGGCGGCTGTCGTGGGTGGCTTCGTTGCCATCCAAAGTGATCTGCACCTTGGACACGCGCGCTTTTTTCAGCTTTTCGGCCACGGGAACGGTCATTTTATAGCCGTTCGAGATCATCATAGAAGTGTACCGGATACCATTGGCGTCGCAATAGCGGATGGTTTCAGCCGAAATATCCCAGATAGATTGCATATCCATCAAAGGCTCGCCACCATACCAGGTCAGATGAAAACTCTTGCGGCCTTGCAGTTCGCGTAGCAGATAATCGGTGGTTGCTTCGCGCACCTTCGGGGTCATTTTTGTCAGCGGTTTGTCGACGCCTTGAAAACAGTAATGACAGCCGAAATTGCACGACAAGGTCGGTGCGACCGTCATCATCATATGCCCGTCGTTATAACGAACACCATTGTAATTGGTCTCGACGATCTTGCGCTCGTCTGTGTCGGCATTGACCACATACCCGCCTTGCACAAAGCCGCGGTAAGCGGGTGAAAATGGAACATGTCCTGCCGATTGCAGGGCGTCCCAATGGCCCATGTCGTCGGCGTCCCAAATCGAGAACGCTTGCGACACGGTGTTATAGGCCAGTTGCCGTTGCCCTTTCAGGGGCACCAAAACCGTGTAGCGCGACGCCTTGATATAGGTGGCGTCATGGTCGACTGCTGTATGTAAGGCACCATCAGGCATAGGAATACTCGCTTGGTTTTTGCGCGAACAGGCGCAAGGTCACAGCGGACAATGCCAAAGACGTTGTTAGGAAATACGCAGCATAAAGCCATTCTTCATTGCCGGTCAGCCCCAGCGTAACCCCCTTGGTCATAACCAAATTCGTCGTCCCGTGGATCAAGGCAATGGCCAAAATGTTGGTGCCAATCAGACGCAGAGTCATGAAATACACCCCTGCCCCTGCCATCACCAACGCGGTGGGTATGCCAAACGGTACGAAGAAAATGAAATAGGCCAGGCCAGACAACAGATAGACCGTGTTCGGGTCGCCGCGAAATGCTTTGATGGCGGCCTCGCGAAAGAACAGTTCTTGGGGCAAGGCCACCAGCAAAACCTGAAACCCCAGTGCCGTGAGCAGTGTTGGCGTGAGTTGTGTAAGGGCTTCGGTTTGAAACTGGACGGGATCAACAGTGGCAGGAATAACCCACAACAAGACCCCTAAAAGCAGCCCAAGACATGTGCGCGCCCAGGTCCAACCCAAATGGGATTGACCATATAGCGCACGCTGTGGGCGTCGGATGATAAAAGGAATGTCCATGCGCAAAATTGCAAAGGCACATAGGCCCAGAATACCTGCGGTCACAGCCATAAGTTCGGTGGAATTTAGTCCGAAAATGCCGTTACGGAAAGTTTCAAACAATCCGACAAAAATAAAGACAAATATGGAGAACACTATATGCAACAACAGTTCCTCGAAAAATAAAATTGGTATTCAAAAAAGTCAAAATATTAACTTTTTGATCATACGATGATTCTTAATTTTTAATCAAGAAAATGCGTCAAAATCTGTAAGCCACTGTTATTTAACGGGTTATGACTTGATCTAGATCATTGTTCGTGCGCGAGTTGTTTTTGCAATATTGCAGAACGAGGCGATTCTCGACGCAGGGTTTCACCGAAATACGCAGTTGATTCGACACTGTTGATTGCCAATTGCAGGGTGGAAATCTAACCACAACCCCACTCCATTTCCGATCGGCTTTCCCTTAGGTAAGTTGCGAAATTCTCGCATGAGAGGATTACCGCCGGTGGGTATTTTCTGGACGTGACAAACAATTCCCATGCTGTGTATAAGCTCAATATTCAGCCAAAATCAGGACCTGCCCATGCCCAATTCTGTCGCGGAAATTGCAACAACCCGGGGTATTTCCCCCATTATACTCAGTCTCATCACCGCAGCGTTTATAATGGCGGCCTATAACAACACGTTTTGGGCCAATGGACAGCGGATATTTGAGGGCAACATAGTGCTTTTATCCTTGTTCGGCATGGCTGTTTTTGGGCTGGTGTTGTTCATCATCGCGCTGTTCTCCAGCAAATATTTGCAAAAACCGTTCCTGATCTTGTTGCTGATGACTGGCGGCGTTTCGTCTTATTACATGGACACGCTGGGGGTGATGATCAATCGCGAGATGATCCAAAATGTTGCGACAACAACCCTGCAGGAAAGCAAGCACCTAATTACATTCAGTTTCGTCAGCCATGTTGTGATTTACGCGATCCTGCCCTCGTTGTTCGTGCTTTGGGTCAAGGTCAAGCGCCCCACGTTTCTGCGCGCCTTGTTTAGTCAGGTCGCGCTGGCACTGGTGGGGATCTTGGTATGTCTGGCCTTGCTGTTTGCCAACTACAAATCCTTTTCCGGCGCGATCCACGATAACAAAGACCTGATGGGCAGTTTCCAACCCGGTGCGCCGCTATCGGGCAGCATTAAATACGCCCAGTTGATCCTGAACAGCCGTGACGTTGTCTTGCAACCCCGTGGTCAAGACGCTGTGCGCGGGTCTTTGATAAGTGCCGTGAATAAGCCGGTGTTGACGGTGATCATGGTGGGCGAAACCGTGCGGGCGCAAAATTTCGGGCTCAGCGGTTACGCCCGTGACACCACACCCGAATTGGCCGCCCGCAATGACATCATCGCGTTCCAAGATGTCAGCAGTTGCGGCACCGCCACGGCGACCTCCTTGCCCTGCATGTTCTCGCGGTTTGATCGGAACCATTATAGCTACACCAATGGGTTGGCCAATGAAAACCTGCTGGATATTCTGATACATGCTGGCATTCACGTCCGCTGGCTGGACAACAACACTGGCCATAAGGGCATAGCGGCCCGTATTGATGGCAGCGAAATCCTGACCTACTCAAAGAACGCGCAATATTGCGCCGCGGGCGAATGCAATGACGGTATTTTCCTGCCCGCACTACAAGACGCCCTCGCCAATATCACCGAGGACACGGTTTTGGTGATGCACCAAATTGGCAGTCATGGCCCCGCCTATTACCTGCGCTACCCCGAAGCGTTCAAGCAGTTTACGCCGACCTGCGACAGCACAGAATTAAAGAATTGCACCATCGAAGAAATCGTCAACGCCTATGACAATACCATCCTTTATACCGACCATATTCTGGCCGAGACCATCAAACTGCTCGAAGGGCAAGACAAAGCTGTCACCAGCCTGATCTATATGTCAGACCACGGCGAGTCGCTTGGTGAAAACGGCTTGTACCTGCATGGTGCCCCTTATTTCATGGCCCCCGAAGCCCAAACCAAAGTGCCTTTTGTGATTTGGCTGTCCAAGGCCTATAAATCGGCCTTCCACCCTGATATGACCTGTTTGAATGCCCGGACCCAAACCCCTGTGAGCCACGCCAATCTGTTCCACTCGGTTTTGGGGTTGATGGATATCGAAACGCAGGAAAAATCCACAGACCTTGATCTGTTTTCAAAGTGTAGCACGACGGCGGAGTAGCGCATGACCCAACCTGAAAAACCTGAACGCATCACCGGTATCAAGCATGTGTTTGCCGCCACCAGCTATTCTATCGGCGGCATCAAACGGCTGTGGGGCGAGACCGCATTTCGCCATGAGGTGTTGCTGTATCTGATCGTGATGGGCATTTTCGCGGTGATTGGTGCGACCCTGGGCGAGTTTATCGCCGCCAGTATACTGGCGTTGCTGTTGATCGCTGTTGAAGCACTCAACACCGCCGTCGAGACTGTGGTTGACCACATTTCTCCGGAATGGAACGAATTTGCGCGCGATGCCAAGGACCTTGGATCATTGGCGGTCATGTGTTTGTTGATTGCAAATGCGCTGTTTCTGGCATACGTGCTGATCCAGCATCTGACCTGAATAAAAAGCGAACACATATATGTCCAACCCGTTAAAAATCGTTGCCGTACCAATGCACCCTGAGGGGCTGAAGTTTGTCGCTATATTTGCGGCCATTTCTGTAGGGCTTGGCCTGATGTGGGGGCCGTTGTTTTGGGTTGGTTTGGTGCTGACTGTTTGGTGCTATTACTTTTTCCGCAACCCCGTGCGCTCGGTGCCGCAGAATGATGATCTGATCCTGTCGCCCGCCGATGGTATCGTCAATCTGATCACCACCGTCGTACCGCCCGCCGACATGGGCTTGGGCGACGCGGAGCGTGTGCGTGTGTCGGTGTTTATGAATGTGTTCAATTGTCATGTGAACCGCGCGCCTGTTGCTGGCGAGATCACCAACATCACCTATCACAAGGGCAAGTTCGTTAATGCGTCACTGGACAAAGCCAGTGAACATAACGAACGCAACTCGCTCACCATTGAGCGACCGGACGGGTTGAAAATAGGCGTGATCCAGATCGCCGGTTTGGTGGCGCGGCGCATCGTTTGCTTTACCACTGTGGGCGCACAAACCGATGCGGGTGTGGTGTTTGGTCTGATCCGGTTTGGCTCGCGGTTGGATGTGTTCTTGCCGGTCGGCGTGCAGCCAAAGGTCGTGTTGGGGCAAAACGCGGTCGCGGGCGAAACCGCCTTGGCCGACCTGTCCGATCCCACCCCGAATTACATCGGGAGACGCATTTGAACGTCCCCGAGCCTAAAAACGTCCCGCTGCGGCGGTTTATTCCGAATTTCGTCACTATTTTCGGCCTTTGCGCTGGCCTGACGGCTGTACGTTCAGGCATGGCGGGCCATTATTCTGTCGCTATGGCGCTGCTTTTATTGGCCGTTCTATTGGATGGGGTCGACGGAAAATTGGCGCGGATGCTGGATTCCAGCAGTCAGTTTGGCGCCGAACTGGACACTTTGGCTGATTTTTTCAACTTCGGCATCGCCCCGACCATCCTGCTCTATCTGATGTTTTTTGCCGGCACAGAATTTGCCAACATCGGCTGGATGGCCCTGATTATTTTTACCATCGCTTGCATGATGCGTCTGGCCCGTTTCAACGTGGCCCTGCTGGAGGAGGATGACACCCCCAAAGACAGCCGCTTTTTCGTCGGTGTGCCTGCACCAGCACTGGCCCTGCTGGGGTTTCTACCAGCGTTTTGCTATCTTGCGGGCTGGACCAGCATTGCCGAGCATCAAGTCTGGATTTCATTATATATCATCGCGGCGGGTGTATTGGCGGTCAGCCGAATTCCGACGTTTTCACTAAAGCAAATCAGCATTAAGCGCGAACATCAGGCCTTGGTTTTCGGCATGGTGGTGCTGTTCATGATAAGCCTGACGGTGTTCCCTTGGCATGTCATGGTGTTGGTCGATCTGATCTATCTGGCAACGCTGCCAATGTCCTACAAAGCCGCCAAACAAGACATCGTTTGACAACCCGTTGTTGACGTGGTCACGTCCCGTAAACTTGGGACGGAGACGCAATGTGAAACAATCAAATAGTTTCAGCACATTGCTTGGAGATAGCGATGATGGATGGGGGACTTTTCACATTGCGCCAAGTCCAACCGGAAGTTTCCGCCGGAGTTTGATCAGTAGGGTTGCAAATGGAGACACTTGATCGAAAACCACTTCGGGAAACTTAAGGAATTCAAACGCATAGCTTTACGCGCCTGCAAAACTGATCCAAGCTTCTCCTCAATGATCTATCTGGCCGCCGCCGTCATCAACTCCCGGTGAATCTCAACACGCCCTAGGAGAGCTTTGCACAAAATAACAATATCGTAGGAGGCCATTGTTAATTCTTAACGCCCCCCCTACATTCTACTGGAAACAATTGCTGGCCCGTTCCCTATGCCCCAACCCAAAGACCTGCCCCCGATCACTGAACGGCGCAAACGGCGCTGGTTTTCGGGGCTGCGTACAAACTTCCTGACAGGTCTGGTGGTTGTCGCCCCGATTGGCATGACCTTGTGGCTGATCTGGACCATCACAGGGCAGATCGACAGCTGGGTTTTGCCCTTCATTCCGACCAGATTCACCTTAAAACCATATCTTGGCATTGACCTGCGCGGCCTTGGTGTGATCATCTTTTTGATCTTCACGGTGATTGTTGGCTGGCTAACCAAAGGGATCATGGGGAAATCCTTGCTTAAATTGGGCGAGGATCTGGTGGACAGGATGCCGGTTGTGCGTTCGATCTACAATGGGCTGAAACAGCTGGCCGAAACGGTTTTTGCCCAGTCTGAAACCTCGTTCGATAAGGTCTGCATTATTGAATATCCGCGCAAGGGTATCTATGCGATTGCCTTCATCTCGACCACGACCAAGGGTGAAGTGAACCAGAAAATCCCTGAGAATGGGCAGATGATTTCGGTGTTTTTACCCACTACACCAAACCCGACCTCCGGCTTTTTGCTGTTCCTGCCCCAGTCCGATTTGATTGAATTGGACATGTCGGTTGGCGACGCGATGAAACTGGTGATATCCGCCGGTCTGGTCTATCCGAATATGAAAGACGAGAACCAACCGTTGTTGCCGCTGGAAGATCCGGTTCAAGACCCGCCAAAAGACCCGCAAAGCAGCTGACACCCGCCCAACGCAACCCACCGCGCAGCCAAAAAAAAACGCCAGCACGAAGCTGGCGTTAAGTTATTGAGGCAGGTTTCATACAGGCAAGAAACCTATCGAGCAGTGACATCTTTATACGCAATCTTTGGCCAAGCGCCAAGCTAAAAATTTGAACTGGTTTAATTCCCCCGTTACATTAATCCTTTATGAAATAAGGTAACTTGGGGATTGTGCCTGATATGAGAACAGTTTTATTCCGTCAATTCTGTCAGATTTTGACCGCGAGTTTTGTGATTCTCGCGGGTGGCTCCGCGATTGCCGAGCCCCAGCATGGCATAGCTATGTATGGCACCCCCACCCTACCACATGATTTTGTGTCGCTGCCCTATGTGAACCCCGACGCGCCCAAGGGCGGACGGATTGTTCTGGGCGAATCTGGCAGCTTTGATTCTCTCAATCCACATATCCTGAAAGGCCGCGCGCCAGATCAATTACGCCATCTGGGATACGAGAGCCTGATGGGGCGAAATTACGACGAACCGTTCTCGCTATACGGTCTTTTGGCCGAATCGGTCGAGACCGACCCGAATCGCACATGGGTCGAATTCACCCTGCGTCCCGAGGCGCAGTTTTCAGATGGCAGTCCTGTCACCGTCGAGGATGTTCTGTGGTCCTATGAGACACTGGGCACCAAGGGGCATCCGCGCTATCTGGGCGCATGGCGTAAAATCGCCAAGGCCGAAACCACAGGGAAGCGCAAAGTGCGCTTCACCTTCAACAAGGCGGACCGCGAGTTGGCCCTGATCGCGGGCATGCGGCCGATCCTGAAAAAGGCGCAATGGGAGGGCAAGGATTTCGCGGCCTCCTCGCTGGAAGCCCCGATCAGCACCGGCCCCTATATAATCAAAGACTTCGAGGCGGGCCGCTTTGTGGTTCTGAAACGCAACCCTGACTACTGGGGCAAGGATCTGCCGCTGCGCCGTGGCACCAGCAATCTGGATGAAATCCGTCTAGAGTTTTTCGCAGACGCGGGCGTGTTGTTCGAGGCCTTTAAGGCCGGTGAAATTGACGTAATGCGTGAATCCAATAGTGATAAATGGCAAAACCAATATGATTTCCCCGCCATGCTGACTGGCGATGTTGTGAAATCTATCATCCCGCACCAACGCCCCACAGGCATCAACGGTTTGGTGATGAACATGCGCAACCCAATGCTGGCCGATTGGCGGGTGCGCGAAGCCCTGACGCTGGCATTTAACTATGAATTCATCAGCCAGACGGTGAATGGTGCGGCGCAACCACGTATCAGTTCTTACTTCTCCAACTCGGTTCTGGGGCTGACCCCCGGCCCCGCCACCAGCCAAGTCGCTGAATTACTGGCCNCNNTTGCAGTGACACCTTTATACGCAATCTTTAGCCACGCGCCAAGCTAAAAGTTTGAACTGGCTCAATTCCCCCGCTACGTTGAAGTGCATGTAATACAAGAACATCAGGGATTGTTGCCAATATGAGATCAGTTTATTTCCAGTGGTTCCGGCACGCATTAACCATTTTTATAGTGATTCTAACGTCACCCTTTGCCCACGCCGGCCCCCAGCATGGCAT
>JGI24023J19991_10000765_pt1 | contig 25319 bp, 21 predicted proteins | sample Cruoilmetagenom1_FD_19991 | JGI IMG/M metagenome (IMG submission 19991) | reverse complement strand
GCAAAAGAAGAGTTGTCTTGGTCTCCCAAACCATTAACTGATAATTTTAAAATATGATTTTGGTTAATTTAATAATTCTTATTTTTATTTAACGTTAATGAGCAGAGTAATTGGAAATATTGATAAACCAAATTATAGGTATGTGATTCGTCCAATAAAGTTGGATAGACTATGTATAAGCTGATTACCCAGAATTATTTAAAAATATCTTGAGGATAAACTAACCTATGAAAAGCTTTCTGATTTGTACATAGAACTTTTTTTGAAAAAAGTTCTATGTTTCAGTTACTATCGGGATACTGCCTGTTCATTTTAAGATTTTTATTGGAGGTAATATACTCAAAAGTAATATTGTTTTTTGTAATAAACAAAATATATGTATATTTGTATATTTCAATAAACATAAAATTATTTTTTAATTGGAGAAGTTAAGAATAAAACATATCAATTTAATTAAGAATACCTCATTGAAGTTTCAACGTTATTTGTTAGAAATACTTCCGTGGAAAGAAAGACTTATTGGTATAAAGGGTTCAAGAGGTGTTGGTAAAACAACATTGCTTTTGCAATATATAAAAAAAGAATATAAAATAACATCTAGTAAAGTACTCTATATATCTTTAGACGATTTATATTTTTCAGACCATACGTTAGTTGAGTTTACAGAGACGTTTGTTCAAAACGGGGGCGAACATTTATTTATTGATGAGGTGCATAAATATAAAAACTGGTCTATTGAGTTAAAGAACGTCTATGATAGTTATCCAACTTTAAAAGTCGTTTTTACTGGTTCTTCTTTATTAGAGATATTAAATTCTCGAAGTGATTTAAGTAGAAGAGCTTTGGTATATAGTATGCAGGGACTTTCTTTTAGAGAATTTTTAAATTTCAAGTATTCAACAAGTTTTGAAGTAGTAGATTTTAATGAAATTTTGAAAAATCATACAGATGTAGCAATAACTATTACAAAACAAATTAAACCAATTAAAGAACTAAACGTTTATTATAAAACTGGTTACTTTCCTTTTTATAGTGACAATGATGTGCTGTATTTTAAGCGATTACAAGAAATTATTAATATGATTGTAGAGGTTGAATTACCAATGCTACGTAATACAGATGTGAATATAGTGAGTAAAATAAAACAGCTCATATATATTATTAGTCAATCAGCACCATTTAAGCCTAATATATCAGCCTTGGCAAATAAAATTAAAACAACTCGAAAAACGCTGTTAGAGTATTTGTTGTATTTGACTGATGCAGGAGTATTTAGGATGTTGCATAAAGATTCATTTGGAGTTAGTTTACTTCAAAAGCCAGAAAAAATATTTTTAGAAAATACAAACTATATATTTGCCATCAAAAATTCAGTTGAAAATAAAGGAAACATAAGAGAAACCTTTTTTTTAAATCAATTAACAGAAAAGCACCAAGTAACCTATCCTGAAAAAGGAGATTTTTTTGTAAATAATAAGTTTTTATTTGAGATTGGAGGAGAAAATAAATCAAGAAAACAAATCTATACTCAAGAAAATTCTTTTATTGTTTCTGATAATATTGAGATAGGGTATAAAGATAAAATTCCACTATGGCTATTTGGATTTTTATATTAAAACAAGAATAATAAGCAACATGAAGTTTAAATATTTAAATAATCACTCAAGACTTTAAAAAAATGATGTTTTAAGACAATGAGAATATATTGATACAATATGTTTTTCATTCACAGGAATAGAAAATTAAATTTAAAAGAAGAACAATGGATTAATGCTGAATAATTTATCTAAACAATTATATTAAGATTAATACGTTTTTAAATAAAAAACAAACATGAAATTAGACATTATAGCAGGTGCAAGACCAAATTTTATGAAAATAGCTCCAATTATTGAAGCTTTAGAAAAAGTAAAGGATAAAATTCAATACAGGCTAATCCACACGGGTCAACACTATGATAAAAAGATGTCTGGAAGTTTTTTTGAAGAATTAGGCATTCCAGATCCTGATGTAAATTTGGAAGTAGGTTCTGGTACTCAAGCAGAACAAACGGGTCGAATAATGGAACGCTATGAGTCTTTATTGCTTAAAGATATGGCCGATTACTGTCTGGTAGTTGGTGATGTTACTTCTACAATGGCATGTTCTATTGCAGCTAAAAAATTAGGGGTAAACGTAATCCATGTTGAGGGTGGAATTCGTTCAAATGACATAACCATGCCCGAAGAGATCAATAGAATGGTTACTGATGCGATAACCGATATCTTCTATACAACTTCAGAAGTAGCTAATGAGAATCTCAGAAAATTAGGGCATGACGAAAGAAAAATTAGATATGTAGGGAATACGATGATTGATACTTTATTAAAAAATATGCCTCGGTTAAAACAACCTCAGGTTTGGGATGCATTAAAACTACAAGAAAAAGGATATTTTGTAATGACTTTACATCGTCCCGCAAATGTTGATGAGGAAGCCAAATTAAAAGAACTCATTGATGAAATTGTAAAAGGAGCTAAAGATCTACCAATTGTTTTTCCTGTACATCCGCGTACTGCAAAAATGTTAAAACAGATAGGTATTCAAGCCAATAATTTGCATATGATTGAACCTTTAGGTTATTTAGAATTCAATTATTTGGTTAAGCATGCCTTTGCCGTAGTTACTGATTCAGGAGGGATAACCGAAGAAACAACAGTGCTAAAAGTACCTTGTATGACGTTAAGAGACAATACAGAACGTCCTGAAACGATAACTATTGGTACAAATGAATTGGTGGGTACTGACCCTAAAAATGTTGCACCTTATATGCAAAAGTTGCATGCAGGAGATTGGAAAGCAGGAGAAATACCTCATTTATGGGATGGTAAAACCGCAAAAAGAATTGTAACAGATTTATTAGGCTTATAAAAGTCAGAAGATTACTTTTGCAAAGCTATTTATTATCATAAATACTTTTGCAATAAATTTATGTTGACTTATTTAATCATTTTTATCTCTCTTTTTCTATTAGCATTAGTCTATTTAAAACTAGCCGATCATTTTAATATCATAGACAAACCCAACCAAAGAAGCTCTCATACTGAAATTACAATTAGGGGTGGTGGTATTGTTTTCTATTTGGCAATAGTATTCTTTTTTTTCTTCTCAAAATATGAATATACACCATTCTTTTTAGCAGTAAGTTTAATTTCTTTTGTAAGTTTTATTGATGACTTGGTCACTTTAGGTCCAAAGGTTAGGTTGGTTGCTCATTTTTCGACTGCATTTTTATTGTTATGGCAATTGGGTTTGTTAGGTAGTCCTTTATGGATGTTAGTTTTGATTCCAATTATAATAGTCGGTTTCTTTAACCTGTATAACTTTATGGATGGTCTTAATGGTATGACAGGCTTATACAGTATGGTCGTTTTAAGCGGGTTTTTACTCATAAATTTAAATGAGAAAATTGTAAATTCAGATATAATTATTTATACATTGTTAGCATTATTGGTTTTTGGATTTTTTAATTTTAGAAAAAAAGCTAAATGGTTTGCAGGTGATATTGGTAGCATGTCTATGGCTACTTTGTTATTTTTCTTAGGTGCTACATTTATGATAAAATTAGAAGCCCCAATTATTATCTTAATTATTGTTATATATGGTATTGATAGTTCATTAACTATTTTTTTAAGAATGCTTCGTAAAGAAAAAATTACCGAAGCTCATCGTCATCATTTGTATCAAAAATTTGTTGATGTTGATAAATGGTCACATTTAAAAGTTTCATTTGTTTACGCAGGTATTCAACTTCTAATAAACCTTTTAATTTATTATTTTTACAAAGCAAACTGGACGATACAATTTTTAGTAATTCTTATGGTAATTGTATCTTTCTCATCAATATATCTACTGCTTATTAGTTACTATAAAAAAATAGAAAATAAATTTAACTGATATTTGTTAAGATTTTACGACCTTTGCAAAGAGGAGAGTCAAATACAGTTCTGATTTAATTAGTTGCAAATGCTAAAATCATTTTTTTTAAAAGAAGCCAATGTTGTTGTCTCTAGATCTATTGTGTTATTGATAGATGTTTCTATAGTGTTACAAACATTTTTTCTTGCTTATTTAATCAGATTTAACTTTGTATTGAGTTTTCAAAATTACGGTTTTTTATCGCAATTGATTTTAGTTGCTATTTTATCGTTTTTAAGCTTTTTATTTGTAGGCTCACACAAAGGTACTATTAGACATACTGGCATTAGAGATGCAATTAATGTTTTTTATGGTGCTGTTATTCTATTTGTTATATTAGTAATTATTGTTCTAATACACAGAGAATTTGATGTGTTAGACAGATTTTCTGCTCCGTTGTCAGTTATTATTATTCATTTTTTATTAAATGTTATTGTATTAATAGCAGGTAGGTTTATTTTTAAAAGCTTAATCAATAGAATTACTACAGAATATAAAAAGCCAAAAAACACATTGATTTACGGAGCTGGTGATTCGGGTATGTTAACGTATGCAACCATTACCAATAGTCTAAATACCAATGCCAATATTATTGGTTTTATTGATGATGATAAAAAGAAACAAGGGAAAAAATACAACAGAACTAAAGTGTATTTACCCAAAGTTATAACGAAAGAGTTTATTGAAAATAATGATGTTAAAGAAATAATTGTTTCAATTCATAATATTAAACCTTTTCAATTATTTGAAATTGTTGACAATTTGATTCCGTTACCTGTAAAAGTAAAAGTTGTGCCACCAGTTGAACAATGGATAGATGGCGATTTGAATGTTGGGCAAATCACCGAAGTGAAAATTGAAGACTTATTGAATAGAACTCCAATAAAAATTAACAATCCTATTCTTCAAAAAGAACTAGATAATAAAGTAATATTAATTACTGGTGCTGCGGGTTCTATAGGTGGTGAAATCGCTCTTCAAGTTGCCAATTATAATTATAAGAAGTTGATTTTATTAGATCAAGCGGAGTCTGATCTTTATGAAATTCAACAAAGTTTCACTAGAAAAAAATATAAAAATTTCAATATTGAAGTTGCTGATATAAGAAATAAGCAACGTATGGAAGAGATTTTCAATAAATATACTATTGAATTGATTTTTCATGCTGCAGCCTATAAACATGTACCTTTAATGGAAGGAAATCCCTATGAAGCCGTTAGAGTTAATGTTTTTGGTACACGTTTGGTAATGGATTTAGCTTTACAATATAATGTTGCCAAGTTTGTAATGGTATCTACTGATAAAGCCGTAAACCCTACCAACGTAATGGGAGCCACCAAACGTATTGCTGAAGTTTATGCCAATTGCTTAAATAAAGAAGGAAAAACCAAATTTATTACCACACGTTTTGGTAATGTCTTAGGTTCTAACGGATCAGTAATACCATTATTTAAAAAACAAATTTCTGAAGGAGGACCAATACAAGTAACACATAAAGATATTACGAGATATTTTATGACCATTAGTGAGGCATGTAGTTTAGTGCTTGAGGCTGGTGTTATGGGTAATGGTGGTGAGGTGTATGTTTTTGATATGGGAGAGTCGGTTAAAATATTTGATCTCGCCAAAAAAATGATTCATTTATCGGGTTTAAAGTATCCTGATGATATTGATATTTCGTTTGTTGGTTTACGTCCTGGTGAAAAATTATACGAAGAATTGTTAAGTAATGAAGAAAATACTTTACCTACGTATAATGAAAAAATTATGATAGCAAAAATTGATCCTATTGATAATGATAGTGTAAAGAATAAGATTGTAGAATTGTCTAAATTGGAAAATACTGATAGATTTGAAATTGTTGCTAAAATTAAAGATATAGTTAAAGAGTATGTTTCTAATAATTCTGAATATGAACGGTTAGATAAAGAATAGAGTAGTAAAGGCTAAGATGTTCGCTTGAAATAATAGCAATATGCTATTCAGAACGCAAAGAGAAAAGATTGGAGTGAAGAATCTAGAATGATTTTTTATACAAAAAGGAATACCTTACTGCCAAAAGTAGAACTATAGGTGCAATACCTATATTAAACACCTGAATCTTTAATACCCACAAAACTACTGTTAAAATTAAAAGAATGATTAATATCAAGATGTACTTTTTTACCCAACTTGGAATTTCCTTTTTTAGTAAAACAAAAGCCACAATAAGATTAGGTGCAAATGCCCAAAAGATATTGTAGTTGTTTTTTGTTGCTGAATGGTCTGTCGCAAACCACAATAAGAGTACTGCTACTCCAATTAACCCTATAATGAAGAATATTGAAAAGTCTAACCATTTACTACGTTCTTGATTTTTAAAGTCCTTAAAAGTTATTCCAAACACCAATAATGCAATCAAAGAAAATACGAGTAAAGGTGTAATTAAATATGATTCATTATCCTTTGGAGTTGAGGTAAATATGGTTTGAGTGTTTTTTACTGTTGGTGTATTGTTTACTTTACTTTCAGCAAAAGCTAAGTATATATTATCGGGTAAAAATAGATATTCTTGAGCTGTTGCTTTTCTATCTATAACAGATCCTAAAGCTAAATCAATACCAAAAGTACCCCAAATATGTTTTTTAGAATATTGATGAATTAAATCACGCAAGGTATCTCTTTTATCTTTTGAGAAATTAGTAGTAAAAATTATTTTCTCTCCTAATACATCTTGTGCAACTACTTGAAGTTTTGTAGCACAATTATCATAAAAAAAATCATAGATATACGATTTGTTTTCAGGCTTGGCATTATTTTCTAAAAAATCAAAAAATAATTGCTTCTCGTAAGTAGAAAGGTTTAGTTGCTGTTCTTTAACTGTTCTATTTTCTTCTACATAACTTCTTAAAAAGTAATGAAACGGATAAGAAGCTAAATCGTAGGGTAGTCTGCCTTGAGCAAATTTTCCATAAAAATTTGGCGTTTCAAAATTATAGACGCCATAATTGTAAACTTGATCAATACCTAATATTTTATCTTTTACTCTAAATGCACTGTGACCAAAAGCATCATTCAATTCATTTCCTGGGTCAACAGTAATTATACTTATCTCAGCTTTATCCGATAAATTTATTTGCTGTGCAAAACTATTTAGAGACAGTATCAAAAAAAGAATATTAAATATGATTTGCTTCAAAGTCAAAATTTAAAGGTTATTATAGAATTCTATATTATTAAACTTAGTCACACTCAATTCCCTCTCCTTTGGGTTAACAAAATTAAAGCATTGCTTTAATTGTAGTTACCGAGCGTAGCTCTTTAGGTGGAGATTCTTATCTAAAGTGACTTACATCTACTTTTAATGAAAAAACATTAGAGAATAATGTGCCGCTAGCACCTCCAATATTAGTTAATGCATAATCAATTTGAATACCTTTATAGTTGAATCCTACTCCGAAATTCGGCTCTAGTGATAATGATTTCGTATTGTCAAACTCCAATTGGTTTTGAAAATTATTGACACCACCTCGTAAATAAACCAGATTATTATAATCTAATTGAAACCCAAAAGCGGGACTAATACTCACAAAAGAGCTGGAGATAATGTCATTTGTTTGTGCAAAACGCATGTTTAAATCTAATGCTGTTAGTAAATTAAAGTCTCTTGAAATCTTAAACTTTCTGGCAATACCCAATTGAGCTTTTGGTTTGGTAATTTCAATTTTTTCAGGAGTAACTGTTGGTATTACTTCATCATCGTTATCAGGATTACCATCGTTTAAAATATTCTGATTTAGGTTATCGTAAATAGCAGTAATATTATTTAGTTCATCATCATCAAAAGACCAAGCATTAAAAGTTGTTGTAATGTCACGTAACATTAATCCGAATTTCCAATCTGCACGTTGAAATTGTAGTCCTGCATCTAACCCAAACCCTATAGACGAAGCAAAATCACCTATTTTTCTACGTACAACTTTAGCATTGACACCAACACTTAAATTCTTTACAACTAATTTTTTTGCATAAGCCACATTTACAGCCCAATCAGCAGCAGAAAATAAACTAACTCTATCGTAATTTATTTGTCCATCTTGTATTAACTGTGTGGTGTTTAAAATATCATCAACGCCAAAACGCATAATTGAGATGGCTACTGTGCTCTCATTATTAATAGGTTTAGCAAAACCAATATAGTCATAATTGGCTATCCCTTGAAAATATTCAGCATGCATTAATGAACCTTGATAATCTTCTAAGCCTACCAAACCAGCGGGATTCCAATAAATAGAATTTACATCATTGCTAAGAGCTGTTACAGCATTACCCATACCAAAAGCAGCAGCATCAACACCAATATTTAAAAACTCATTTGAAAAGCTTCTTATGGTTTGTGCAACTGATAGTTGCGATAGAATTAGTAGAATTAGAAAATATTTTTTCAAGACGTATTTTTGTATTTTACAAATATCTGTATTTATAATTTAATACAATATATTTTGTTGAGGTTTTGTGAATCTATATCATTTAATTGTTATCTAATGAAAAATATTTTTTAATTTTGAATTAAAATATAAGAATAACATGGCAAAATATCATTTAGCACAAGTCAATATTGCATTGGCAAAAGGAGAGATGGATACAGAATTAATGAATGGTTTTGTTTCACGTTTAGATGAAATTAATGCAATGGCAGATAATGCCGANGGTTTTGTTTGGCGTTTGCAAACTNATGATGGTGATTCTACTGCAATACGAATTTTTGATAAGCCTCTATTGTTGGTCAATATGAGTGTTTGGGAAAGTGTAGATACNCTAAAGANNTTTGTTTACACTTCGGCACATGTTGAATTGATAAGAGATAGACAGGCTTGGTTTCATAAATTTGTTGATGCACATCAAGCTTTATGGTGGATACCTGTTGGACATATTCCAACAACAGAAGAAGCTAAAGAAAAATTAGAATACATTCAAGAAAACGGATCTTCTCCATTAGCTTTTCATTTCGGAAAGCCTTTTTCTANGCCTGAATNATTAAAAATTATTGTTGATGTGTCAAGAATGATAAAATTCGATATTCACACCANGTATTTTTTTTTGTATTCAAATAAGTGCCAAAACCAACATGTCCTCCATATTTTGTGGCTTCCATAAAAAAATGGCGACTAGCTTCTGCTTCCTCAAACGGATAAGAACCTGTACTAAAAAAAGGATCATCTAAAGAAGTAATTAATAATGTTGGAGTTGTAATATTTGGTAAATATTGATTACAGCTTGATGTAGCATAATAATCATTAGCATCCTTAAACCCATGAGCCGGTGCTGTATAAACATCATCAAAATCTTTGAAATTTTTAACAGCAAGAATATTTTCTTTTGTTAAAAAAGAATCAGGAAATTTTTCTAATTTCACTAATAATTTTTCTTTTAATGTTTTTAAAAAACGATTGAGGTAGAGTCGATTATCTAACAACTCCATTTGTACAGAAGAATCTTTTAATGAACAAGGTACAGAAACTCCTATAGTCGATTTTATTTTTGATGAGACTTTGCCTTCTCCCATATATTTTAACGCTAAATTTCCGCCAAGGCTATAGCCAACTATGTGTATTTCTTTATAATTATATTGATTAGAAATGTATTTTATAACCGCTTCTAAATCTTCAGTTTTTCCACTATGATACGAACTTAACAGTCTGTTTTGTTCACCACTACAACTCCGTAAATTTACAGCAATTATATCAAAATGATGTTTGTTTAATTCATTAGTTAATGATAATATATAGGATGATTTTGAGCTACCCTCTAAACCATGAATTGCTATAACAACTTTATCAGAATTTACTGTTGAAAAATCTAAATCTATGAAATCACCATCGGCTAACTCTAATCGTTTTCTTTTAAAGTTGTTGTCAACTTTATGAAACAAAGCTCTGTAGCTAGTGTTGAAATGACCATTTTTAAATAAAAATGAGGGCTTGTAGGTTGAATTTTTGAGAACTGGCATTTAGCTAAAATAATTTTTTAAAATTTCCAACGCATAAAGGCTGGCTATTTCTTTGGCAAATTTAGGAAAATCTATATGTGCATTGTCATTTGCTTTGTCAGAAATAATTCTAATAATAGAAAAAGGAATAGTATACTCAAAGCATACTTGAGCCACAGCTGCACCTTCCATTTCAACACAGGTGACTGTTGGTAATTCGAGGTTTAAATTATTGGCAATGTGATCTTTAGAAATAAATTGATCACCACTAGCAATATCACTTACAATTACTTTGGGATAATGAATATCAAAAGATTTAGCTTTTGTGCTGTCAATCTTCTCATTATATAAACTTATAAAAGTTTGTGTGGCTTTGTACAAAACCTCTCTATGAGTTGCTGAGGTTTCAAAATAGGTTTTACCTAATAAAGGGACTTCAAATTTTTGATATAGTGGACTAGCATCCATATCGTGTTGGTATAGATGTTTTCCGAGTACAACATCACCAATATTTAAATCTTTTGAAATACTTCCTGCAACTCCTGTAAAGAGTATCTCATCAATTTCATAATCATTTATAAGTTGTGTGGCAGTAGTTGCAGAGGCTACTTTTCCCCAACGTGAAAAAACCAAGACAACCTCTTTGTTAAAGAGTTTTCCTGTATAATAGGTCCGCATTCCTTTAACAGAAGTTGTAGATTCTTGCAAGTTCTCAATTAAAGTCTGCATTTCTTCTTGCATTGCACTAATTATTCCTATCATGTTGAAACTTATTGAGTTAAATTGGTGTTAGATAATTGTAAATAGAATATTTTGAACACTGAACACTGAACACTATTGAACAATCTTTCCATCACGCATTTCTAACTTCCGATCAGCCATATTTGCCAGTTCGGTATTGTGAGTAACAATTACAAAAGTCTGATTGAATTCATCTCGTAATTTGAAAAACAATTCATGTAAGTTTTTTGCAGAAGCTGTATCTAAATTTCCACTAGGCTCATCAGCAAAAATAACTTTAGGTTTATTTATTAAAGCTCTGGCTACAGCTACACGTTGTTGTTCACCTCCCGAGAGTTCGTTGGGTTTGTGATCTACTCTATCAGATAAGCCTAAAAAATTTAATATTTTTTGAGCTTCTGCTTCAACTTCTTTTTTAAGTTTGTTAGCAATAAATGCAGGAATACATACATTTTCTAAAGCAGTAAATTCAGGTAGTAACTGATGAAATTGGAATATAAAACCAATATGTTCATTTCTGAATTTAGATAAAGCTTTATCCTTAAGCTGTAAGACACTTTGTTGGTGTAGGTTTAAGGTAACGTCATTAGTATTACTAGGCTTGTCTAAAGTGCCTAATATTTGTAACAATGTAGTTTTTCCTGCTCCAGATGGACCTACAATTGCTACTATCTCACCTTGTTTTATGTGTAAATTAACACCTTTTAATACTTCTAAATCTCCGTAGTATTTATGTATGTTTTTTGCAATAATCATAGGCTAAAAATAAGGGTGTGAAATTACACAAATATCTTTTAACTACAACCAAGTTTTAATTTTGTTGTAATCTAGATAATAAATGAATTTAATAGAAAAGTTATTGGTGATTGACTTTTGAAAAAGGTTGTCTAAATTTTTACTAAAACTTAAATGAGATAAATCATCAGAATTAGAAATTGCATTTCTATACAAAGCTACCAATTGGCTGCCTGGGGCAAATTCCCATGAGTAATTCAAATCTAAATTCCAAATATTATAATTGATGTCATGATTGTCAGTATAAGCGTGACTGTCTAATGTGCCCTGTGTATTTAATTCTGAAAAATTAGGATGATATTGTACAGGAGACCAATAATGTCTAAAAGATAAGGATAGTGAAGATTTTATAGTAAAACTTAATTTTCCTGATAATGAGTTGGTGAAAGTTTTAATGTCTCTATTCCCAAAAATGATAGCACCAGTATCTAATTCATTTACTCGCCCTTTTTCATTGTCTAATTTTGTGTATTCAAAGTTGTAAATCAACTGAAATTTATCATTAAATTGGAAGCGAGGTGAAATCTTTAGATAAATAAACTTTTCATTAGAGCTCATTCTTTTTCCTGCAATTGTTCGAACATCAATAGCGAATTTTTTCCTGTAGTCTGTTGAAATCCAAGCTGTACCTTCAAAAATGCCTTTCTGTTTAAAGAAACGACCCACAACTCTAGGTTCAAAATAATCGTACTGATTACCAATGTTTGTTTCTAATGCACCACCAAAAGCAAATCTATTTTTAGTTACCAAAAATGCATTAAGTTCAAATTCATTACCTAAGTATTCGTTATTGCTGTTAAGGTATTCTAATTCAGAAAACAGGCTGATTTGAATTCTGTTAAAGTGTTTAGTAGGTTTAAAAATTCTATAAGTAATATTACCAAAATAATTTGCATGATTGTTTCTACGTTGAAAGCCTAGATCTTTGATATTATAGGTGTCATTATTTCTCCAATGAGCTAAACTATATTGAAAATTGCCAAAAATTTTGGCCAATTTTAGATATCCAGAAAAACCGTCTTTATTTTTACCGTTTTCACTTACATTACTCATTTTTAAATTACCACTAACGTTATACTTATTTTTTTTGTCAGAAATAGTATATAACAAACCAGTTACATTGGCATCTCTAAAACTTCCATTTCTGGTAACATTAGTGTTTATTAAACTTATTGAAGAATTTTTGTTGAATTGTTGGTCGATTACCAGTACATTATAATTTGCTAAAGGTTCAGTAACCTCTTTTCTAATAGTTTTAATAATGGTATCCTTAATTGTTGCATATGTTTTTTCAGTTATGGCATTAAAGAAGCCAACACCTAAGCCTTTTTTTGTTCTGCCAGAGACTTTAATAGCATTTAGCATATTTACTTTGTTCGGATTTTCAATAACCTCTTCATTATCCTCTAAATTATCTTGTATAGAATTATAAGCCACAGGTCTGTTGCCAATTCTTCTAGAATAGAATAATCTACCTTTATTAAAAAGTTCTGTTCCTTCTGTAAAAAAAGCACGTTGCTCATCATATCGTTGTTCAAATGGGCTTAAATTTAATTCTAAATTGTCGAATTTTGCTTGTCCAAAATCAGGAATTAATGTGGCATCTAAAGTAAAACTTTCGCTAATTCCATATTTTAAGTCTAAACCTATACTCTTCTCAAAAGTAGAGTTTTTACTATCGATAGAATATGCAGCAGAAGCATAAGGAGAAAAACTTAAGCGTACTGGTGGCTTGATATTTTTCAGCCCTGTTAAGATTCCTGAATATTGTGTGTAAATTCCAATTTTAGGGTTAATGTAATTCCATGAATACTGTTCATTTAAATAATTAATTTTTCTGTGAAAGTTAATACCCCAAGTATCAATATTGGTAGAAAAACGTAATGTAGAATAGGGTATTTTCATTTCAATTACCCATCCATTATCATTAAATTTAACTTTACTGTACCAAACTGAACTCCAAGTGTAATCCTCTCTTCCTGCTGCTACTTTCGCATCAGCTTGAGCTCCTGTACTCATCACTACAAATTCAGTGTCGTTTTGCCCATCATTATTCGGATTGATGTTGATAAGAAAAAAATCTACAATTCCAATTTTATCTCTCGCTCCAAATTGTTTAGGTATTTTATCCGGTGTATCATCATATAGTGTGACTCCGAAGTATATAGCCTCATTATCGTATGCTATTTTTACGGTTGTTTTTTTGTTCTCTCGCTCTGGACCTCCACTTTCGGGCTCAAACATTACAAAATCTTTTGCGGTATCTGTATTTTGCCAAAAAGGTTCATTTAAAACACCATCAATTGTAGGTGATTTTTCAATTTTTAAAGCCTTAAGTTCTTTTGGTGTTTGTTGAGAAAAAAGTAGTGTATTTACAAATACTAAAAAGAGTATTAAGATGTGCTTCATTTATATATGAATTAGTGTATAGCTAATCTGAACTGCTAAAGTAGTGTATTTAGTTGAAAATTGATAAATCTCAAAAAAATATTAACATTTNAANATTTAAAATAAAGTTTATTTAAAAAGGAGTTCAGATTGTCAACTAGTTTGTTATTTTTGTAGAAATATTTTTCAAATTTAGCAAGAATGAACTTACACGAATATCAAGGAAAAGAAATATTAAATAGTTTTGGAGTTAGAATTCAAAGAGGTAGAATTGCACATAACCATAAAGAAGCTGTAGATGTTGCAAAACAGTTAGCGACAGAAACTGGTACAGGTTGGTGGGTAATTAAAGCCCAGGTGCATGCTGGAGGGCGTGGTAAAGGTGGTGGTGTGAAACTAGCAAAGAATTTAGGTGAAGTAGAGTCAATTTCTCAAGATATAATCGGAATGATGTTGAAAACACCTCAAACGCCACCAGAAGGTAAAAAAGTGCATCAAGTTTTAATTGCAGAAGATGTTTATTATCCTGGTGATAATGAGCCTGAAGAATACTATATGTCTGTTTTATTGAATAGAGCTACAGGTAAGAATATGATTATGTATTCTACTGAAGGTGGTATGGATATTGAAACAGTAGCAGAAGAAACGCCACATTTAATTTATACTGAAGAAATTGATCCTGCTGTTGGATTGTTAGGTTTTCAAGCACGTAAAATTGCTTTTAATTTAGGCTTATCTGGTGGAGCATTAAAAGAAATGGTAAGATTCGTTTCTGCTTTATATACAGCCTTTGTAAAATCTGATTCAACCATGTTTGAAATCAATCCGGTATTAAAAACTTCTGATGATAAAATTTTAGCGGTTGANGCTAAAGTATCTATAGATGATAATGCATTGTATAGACATAAAGATTATGCTGAAATGCGTGATTTACGTGAGGAAAATCCTATAGAAGTTGAAGCTAGAGCCGCTGGTTTAAATTATGTAGATCTTGATGGAAATGTGGGTTGTATGGTGAATGGTGCAGGATTAGCAATGGCTACCATGGATTTAATTAAGCAAGCAGGAGGAGAGCCTGCCAATTTTTTAGATGTAGGAGGTACAGCTGATGCAAAAAGAGTGGAGACCGCTTTTAGAATCATTTTAAAAGATACAAATGTTAAAGCAATCTTAGTAAATATCTTTGGTGGTATTGTGCGTTGTGATAGGGTTGCACAAGGCGTTGTTGATGCCTATACCAATATGGGAGATGCTATTAATGTACCAATAATTGTACGTTTGCAAGGTACCAATGCTAAAGAAGCAAAAGAGTTGATAGATAATAGTGGTATGAAAATTATTTCTGCTACAGAATTTAAAGAAGCAGCTGATAAAGTACAAGAAGTATTGGCTTAACTTGACAGTTAACTACTTATGAAACCGATAATACATTCAAAAATAGTATTCTTTTGTATGTTGTTATCGGTTTCTTGTTTGAAAGCACAAAATGTGTTGGTACATGCAACTCCTTCTGAAGTTGGTTTAGATTCAATATATATTCATACTAAAGTAGATTCTATAATGACGCTGGGTATTCAAAGTAATGCTTTTCCTGGTGCTCAGGTTTTAGTCGCTAAGGATAGTAAAGTTATTTTTCATCAAACTTATGGCTTTCATACCTATGATAGTGTTCAAAAAGTAAACTTAGATGATGTTTATGATTTGGCATCTGTAACGAAAATAGTGGGTGCTTTGCCTGCTTTAATAAAATTAGTTGATGAAGGGAAGATTGATCTAGATCAACCTTTTAGCAAGTACTGGAAAAGATGGACTAAGGTTGGTAATAAGAAAGAGTTGACACTACGTGAAATTTTAGCCCATCAATCAGGTTTAGAGCCTTACATTGTTTTTTTGAATAAAGTTATCAGGAAAAATGGAAAAATAAAAAAACGATTTATAAAAAGAAAATCAAAGAAAGGTTTTACTAATCAAGTTTATGATGATATATATGTAAGCAATAAATTTAATAAGAAAATGTATCGAATCATTGATCGTTCAAAAGTTTCAAGTGAAAAAACATATAAATATTCTGGATTAACTTTTTTAATTTTCCCCGAGTTAATTTCACAATTAACAGGTCAGTCTTACATTACATATCTTCAAGAAAATTTTTACAAACCTTTAGGAGCAAGTACTTTGGGTTTTTTACCAAAAATTAAAAAATTTAATAACAAAATAGTTCCAACAGAAATAGATACATTGTTTAGAAAATCACTAACTAAAGCTTGGGTTCATGACGAGAATGCCTCATTATTAGGTGGTGTTTCTGGTAATGCAGGCCTATTTGGTACAGCAACTGATTTGGCTAAATTAATGCAGCTTTATCAAAATTATGGAGTTTATGGTAGAAAACGCTATTTTTCAGAAGCCATAATGAAAGAGTTTACTAAAATACAATATCCAAAAAACAATAATAGACGAGGGTTAGGTTTTGACAAGCCATTAATTGGTAATGATACGTTGTCATTAAAAGATGCTTATCCTGCTCCTGAAGTCAGTCCAGAGAGTTTTGGACATGCTGGGTTTACTGGTACTTTTGTTTGGGCTGACCCAAAAGAGAAATTGGTATTTATCTTTTTATCAAATCGAGTGTATCCTACAAGAAAAAACAGAAACTTATATTTATTAAATATTCGTGGTGCTTTACAGCAGGTTTTTTATCGTGGAAAATTAAAAGAGCAGTAGTTTAGGTTATTCATAAATCAAATACTTACTTCTAATTTTTTTAAACAATTCAATGTCAGCTTGCCAAGTAGCTCTTATTTCGTCAGCATTCATACCACTTTCAATTTGTTGTCGTAATTTTTTTGTGCCGGCATGAGATGTAAAAGTGGCCTGAAAAAACTCTTTGCCTTTAGGGGTGTTTTTATAAGCATCAATCAACCAGTCTAACTTAATTTTATTTAATTTTTTATTAGTCCTTAAATCAATTCCATTACATAGTTTGCCTTTTTGTTTGGGGTATTTCGCTCCTACATTTTCTTGAGGTGTATAAGAAAAAGGATATATCTTTTTATCTAGATAAGGTGCTCCAAAAATTTGAAATTGCATTTTTGTACCTCTCCCTGCGTTTATACTTGTGCCTTCAAATAGACCTAAACTTGGGTATAAATTGATTGATTTATCATTTGGTAGGTTCGGGGAGGGCTTTATAGGGAGGCTGTAATTATTGTCATATTGATAATTTTTCATAGGCATCACTTTTAAATCACACTGTAAACCGTCTTCCAACCACTTCTCACCATTTATCATTTTTGCATATTCGCCAATAGTCATTCCATAAACTAAAGGAACGTTATGCATTCCTAAAAAACTTTGATGTTCAGTTTCCATCGTTGGTCCATCAATATAATGAGCATTTGGGTTGGGTCTGTCAATTACAATCAATTTAATATTTGCTTCAGCACAAGCTTCCATAATATTATGGAGGGTAGAAATATAGGTGTAGAATCTTACGCCCACATCTTGAATATCAAAAATGAGTACATCAAGATCCTCTAATTGAGTTGGTGTTGGCTTTTTATTTTTACCATGCAATGATAATAAAGGGAGCCCTGTTTTTAAATCTTTACCATCGTCAATCATTTCTCCTGCATCTGCTTTTCCTCTGAAGCCATGTTCTGGTGAAAATACTTTTTTTACATTCATTTTTAATGAAATCAAGGTGTCAATTAGGTGTGTAAAATCATTATTTTTGTTTTTTACTACACTGGTTTGATTCCCAGCAACACCTAAAACTTTATCTTTAATTAAATGTAAATAATTAGCTGGGTAAGAAATAATTAAATCCTTGTTGTGTTCATCGAGTGACAGGCTGTCATGTGTTAAATTTTGGATAATTTTGGTGTTTTTAGGGTCTGATTTTTTTGTAGATTTATCTGTACAAGAAATGAATCCGAAAACAGAAATAAAAACCCAAAAGAAATATGTATTTTTGAAATTGAAATAGATCATAGAAATTGAATTACGAGTTATTTTTAGCTAAAAGAATTATTGCTGGTAAACAGTATAAAAGTAGTGTATCTTCATCAATAATAAAAATTGCAATTACAGCAATTGCATTAGGGATTATTATCATGTTGATTTCTATTGCATCTGTAGTTGGCCTCCAAAAAAAAATTAAAGAAAAAATTTCTGGTTTTAATGGGCATATTCAAATTTCAAATTTTGAAGATAATAATTCGCAAATTACTGTAAGTCCAATTTCAATACAACAAGACTTTTATCCAAATTTCAGATTAGTTGACGGAATAAAGAATATTCAATCTTTTGCTACAAAGGCAGGAATTATAAGAACTGAAACCGATTTTGAGGGTGTTATTTACAAAGGTGTTCATACAGATTACAATTGGTCATTCTTTAAATCATATTTAGTAGAAGGTGATTTATTGAAAATTACGGATGAAAGAAATGATAATGTATTAATTTCTAAGCTTACAGCAGATAGATTGGGTTTGAAACTGAAAGACAAGTTTAATCTGTTTTTTATGAAAGAAAATGGTAAAGCACCTAACCTTAGAGTTTTTACTGTAATTGGTATATACAACTCAGGTTTTAAAGATTTTGATGAAAACTATGTGATTGGTGATTTAAAACATGTGCAACGTCTAAACAAGTGGAAGCCAGATCAAATAGGGGGCTTTGAAGTGTTGTTAGATGATTTTGATAAGTTAGAAGAAAAAGGGAATGAAATCTATCAACATGTAGATTCTACACTAAATGCACAAACTATTTCTGAAAAACATGCAGCTATTTTTGAGTGGTTAGCATTGTTAAACACCAATATTGTTGTCATTATTGCCATTATGATTCTAATTTCAGGTATCAATATGATTACTGCTTTATTGGTATTAATTTTAGAACGTACTCAAATGATCGGTATATTAAAAGCATTGGGTAGCTCTAATTGGAGCATCCGTAAAGTATTTTTATACAATGCAGCTTATTTAATTGCCAGAGGCTTGTTTTGGGGTAATATTATCGGTTTAGGCTTATTATTCATGCAGAAATATTTTGGCATCATTCAATTAAATCCTGAAAATTATTATGTAAGTGAAGCCCCTGTATATATAAGCTTAGGGCATGTTTTGTTGTTAAATATTGGTACATTGATTTTGTGTTTGCTAATGTTGTTGGTGCCTTCATATTTAGTTAGTAAAATAAGTCCTGTAAAAGCCATAAAATTTGATTAAATTTGTGGTCGATTTCGGTCATACAATTCAATAAATAAAAATAATAACAGAATGAAATACGATATTATTATACTAGGTAGTGGTCCTGGAGGCTATGTAACAGCAATTAGAGCTTCTCAATTAGGCTTTAAAGTTGCGGTTGTAGAGAAAGAAAATTTAGGTGGAATTTGCTTGAATTGGGGTTGTATTCCTACCAAAGCATTATTGAAATCTGCTCAAGTGTATGATTATTTAAAACATGTTGATGCCTACGGATTAAAAGCGAAAGAAATTGATAAAGATTTTTCTGCAGTAATACAACGAAGTCGTAATGTAGCAAATGGTATGAGTAAAGGCGTTCAGTTTTTGATGAAAAAAAATAAAATTGATGTTATTGATGGCTTTGGTAAAGTAAAATCAGGGAAGAAAATTGAAGTTACAGATGTTAAAAATAAAATTACAGAATATTCAGCAGATCATATTATAATCGCAACAGGTGCACGTTCTCGTCAATTGCCATTTTTGCCTATTGATGGTAAAAAAGTAATCGGTTATCGTGAAGCTATGACGTTACCAAAACAGCCTAAAAAGATGATTGTTGTTGGGTCAGGAGCTATAGGTGTTGAGTTTGCTCATTTTTATAATACGATGGGTACAGAGGTTGTAATTGTTGAGTTTTTACCAAATATAGTACCATTAGAAGATATTGAAGTTTCAAAACAGTTTGAACGTTCATTTAAAAAGTCAGGTATAAAAGTAATGACTGAATCTAGTGTGACTTCTGTAGATACTTCAGGAAAAGGTGTAAAAGCTACTGTAAAGACTAAAAAAGGAGAAGAGATTTTAGAGGCTGATACTATCCTTTCAGCAGTAGGTATCAAAACCAATATTGAAAATATAGGCTTAGAAGATGTTGGTATTGCTACAGATAAAGATAAAATTATGGTAAATAAATTTTACCAAACCAATTTACCAGGTTATTATGCTATCGGAGATGTCGTTGAGGGTCCAGCCTTGGCACATGTTGCTTCCGCGGAAGGAATTACTTGTGTAGAAAAAATTGCAGGATTAGCTACTGAACCCATTGATTATGGTAATATTCCTGGTTGTACATATGCAACTCCTGAAATTGCTAGTGTGGGAATGACTGAAGTTCAAGCTAAGGATGCTGGTTATGAATTAAAAGTAGGTAAGTTTCCATTTTCTGCTTCGGGTAAAGCCACTGCAGCAGGAGCAACAGACGGATTTGTTAAAGTAATTTTTGATGCCAAATACGGAGAGTGGTTAGGTTGCCATATGATTGGGGCTGGTGTAACTGATATGATTGCTGAAGCTGTATTAGGTAGAAAGTTAGAAACAACAGGGCATGAAGTCTTAAAAGCTATTCATCCACATCCAACCATGAGTGAAGCTGTTATGGAAGCTGTCGCTGATGCTTATGACGAAGTGATACATTTATAAGGAGTATAGGCGTGAGTTTCGTTTATAGGTTAGTATAACAAGCTTAGCCTGTCTATAGGTGACTATGATTTATTATAGGTTGTTATGTGCTGGCTTTTTTTAATTCTTCAATAAATATTTCTGTAGCTTCTTCATGTGGATAATGCCCAACATTATCAAGTTTTACAACCGTTTTATTTGTCAATTCTTTGTTCCAAACATTAAATTCCTTTTCCCTAAATGCAATGTCTTTCATACCCCATATCAATGTTTTTGGGAGACTGTCTAAATTTTTGCGTTTCTGCCATAAACTATCTAACCATTCACTCGATGCAATTATTTGTTTTGGGAAAGTCCAACAGCCTTTTCTATCCTTTTTTGTTTCAAGGTGTCTGTAAATTGTTGGGTCAAAATGTTTTTTGTCAACGATACATTTTTTGATAATGACTTTTCCGAAAAAATTAAAATTCTTTATTAAAAATCGTCCAATTGGTCCACCAACAAATCCGCTGAATTTTTTGTAATATGGGTCATCTTTTGCTGACCACATCCAAGTATTTGTAATTATTAAATGTTTAATTTTATCAGGATTACTTACTGCATACGACAATCCAATTGGTCCACCCCAATCATTTACTACTAAAATAAATTTATCTAGATTCAAATGATTGATGAAATTATTAAAATTCTCAGCGTGGTTTTTTGGTAAATAATTCCAATCAAATGGTTTGTCAGATAATCCAAAACCGATATGGTCAGCAGAAATACATCTATTTGTCTTAGAAAGTTCTTTAATTGGTTTTCGATATTCATATGACCAGCCAGGATTTCCATGTACAAATACTATTGGAGTTCCTTCACCTTCATCGATATAATGCATTCTTCCAACTGGCAAGTCAAAATAATTTGATTTGAACGGATATTCTTTTCGGTTTAACCAAGTTTTATTTTCAGTTGTCATCTTTTTGCCCTTTTAAATATCAATTCGAAGTTAATCCTTTTTATTGAGAAAGTCATAAGTTGAAAATTAATGGTTGAGGTGTTTTACCAGTATTTTTTGACTTTTAAGTCCTTTTTCAGGTTTGGAAGATAAAAAAAACATCTTTAATGTTCTTTGTTCGCAATTGAGGTATATGATTATAATATGTTAAAAAATAGTCAATCATATTTTTGCATTGCCTAAATGTAATTCTAATGATTAGGTTTAAAAAAATCTAGGAGATTTTAAGGATCTAATGTTGTATTTTATATTGTTTTTTTGATTTTAAGGATACTTTATTTCAAATTGAATAGCAATTTTCTTTACTTCATTTGCAGCCAATTTTATATTCCATTTTACTTCACCAGTTATTAAATCATTAGTTCCATTACTTAGGTTAATGGGTCTTACTTCGATGTCTTTACTTGTTGAAATAGGTAGTTGATCCATGATTTGTATTTCTTTGCTGATATTTTTATTGTTTTTTACTATTATTTCGTAAGTTAGTATTTCCCTTATTGTGGTGCCAAATAGGTTTTTTCTACTTCTACTGCTAACCTTTTGTCGAGAAATTGTAAAAGAATTTTCTTTGCCTAATGAAATGTATAGAATAAAAAAATAGGATAGTAAGATTGTAATCATAAAGAAATTTAAATACTAAATAAAATTACCTAAGCAGTTTGCTATATATAATTTTCGATTATCATATATATTGGCTACGTAGAAATATAGTTTCGTTTTAATGTACTTATATCGAAAGATAAACGAAGCTAGTTATTTTTAATGAGAAAGTTAAATGAGTAAATTTTCTATACTAAAATATTTACTTACTTTTAGCAAATATTTTTTAAAAAGCCAATGCCAAGTATTCAAGATAAAATTATAGCTCTCAGAGAAGAACTCCGTCAACATAATTATAATTATTATGTATTGGATAATGCCACCATTTCAGATTATGATTTTGATGTAAAACTGAAAGAATTACAACAATTAGAAGAGCAATATCCAGAATTTTTTGATGCTAATTCACCTACGCAACGCGTAGGAGGAGAGGTGACTAAAAATTTTAAAACAGTTACACATAAAAACCGAATGTATTCCTTAGACAATAGTTATTCTAAGGATGATTTATTAGATTGGGAAAAACGGATTCAAAAGATGTTGGGTGTTGAACAATTAGAATACACCTGTGAGTTAAAATATGATGGAGCATCTATCAATTTAACTTATGAAGATAGTGAATTAAAAAGAGCGGTGACGAGAGGAGACGGATTTCAAGGTGATGATGTTACTGCTAATATTAAAACCATTAGATCCATTCCCTTACAATTAAAAAACCCCATTTTGGATAGTTTTGAAATTAGAGGAGAAATTATTTTACCGCTGGCAGGGTTTCATAAAATGAATGAAGCTAAGATAGAAGCAGGAGAAGATCCTTATAAGAACCCTAGAAACACAGCAAGTGGAAGTTTAAAGTTACAGGACAGTGCAGAGGTGGCTAGAAGACCATTAGATTGCTTATTGTATCATGTGGTAGCAGATAGAATTCCGTTTACAACTCATGCAGAAGCGTTAGTGAATGCTACAAAATTAGGGTTTAAAGTTCCAAATACGCTTAAAGTAGTGAATTCAATTGATGCCGTTTTTGATTTTATCAATGCTTGGGATACTAAACGTCATCATTTACCTTATGAAACCGATGGCGTAGTTGTAAAAGTAAACTCCTTAGCATATCAAGATGAGCTGGGTTACACTTCAAAAGCACCGCGTTGGGCGATAGCCTATAAGTTTAAAGCTGAACAAAAAAGTACGTTATTGAAGTCTATTTCTTATCAAGTTGGGCGTACAGGTGCTATTACACCTGTTGCAAATTTAGAACCTGTTGAATTGGCAGGGACTATTGTAAAACGAGCTTCTTTGCATAATGCAGATCAGATTGAAAAACTTGATATTAGAGTAAACGACACCGTTTTTGTTGAAAAAGGAGGGGAAATTATCCCTAAAGTGATTGGTGTAGATTTAACCAAAAGACCAGAGAATTCTGTACCCACACAATACATTACTCATTGTCCTGATTGCGGAACAGTATTGATAAGACAAGAAGGTGATGCCAAACATTATTGCCCTAATCAATATGGTTGTCCGACTCAAATTACAGGTAGAATTCAACATTTTATCAGTCGAAAAGCACTAGATATTGATGGTTTAGGAGCTGAAACAGTTGAGTTATTATTTAAAGAGAATTTGATTGCTAATTATGCTGATTTATACGAGTTAAAAATTGAACAAATTATTCCGTTAGAGCGAATGGCTGAAAAATCTGCAGAGAATATGATTTATGGTATTGAACTTCTAAACAGATTCCTTTTGAAAAAGTATTGTTTGGTTTGGGAATTAGGTTTGTTGGTGAAACCGTTGCTAAAAAATTAGCCAAACATTTTAAGAGTATTGATAGATTGATGCAAGCAAGCTTTGAAGAGTTGATTGCTGTTGATGAAATTGGAGATAGAATTGCACAGAGTATTGTAGATTTTTCTAATAATTTTATAAATATTCAATTGATAGATCGGTTAAAAAACTACGAAGTTCAGTTGCAATTATCAGCAGAAGCCTTAGAAAATCAAACTGATATATTGCAGGGAAAAATATTTGTAGTTTCTGGCGTATTTGTAAAAATGACAAGAAACGAACTTAAAAAATCTATCGAAGACAATGGAGGTAAAGTATCAAGTTCTATTTCTAAAAAGACGACATATATTATTGCTGGCGATAATATGGGGCCTAGTAAACGTGTAAAAGCAGAAGCATTAAATATTCCTATAATTTCTGAAGATGAATATATTAAAATGTTAGAGCAGGAAATTTAAGTCAATTTTGATATTACTTTATCAAATCTCGTATCCATACAAGCACTTATATCAGTTGTCATAAATTTTCCATTATAAAATAAACTAAAAATTGTTGCTGGACTTGGTGCTTTTTGAGCCTGTTCCATAGATTCTAATTTGATTATTTTTAATGGTAATTCTCTTTTTTGAGCTGTTTCTAGTAACGAGTTTTTTGCATGAAATTCTGCAAATGGACAGCGGTTAGAATAATAAACTACAATTCCTTTTTTTTCAGAACATTCTCCACGCTTAACCGAATCATTAAAAATAGGGAGTTGACCTTTTTTAGTTATTTTCATTACCAACAAACTAAATCCACTTGAAATCTTTTCAACTTCTTCAAATCCTTGTTTTAAGAGCCATTTTGTATCACTCATAAAATGAAATTTTTTAGTTCCAACTACGGTTACTAGACCATCTTTTCCTTGCTCTTTGGCATCTTCAATAGCAGTTCTTAAGAGTTCTTTCCCATATCCATTTTTTTTATATTTTCCTGATACCCAAAAGCAATTAATATTTAAGTAATTTGGTGCAGTAATTGGAATCCAAGCATTTTCAGCAGGACCATACTCTATAAATACTTTTGCTCTTTGGTTAATTCTTCTAAAGACATACCCATTATTGAATTCGTTAGTTAGCCAATCTTTTTTAGCCTGATAACTTTCTGTGCATTTTTTGTCAGAAATGGCACAACAAATATGCTCACTATGAATATTTTTAGTATTGAGTTCAATTAATTTTTCCATTTCAATAAGGATTATACTATGAATAGGAATTTTAAAAATCTAAAACTCGAACTTTATTTCTAGTAGAGTAGATTTTACCTTCATCATGTAATTGTTTTAAGAGTCTGGTTATTACAACTCTTGAAGAGTTTAAGTCGTCTGCTATTTCTTGATGTGTTATCTCAAGATTGATATCTTTAGTTATTTTAACCTTATCATTTAAATATT
>JGI24023J19991_10000763_pt1 | contig 25324 bp, 21 predicted proteins | sample Cruoilmetagenom1_FD_19991 | JGI IMG/M metagenome (IMG submission 19991) | reverse complement strand
TCACCGATCCGCTCTATACAACTGTCGGTCAACTCAACCGGAGAAAGCGCTTTTCGGCCAATAAGCCGTCGAGCCTCAACGGCAGAAATATCACAGGGCTTGGTCATGACTTGAGTTCCTCCAGGTTTGGACGCGGTGGAATGAGATCAGGCATTGTGGCGATTTGCTTTTCCAGTGCGGCGCACGCGGCAAGCAGGAATGCGTCGCCTCGGCGGGGTCCGACGATTTGCACACCGAATGGCAGGCCGAGAGCGTCAGTTCCGATCGGCAAGGCAACCACCGGATGACCCGTGAGCGTGAGTGCGGAGCGCAACAGTGATGCGTCCATATAGTTTTCCATCTGCCTTCCGCCGACGACCTTCGGAATTCCCTCGTCGATACGGAACGCGGACGTTGCGTTACCCGCCACGATAAGGAGGTCCACATCGCGGAAGAAATCCTGAAATTTCCGGTACAGCTGGGTCCAGCCTCGCTCCGCCTCGGCCACGTCTACCGGACTCATGGCAAGCGCTGCTTCCACGTTTGCGACGACATTTGGCGCCAAGTCCTGGCCGTACTCGCGGTAACGTTCGCCATGATTGGCGAGAAATGTGACTGAGCGCAGCGCCCAGAAAATCNCACGCGCGCCTTCCATATCCGGATCGCGCCGTTCACATGAGGAAAACACGGTCGCAATCGACCCGACATATTTGCGAAATGCCGCGCGGATATCGTCATCGACAGGAGCAATGCCGAGATCTTCCGATATCACGACCCTCAAACTGGAGAGGTCAACCTCTGCAAGGTCTGCAAACTCATCCACGGTGATTGGCCCGCTCATCGGATCGTAGGGATCATTGCCCGCCAGCCCCGTTAACATGAGCCCGATGTCTGAGACCGTGCGCGCCATAGGGCCCTGCACCCCGAAATGGGAGTAATTCACATTGCGTGCCTCGTGGGGGACAAGTCCCGGTGTTGGGCGAAAACCCACCACACCGCACCAGGTAGCCGGATTGCGCAAGGAACCGCCCGTGTCGCTACCGTGGGCGAGCGGAACCATGCCGCATGCAAGTGCTGCCGCCGCGCCGCCCGACGATCCACCACAGGTTCGCTCGAGATCATGTGGGTTGTGTGTCGGACCATAGACGCGGTTCGACGTATTGGTGCCCGCACCAAATTCCGGTGTGTTGGTCTTGCCGATAACGATCGCGCCCGCAGTGCGCAGCCGTTCCACCAGCCCGGCATCCTGACCGGGCACATTGTCAGCATAGCGTGGCGAACCGTAGGTAGTGCGCAGGTCTTCCGTTGCCACAAGATCCTTTATGGCGACGGGAAGTCCGTGCAGTGGCCCGATTTCGTTTCCCGCGCTGACGGCCTGCTCCGCCGCGCGCGCTTCTGATCGCGCGCGATCGTAGCACGTGGCGACAATTGCATTGATCGACGGGTTAAGCTCTTCGATACGGGCGATACAGCTTTCCAGAAGCTCGACCGGTGAAACGTCTCCAGATGCGAGGACCTGACGCAGCGCTGAGGCTGGCTGGTCGCAGAGTTCGTTCATGGCCGGTATCCGTCAGCCTCCCCCATCTCCCAATACACGCCGGTTATCAATTCCATCCCCTCGCGCATGAGTGGGCGCAGGATGTGTTCGTTCGGCGCGTGCTGGGAGCACGCCAGATAACTCATGGGCAGCCATGAGAATGGCATGCCGAGTTCGGTCTGGATGATGCCAGTGACATTCGATCCACCCGAGCAGGACTGGACACCGCACGGTTTGCCGCCGACGCGCTCGACCGCGCCCTTCAGCCAGATCGCCCAGGGATGGTCGGGGTCCGTACGGCCGGGTTCGAAATAGCCCCGGTTTTCAAAAGGCGGATCTTCGATCTGAACTTCGCTGAAGCCATTTGCATCCAGGTGTTCCCGCAGGGCCGGCAGGATCGTATCCTGTGGTGTTTCGATCACGTGGCGGAGTTGACACCAGGCGCGCGCGCGGGGCGGAACCGCATTGACCGGCCGATCCGGTGTGCCGATTTCCATGGCGAGAACTTCAAAGCTGTTCCAGATGCTCACTTTTTCCGCACGACTGAGTCCAGGTTCTCCGTAATCGTCATCAATCATTGGCGCGTTCTCGCCCGCATCGCGATCGATATCCTTAAGGGCTTCGCGCACAGAGTCCGGAATGCCTTTCGGTCGCCAGGCTTCAATCTGGATCACGCCATTCGGCGTCACAATAGAGCTTATCGCGTTGGTCAATATGGCTGACGGGGAGCGCAACAACCCACCCCAGTTGCCAGAATGGTGGCCGCCTTCTCGCAAATCGACAACCAGATTGAAATTGATACAACCGCGGTTTCCAAGCGAGATGTTCGGCTTGGTGATCTCCGCGCGCGGACCATCGGAAGAAAAGAAAGCATCCGCCATGAATGCATCACGGTTGGCAGCAATTACCTCTCGGAAACCCTTTGAACCGTTCTCCTCGCCTTGTTCAATGACGATTTTGGAGTTGAAACCGAGTTTTCCCCGTGCCTCAAGCACAGACTCAATCGCTACGAAATGTGCCAGATGCTGGCCCTTATTGTCTGCTGTACCGCGCCCGTAAATCCTGTCGCCATCGACGGTAAGTGACCAGGGATCGCGGCCCTCTTCCCAGCGACCTTCCATTCCCAGCACGACATCACCGTGCCCGTAGCACAAAAGAGTGGGAAGGCTTTCATCCTCAATGCGTTCAGCCAGCATTACCGGCCCGCATCCTTCAAATGGGTTGTCGAATACCTGCGCCGTATAGCCCAGACGCTCCAACACCGGCGTGATGTGGTTCCTTAGATAATCATAATGCTCTTCAAGCCTGTTTGGATTCTGGCTCTCTGTCTTAACCGCAACGAGGTCCTGCAGGCGGGCGTAATAACCTTCACCACCGTCATCGTCATAACAATCAAGAGCACGAGCAATAGCGTCATCGCGGCTCATGTCATGCTCTCCCCGGCGTTGGGCCTTCGCCGAGGTCCCAGTAGAGGCCGGTCATAATCTCCATGGCTGAGCGGAATCCCGACAGCAAAATGTGTTCATTGGGAGCGTGTTGAGAGCATGCGCCGTAGGAATGCGGGATCCAGATGGTCGGAACGCCGATAATTTCACTGAAAATGTCGTTGCCGATGGAGCCGCCGGTCGCGGGGATTAGCGCCGGTTTCTGGCCGGATGTCTCTTCCACCGATTTGCGAACCCACATCGCCCAGGGACTGTCTAGATCGAGCTGTGTCGCGGTGAAGTCAATTGCGTTCGCATAGGGTGGTGGGTTGATCTGCACGTTGTCAAACCCTTGCGCGTCGAGATGCCGCCTGAGTGCAGGCTGTATATCGTCCCTGTCTGTTCCCACCACATAACGGAGCTGGCAATGCGCCCAGGCACGCGGCGGAATTGCATTTACCGGCTTGGCCGGCGTACCGATCTCCATGGCCAGCACCTCAAAGCTGTTCCACGCGTAGACCTTTTCCGGTGGTGTCAGTCCAGGCTGACCCCAGTTGGGGTCTATTTCCGGGCCATCTTCACCGTGATCGATCTCCACGTCCTTGAGCGCATCGCGAACGGAGTTGCTGATCGGCGGCGGAAGCCACTCCTTGACCTGGATGACGCCGTTGGCGTCGACGATCGAGGCAATGGCATTGTTGAGGATAGCACCGGGGCTTGCGAGCAATCCGCCCCAGTTGCCTGAATGGTGCCCGCCTTCGCGCAGTTCAACCAGGAGGTCGAAATTTTGCGCGCCCCGATTGCCAAATGACAATGTCGGGCGATCCGGCTTTACGCGCGGCCCGTCGGAGCCGATAAACACGTCGCAGGCGAAATCCACAACATTGTCAGTAACGACCTCGCGCAACCCTTTCGAACCGTTTTCCTCGCCCATCTCAATGAGTACCTTGGAATTGAATCCCAGGTTTCCACGCTCCTCGATGATGGTGCACATGGCGGCCATGTTGAGAATGTGCTGACCCTTATTGTCGGCGGTGCCGCGCCCGTAGACCTTGTCGCCGTCTTTCGACAACTCCCATGGACCCTTGCCCTTGGTCCACTGATCATCAAGCCCCTGGATCACGTCGCCATGGCCGTATCCGAGAACGGTCGGCAAATTATCGCCTTCGTGGCGGGTCGCCAGAAGAAATGGACCGCAGCCTTCGAAGGGATTTGGATAGACCTTGCACTCGAAGCCCATGGCCTCAAAAGCCGGGATCATCAACTCATCGATATAGCGTCGCAGTTCGGGAAACCCCTCGGACGTCTGACTTTCGGTTTTCATGGAAACCGCAGCACGAAGCTCGTCCTCGAATACGCCATCGTCGATGTATTTCAGCCCACGCGCAATGGCGTGGCTCTTACTTGGTACGTCACTCACTACGCTCTCCCGCGGGCGCCTGCGCGCACTCTTGTTGGTTTTCGTGCGGCATTCGCGTTACCGCGCTTGGGTTTCTTCTTTGCGACCCGACGAGGTTTGCCGGGTGTTTGTTTGGGCTTGGCGCCATCTGCATACAGATGGCATTCGACAAAACCACCCTCGGTTGGAACCGTCGGCGGAAACTGTTTTGAGCAGCGATCCATCACCTTCACGCAGCGCGGATGAAAGGTGCATCCTGAAGGCGGGTCGACGGGATTCGGGTAAGCCGCTCCCAGGTTCGTATCCGGCACACCGAGACCCGGGACCGGGGTCAACACGGAGCCGAGCAGTGCCTCGGTGTACGGATGCTTCGGCGAGTCGAACAGTGTTGCCGTGTCCGCCTGCTCGACGATGCGCCCGAGATACATTACCGCGACACGCGTTGCCATATGCTCGACGACAGCCAGATTGTGACTGATGATGATGTATGTCAGACCGAATTCTTTTCGCAGATCCTGAAGCAAATTGAGAATCTGCGATTGCACAGACACATCGAGCGCACTTGTGGGTTCATCGCAGATAACGATCTCCGGCCGGTTGATCAGCGCGCGCGCAATAGCCACGCGCTGGCGCTGGCCACCGGAAAGCTGGTTCGGAAAATTGTTGTAAACCCGTTGCGGAAGGCCGACGAGCTCCATCATTTCCTCAGCCCGTCTTCTCCAGGTGTCAGGGTTCCGGTCNCCCTGAACCCTCAAGGGCAGAGTAACAATNTCGCCAATGGACTTGCGTGGATTCAGCGAGGAATAGGGATCCTGAAAGATGGGCTGTAGCTGNCGCGCCACTTCGAGCCTNTCGACCTCGTGAACCGGTTTCCCGCCGACCTTGATCGCGCCTGTGGTCGGGTCAAGCAGACCCAGCATCATCCGCGCGAGTGTGGTCTTTCCACAACCCGACTCGCCCACAATGCCGAGCACCTCGCCTTTTTCAACTTCGAGAGATACTCCGTTCACAGCGTGCAACGGCATCTTGCCGCGCATGAAGCCTGCGCTGATCATAAATGTCTTTGTTGCGTCAGAGACTTCGATTACCGGCCCGCTCATGCCGCACTCGCCTTCTTGAGGTTGCGGGCGGTCTCCGCAGGCGACAGGACGCAACGGTAGTCATGCCCTCCCTTTGTCGCCTCGCGAAATGCGATATCGCCACGGCGACAATCATCGAGGACAAACGGGCAGCGGTTCGCGAAATGGCATCCTTCCATGTGGCCGACGAGCGAAGGAACGATCCCAGGTATGGCGCCCAGATGCGCACCACGTTTTGTCTTGCCCGGGATCGGAATGCAGTTGAGAAGTCCCTGAGTATAGGGGTGCGAGGGACGGTTGAAGACCTGGTCCGCTGTACCTGTCTCGACGAATTCGCCTGCATACATCACGGCAACCCGGTCGGCCACCCGCGCGACAATCCCCAGATCGTGGGTGATGAGGATAAGGCTCATATTGAATTCACGCTGCAAGTCGGCAAGCAAGTGCAGGATCTGCGCCTGAATGGTCACGTCCAGTGCCGTGGTCGGCTCGTCCGCAATAATCAGATCAGGCCCGCACATCAGGCTCATGGCAATCATGACGCGTTGGCGCAGGCCACCGGAAAGCTGGTGCGGGTACTGCGTCAGCCGGCTACGCGCGCCTGTTATACCGACTTTTTCGAGAAGGAAGACTGCACGGTCACGCGCCTCACTCCGCGAAACATTACGGTGACGGAGCATCGCCTCTTCGAGCTGATTGCCGATGGTGTAGGCCGGATTGAGCGAGGTCATCGGCTCTTGAAAAATCATCGCGATGCGGTCACCGCGCAAGTCCGACATCTGCCGTTCTTCAAATTTCCGGATGTCTCTTCCATCCAACTCGAGCTTGTCGGCAGTGCGGGTTGCGGTTGAAGGCAACAGGTTCATGAGTGACAGGGCGGTGATCGATTTCCCGCAACCGGACTCGCCCACGATGCAAAGCGTTTCACCACGGTCCACGTGGAAATTAATGCCCTGGACTGCACGAAGCGTCCCCAAGGGAACCGGAATATCAACCGAGAGCTTTTTGACGTCTAATATACGCTCAGCCACGCAACCCCACTCCGAACGACATCTAATTTCTATTTTCCGGCGCCGTTACGTCCCGAATGCCGTCACCAAGCAAATTAATCGACAGAACCAACGCAAAAATTGCCGCGCCAGGAATACCGATAAGCCAAGCATCGAAGAACATGAGACCTTTGGCTTCTGATACCATCAGGCCCCAGCTCGGCTCAGGCGGCTGAACACCAAGTCCAAGGAAGGAAAGTGCCGCCTCGAGCAAGATCGCGTGGGCCATTTCCAGCGTTGCAACCACGATCAGGTGGTTGACAATATTTGGCATAATCTCAGTGAGGATAATACGCGTCTTCGAGCAGCCGAGCGCTTGCGCCGCCGAAACGAATTCAAGATTTCGGACCTGCTGGGTCGCACTGCGCATCACCACTGCAAACCGGTCCCAGATCAACAAACCCAGGACCCAGATAACCACCGTAAGTGAACTACCGACGAGGCTGACGACCGCCAGGGCAACCAGGATGACCGGCATGGATAGCCTGGTCGTCAAAATAAAATTGACGACCATATCAACCCGGCCGCCGAAATAACCGGCGAGCACGCCAAGCGTGGTGCCGATAATCCCGGAAATGATCATTGCCGAAAACCCGATCAGCAGCGAGATGCGCGCGCCGTAGAACAGGCGTGTGAGATAGTCTCGTCCCAGCGCGTCGGTGCCGAAGGGATGCTCCCAGGTCGCTTTCGGGCTGTCGAACCAGACAGGCGGAATAAGTTTGCGTTCAAGAACCTGATCGTAGGGATCGCCCGGCGAGATAACGCCGGCGAACAAAGCCATCAACACGATCGCAAGAAGGACGAACCCACCAATCATGATGCCGGCATGGCCGAAAATCCGGCGGCGCAGCAACGCACCCGGCGATGGCTCGAGAATTTCCTGGGCGGTGGGTATGCCCGCGCGTACGATTGTTGCGTCGGTCATGTCATCTCACCCTTATGCGTGGATCGAGAAAAGCGTTCAGCATGTCGGAGAAGAACGTCAGGGCGATGTAAAACACGCTGAGCACCAGGACGATTGCCTGCATCACCGGCAAATCGGCGCGTTGGATCGACTCCCAGGCGAGAAAGCCAAGCCCGTTGATTGCGAAGATCGTCTCGATCACGATTGATCCGCCGAGCATAAAGCCGAACTGAACGGCAGCCAGCGAGACCACAGGAAGAATCGCGTTGCGCAAGGCGTGTTTGAACAGGATCGGCATGGGGCGCAACCCTTTGGCCCGGGCGGTACGAATATAGTCGGACCCAAGCACCTCCAGCATACCTGCGCGTGTCAGCCGCATGACACCGGGCGTGACGTAATAACCAAGTGCGATCGACGGCATGACGAAGTTGAGCCAACTGCTGGTCCCGGTAATTGGCAACAGCCGCCACGTAATTCCGAACCAGAGCATCAGTGTGAGCGCAAACCAGAAACTCGGCATGGCCTGACCGACCACCGCAACCGTTAATGCGAAACGGTCAATCAGGCTGTTGGGCCGGATTGCGGCAAGCACGCCGAGTGGAATGGACAGAAGAAGTGCGAAAGTGATTGCGCATGCGCCAAGCAGCATGGTTGTCGGCAGACGCTCGAAAATCACACCACCGACACTGGACTTCAGATAGTGAGACTGCCCGAAATCTCCCTGGAGGGCGCGGAAGAGCCAATCGAGATATTGAACAAGGATTGGTCGGTCATATCCGTAGAATGTACGGATATTGGCAATGTCCTCTTCGGTCGCGGCTTCGCCGGCCAGCGCAATTGCCGGATCACCGGAAAGATAGATCATGGAAAAGGTAATAAGAGAAACTGTAAGCGCGACGAGGATCGCGATCCCGAGCCGCTTCAGCATGTACTGGAGCATATGATTGCACCCCCCGCCTGGGCCGGTGGCGTTACCCGGCCTTCCAAGAGGCCGGGTAACGTGTGTTGTCTAAACGGATGCTACTTCCACTTTGCTGTGTAGAAGCGTGGGATCTCATCCGGCGTCGTCTTGAAGTCGAGGTCGCTACCCCACGCATAATACTTTGCGTAGGTGAACATCGGCAGCCAATAGAGCTCGCCAGAGATCTTGGTCAGCGCCTTCTTGTAGGCGGCCTCGCGAACCTTCGGATCGGTTGCGGTATCGCCTTCAGCCAAGGCCTTGATCACTTCGGGATCCTTGGCCGGATCGTCACGACCGCCCGAGAAGAAGTGACTGGTGATGGCCGATACGTCCGGAATGGAGTTCGAACCCCAAGTCATGTGATTGACCGGCGTCTTGCCCTTCCAAACCAGATCCCGCAGTGCGCGATACTGCATGAAGTTGAGCTTGGCCTTGATGCCAACCTTTGCGAGGTCACCGATAACAGCCTCGGTGTATTCACGCTGGCGATAGGCATAAATGTCGAACTCAAACCCGTTCGGATAGCCGGCTTCCTTGAGCAGCGCCTTGGCTTTCTCAGGGTCATAGGACCATTTCGGAACATCCTGCGCACAACCGAACTGATCGGGATGGCATGCGGACGGGATAACGACCGACGCAGGGCCAACGAGGTTCTTGGTGATCGAACCGCGGTTGACCGCGTGAGCCACGGCTTCACGGACCTTCTTGTTCTTGAAGAACTCCTGGCCCGACTTACCATGGACATCGAACGCCATGTAGGAGACGCGCATGGTCTTGGCATTCTCAACCGTGACCTTGCCGCCGTCCTTAAGCCGTTCGGCCTGATCCTTGGGAACGTCCCAGATCCAGTCGAGACCGCCTGTCAGAAGTTCGGCAATCTGGGTATTCATTTCCTTGATAGTGCGGAAACGGATATTACCAATCTGCGGCTCGCCTTTGGGGCTTCCCTTGAAATAATTGCCATTCTTTTTCCACTGAACGTACTCGCCAGCTTTCACTTCAACGAACTGGTAAGGACCGGTACCTACGGCTTTGACCGCGGCGAAATCCTTCTTTCCATCTGCCTTGGTCGGCGCACTGTCGTAGTGTCCTGACGGCATGATGAAGACCACGTTGGAGAGATAGGCGAGTGCGGCCGGAAATGGCTTGTGCAGATTGATGGCTACCTTGTGGGAACCGAGCTTCTCTGCATTTTTCATCCAGCTCACATTCTTGTATGTGAGCACGCCGTTGTCTTTGTTGGATACGTGGTTGATCGTGTAGACCACATCCTCGGCGTCAAAATCCGACCCATCATGGAACTTCACACCTTTGCGCAACTCAGCAACGAGGCGCTTGTTGCCATCCCATTCCCACTTCGTCGCCAGAAGCGGTTTGAACTCTCCGGTTTTGAGATCACGGTAAAGCAGGCCATCCCATCCGAGCTGCCCCATCACGACCAACTCACGCGTATTGTTGTAATATGGATCAACGACCGCGACTTCACGGTCCGTTGCCCAGGCGAGTGTGTCGTTGGATTTGCCAGCTTGCGCTGGGCTTATGGCGAGGCCAATTGCGGTTGCAACCGCCCCTGCCAACAAATACGAACTCCTATAAGACACTAAGTCCTCCCTTAGAGTTACGGATTACAAAACTGATATGATTGCTAAAGTAGCGTCCAGATGTGCCGACGCGCAATGCCGAAGCTGGGCCCGGAGCAAAATTTAATGTTCGAGCCAGCCGGCAATTCCAGATACGAACCTCCCTCATTTTGTTATCGCGCCATTCATTAAACCTTGGCGCTTGTATTACATATTAATATATGTTGTTATTCTTCAATACCTTATCCTCGACCGATTTAAGCGTCAACTGCACTCACAAATGGGCTCAATACTAAAAAAGCGGCGCAGGAACGGGCGTCCCGACACTCTTTTTGTCGGATCGCTCGCGAAGGGGTTTGCCGTTCTCCAGGCATTTCGCCTTGGCCAACGAGAACTCGGCTCGGCTGATCTCGGCCTTTCAGAAATCGCCAAGTTGTCCGGGCTTGATAAGAGTGCCGCTCAGCGTTTCACCAACACACTGGTGGAGCTCGGCTATCTGGAAAAGGATCTGCGGACCCGTCGCTACCGGCCGGCGATCAAACTGGCCGAATTCTATTACACCTATCTCGTCAGCAACCGGCTTGCAGAAATCGCCATGCCGCGGTTGATCGAGGCAAGCAAGGCCTACGGGACAACTGTCAATCTGTGCGAACCCTCCGGACCGAGTGTGATTTACACGATCCGTATTCCTCATGAGAAATCTTTCTATCGCGCCACAATACCGGGCAGGGCCATGCCTGCCTTCTGCACCGCGCCGGGTCACGTCATTCTCGCGTCTAGGACAGATGAAGAAGTCAATGAGGTTCTGGCTGCATCCGACATCAAACCCATGACAAAAAAGACGGTAACAGACTTGCGTAAAATCCGCGCGCTAATCGAGCAAACCCGACAGAACGGCTACGCGATTACCGTCGAGCAATCGTTGCCCCACGAGATCAGCACTGCCGCGCCGGTATTCAACAGCGAGGGCCGTGCCATCGCCGCAGTTCAGATCCCGGTCTATATGCCGCGCTGGACAGTTGAGGCCACGCGGGAAAAGATCGTACCAATTATTCTGGAAACCGCACGGGCCGTGTCTGGCTCATATTTCGAGGAAAGCTAGTTCCCTGACGCGGGGCTCATTGCAGGAATGCAAAAATCTGCAGACAATTCCGTGCGGCCTGCCCGGCGCAATGATCCGCTGGCCGGTGCGCTGTGGATGGTACTCTCCTGTGGGCTCCTCGCAGGACTATCGGGACTGGTCAAGTATGTCGCGCTAGAGGGCGTGCAACCGCTGCAAATTGTGTTCTTGCGTGTTCTGTTTGCCTTTCTCACGCTTGCGCCCCTGCTCCTGGTGCGCGGCACTTCCTTCTTCAGAACCAGTCAATGGCCGACCTATGGGTGGCGTGCCCTTACCGGTTCAATTGTGATGCTGACATGGTTCTCAGCGCTTGCTTACATTAGCATCGGCGAGGTTACCGCGATCACGTTTCTGGCCCCGCTGTTTGCGACCGTCGGTGCAGCACTGTTTCTCGGAGAGGTGGTGCGGATGCGCCGCTGGGTCGCAACCCTGATCGGGTTTGCGGGCGCGCTCGTTATACTCCGGCCGGGAATCGCTGAGTTTACGCTCGGAAGCTGGCTCGCTCTGGCATCAGCATTTGGAATGGGGCTTTCCACCCTGTTCATCAAAACACTCACCGATCACGATGATCCCGACAAGGTCGTCTTTATCTCCTCGGCTCTGATGACTCCAATAACCCTTGTGCCTGCGCTGTTTGTATGGAGCTGGCCGGAGCCATACCTCTGGCTGTGCATGATCGCCATGGGGGCCATTGCGACGGTCGGCCACATCACGCTAACCCGCGCGTTCGCCGCTGCCGACGCGTCGTTCGTCATGAGTTTCGATTTCGCCAGGCTGCCTTTTGCAGTCGCATTCGGATTTGCACTGTTCGGTGAAACCGTTGACTTCTGGATCTGGATTGGCGCGGGCATCATTTTCACCGCCAGTCTCTACATCGCCCATCGCGAAGCGAAGCTAAAGAAGGAACTGGCCCCGGTCAGTGTCGGTCCGGTCAATCCACGTGTGTAAGCAAAATACTGGTCCGGGTGCCTATTCGACGGGCAGCTCCAGCAGCGAAGGCGCGTTGCCACCCGAATGGATTGTCCAGCTTCCCGGCCGGCCATAGGGAATCCGGATCACATTGTCCTTGTCGGCGCCCGAGAGCGCCAAGGCAATCCGGTGACCCGGCGCAAATGCCCATGAAGTCGCCAGCATGGCGAAACGAAGCCGCTCGGGCTTGCCCGGCGTCATGGGGGCAGCGTCTGCCTCCTCACAACTCAGAAATGGCCAACTTGCCTTGTAGTCTTCAGGCGGCGTGCTTTCCTTGCGATGCAGCGCGCGCAGCATGCCTTCGGTCACATAGCGGCGTGTGCCATCCGGCGCGATGTCTTCCAGATACGCTATGACAGCAGCATCCGGCTGATCGGTTTCGAATTGGAGGGTCACGATCGGGTGGCCGGCGACGGCTACAGCGTCGTCAATCGGCTCCGAGACAAACCTGAGCAGGTCCTCGCTGCGCACCTGCCAGCTTGCATAATAGTTCCGCACATCACTCGCCTGGAGGCGTCCGAAGCGCGTATTCTTGCCTGTCCCAAAACCAAAATCAGGCTTGTAGGGAATGGCACCGGGACCCGGCATATCCACCGCCAGCCCATGGTCGGCCGTCAGATTTAAAGACAGCGCGGGGCCGGTTTCCGGCGGCCATGATAACGCACTCTTCCATGTTTCTTCCGCCATGGTGAAATAATGTACTGGCGCCTCATCGGCGAGGCCGGTCTGTTGACCGCGCACATACTCATCAAAAAACTGCAGGATCGCGCCGGTCAACGGAAATTCCGGTTCCTCCTGACCGCGAAAAGGGCTTACATGAATCCGCGCACCGTGATCCCAGGGACCAAGCAGGAGGTGGCGGCGCGTGCCGCCGAGTGTGAGAAACCTCGCAACCGCGCCGTTCATGTAACCACCGTCCATCCAGCCGGAGATGGAAAACACGGCAAGATCATCGGAGATGTGCTTCGAGTAGGCTCGCGGGCTAAAGCTACCGCTGGTGAAGTCGGGATCATAGGGTAGTGCTGAGTCGCGATACGGAAACTCCCTGATGAAATCGACAATGCTCACATTGGCCGAATGCTCGCCGATCGCCTTCTTCAAAAGACTTCCGTCCGTGTCGTCATCCACCGGAGCCGGGCCTTCCAGATTCGGATCGGCGAAATAGGTGTAGCGCCGGACCGCCTCGCGCCGGTCGAGATCAAGTGCCTCCATCAACTCGTCATAGGCGCCCGCAAGGTGGGTGAGCAGGAGACCGCCGAGATAATACTGATCCAAATAGGTGTCCCAAACAGCGGAGATCGGTGCGATCGCTTTGAGCGCCTCATGACCGGTTGTCGCCGCGAAGTCCGCCGCAGCACCGACATAGGAAATACCGGTTGCACCGAGCGTGCCGTCTGACCAGTCCTGCGCAACAATCCAGTCCATAATCGCGGCATAGTCCTCCCGTTCGGCTGGTGAGCGAAACGAGTCGCGACTGCCAAAGGACGCGCCTGTGCCGCGGACATCCACAACCACCATGGCATAGCCGCGAGGCACGAAGGTATCGCGAAATTTCGCCGCGTTCGGGCAAGCTTCGATTTCACCGGAAGCGCCGGATTTGACGGCGAAGCGTCGGTAATATGGTGTGAGATGCAGGATGGTCGGGAACCCGGCTTGCGGGCACTCCCCATCTGGCACATAGACATCGACTGCCAGCCTCACACCATCGGGCATCTCCAGATAGAGCGAGCGCGGGAGGGACACCGCGTGTGTCGCAGGACGCGACTCCAAATACGTTGCCGGATCGCGTTTCCACGCGGAAGTGTTTTTGGGATTGTCACTCATGGGAGCCTTCGCCCTGACCTATCGCGAAACATACTGGGTTTCGCCATACATATTTTCCCAGTGCTCCTTATCGATGGGACCTGATCTGGGTGACGCCCCGACCTGTTGCATCGCCCGCTTCACCGCATCGCGGGCGCCAACACGCTCCGCCCACCCCCTGACATTTGGAACCTCATCCGCGTCCTGACCACGGCCTGCAAAGTTATGCGCCCACGGCCACAACGCCATGTCAGCGATGGAATAGTCTCCAGCGATGTAGTCCCGGGCCTCTAGCGCCTTGTCCATGACCTGGTACAGCCTGTGACTTTCCTTCTTGTAGCGCTCCATCGCATATGGAATTTTTTCTCGCGCATAATTGTGAAAGTGGTTGTATTGCCCAAACATGGGCCCGACGCCACCCATCTGAAACATGAGCCACTGCATGACATCGTGTCGTGCACTACCGCTAGCAGGCAGATACATTCCCGTCTGCTCCGCCAGATAAATAAGAATTGCGCCGGACTCAAACAGGGCAATTGGTGTTCCGTCAGGACCGTGGGGATCGACTATCGCCGGGATCTTGTTGTTGGGACTGATGGCCAGGAATTCAGGCGTGAACTGGTCGCCTCGGCCGATATCAATGACGTGAGTCTTGTACTCCAGCCCGGTCTCTTCGAGCATGATCGCGACTTTCCGCGCGTTTGACGTGTACCAGATGTAGAAGTCGATCATGAGTTTCTTCCTGACGCGTGCATCTATTCCAGATGCTCAAGCAATCCCGCAAACAGCCGGCACCGCGGCACAAGTGATGAGACAAGCACATGTTCCCCAAAGGTATGTGCACCACCGCCGGCAACGCCGAGCCCATCGAGTGTGGCAAGCCCAAGCGCGCCGGTGAAATTACCATCACTTCCGCCACCTGATTGGCAGTGGCCGAAGGTGATGCCGATTTCATCGGCCAGGCCTTTAGCAAAATCGTATAGCTGCATGGTTTTCTCATGCGGCTCAGCTACGGGACGGGTGAGGGTTTTCTCAACCTCGATGCGCACGCCGTCCTCTTCGCCTTCAAGCGCGCGCATCTTGGCGCATATTTCTTCGAGCAATTCGTCGCTCGGCGCGACGCACAGGACCTGCGCCTCGCACATGATAGCAACGACATTGACGAAAGTGCCGCCACGCAAGGTCCCAACCGAATAGGTTGTGCCCCTGTCGTAATCCGTCATGGCTTCGATGCGGCCGACTATTTCGGCCATCTTGGTGATCGCACTTCGGCCCTGCGCCTTGCTCAAGCCCGCATGGGATGGACTGCCATGGGTGCGGACAAAAAACCGCTGGATGGCGTGCCGGCCTGTCACGACATCCCCCCAAGATCTCAAAGGTTCCAGCACCAGGATATATTGGTGCCGCTTCGCCTCTTCCTCGATCCGCTCGCGCGCCGATGGCGTACCAATTTCCTCGTCAGGCGTGAACATGAAAGTTACCGGCAGTTTCGGAGAACCGCCGGCACGCAGCAACGCGCGCATGGCCTCCAGGCCGAGGCGCGCGCCGCCCTTCATATCGAGGATACCGGGCCCATAGACCTTGTCGCCGTCCCTTCGAATTTTGAGTACGCTTTCGGTGCTGCCGAGTTCATGCACCGTGTCGAGATGACTCAACACAAGGATTCCGCTTGCGTTGGACCCACTCTTGGGAAGGACCCTGCCGGTGACCACGTCGCCATATCCATCAACGCCGGGGAGCCTTTCCGTCGCCGCGCCGATTTCCTTCAGACCCGCTTCAGCGAGATCCATCATTACATTGACGCCGACGGTGTGGTGGGTGGGGGACTCCACACGCACCCACTCCAGGATCCGTTCAAGAATCTCCTCCGCGTCGAAATGGTCTTCCGTGAGCATGGTCACTCCACTGTTCTCAACTGTTTTTACCGGCAAACACGGCCATTGACTTCGGCCAGTATCATTGCAAGGTCACGACAGGAGCAAGGAATTCTTGTCTCGGAGGATACAAATGGCCCTTTGTCCGGTTGAACTCACGCAAGAGCTTGTCCGCTTTGACACCATCAACCCGCCGGGTAACGAGCGGGTTTGCGCCGAACACCTTGGCAATCTTCTGGAGGATGCAGGCTTCACCCTCACCTATCATGATTTCGGCGAGGGCCGCGCAAATCTCATCGCACGAAAGGGCGGCAATGATACCGATCCAGCGCTCTGCTTTACCGGCCACCTGGACACGGTACCGCTTGGGCTGCAGCCCTGGTCCCATGATCCGTTCGCGGGCGATATTTCCGATGGCAAGCTGTGGGGGCGCGGCTCGACGGACATGAAAAGCGGCGTTGCCGCGTTCACCGTGGCGGCGGTTTCCATTGCCGACGAACTTGAAGGGACACCGGGCCTTGAACTCGCAATCACGGCTGGCGAGGAAACTGCTTGCGCGGGCGCATTCGACCTTGCGGACAAAAAAGGCGCGCTTGGCAATGTGGGCGCGGTTGTTGTTGCCGAGCCCAGCTCCAATCAGCCCTGGGTAGGACACAAGGGAGCCTTGTGGCTCAAAGGCGTCGCCAGCGGCGTGACCGCACATGGTTCCATGCCGGAGCAAGGCGTCAACGCAATCTACAAGGCGGCGCGCGCCGTCTCCAAATTGGAGGAGTTCGATTTCAACGTCGCCCGCCATTCGGTTCTGGGGGGACCGTCCCTCAATGTCGGCACCGTCGCGGGTGGCATCAACGTCAACTCTGTTCCTGATCGGACGGAATTCACCATCGACATCCGCACGATTCCCGATCAGGACCATCGTCGTTTGCGCGACCAAATCGCGAGCTATCTCGGCGAGGAAGTGGAAATCGAAACTGTAATAGACGTGGGTGGGGTGTGGACCGAACCGGAGAATGAGTGGATGCAGAACGTGTTTGGTCTTGTCTCCGACACCACCGGCTGGTCACCAACCGTGGAGGCTGCCACTTACTTCACAGATGCTTCAGCGCTGACACCGGCTTACGGCGGCCCGCCGACGGTGGTTCTTGGACCCGGCGAGGCGGCACTTGCGCATCAGACCGACGAATACTGCCTCGTCGATCGCATCGGCGAAGCGACTAACCTCTACACTCAAATTGCAAAACGCTGGTGCGGCGTATAACGGCTAAAAAAGTCCGGCCTATCCAAGTGGTTGCAGGATGGTTATTTTCGCCTCCGCCATGCTCCCGGAGGTTCCATGCTCATTCAGGCAGACACACTCACAGACTATATCCGAAAGATTTTCGTGGCGTCCGGTTGCTCGGATGCCGAAAGCGCGCGAATCTCCGGCAACCTCGTCGATGCAAATCTCAACGGACACGACAGCCATGGAGTGATCCGCACGCCTCGCTATCTGCAATGGCTACGAGAGGAAAAACTGCTGCCCGACCGGGACCTTTCCACGGTAAGTGAGAGCGGCTCCCTTCTTATCCTCGATGGCAACTACGGCTTCGGGCAAACGGTCGGCCCTCTTGCCGTGGAGCGTGGTATCGCATTGACGCAAGAGCTTGGCGTCGCGGTGGTAGCATTGAAGCACGCCGGGCATCTGGGACGCATTGGCGCATTCGCCGAAATGGCAGCGGAACGCGATCAGGTTTCTATTCACTTCGTCAATGTTGCGGGCAGCGTGCTCGTGGCACCCTTCGGCGGGACAGAGCGGCGCATGTCTACAGCTCCGGTTGCCATCGGCGTTCCCGTTCGCAACGATGCGCCCATCATCCTCGACTTCGCCACATCACTGGTGGCAGAGGGCAAGATTCTGGTTGCCGCGAAAGGCGGCAAGCCGTTGCCTGCGGACAGCCTTGTTGGCCCAGACGGAAATACGACCGGCGACCCGACGCTTCTCTATGGCGACGCCGATCCGGCTGTGACACCGGACCAAAGGCGCGGCCCCGGCGCCATGACGACGATGGGTGCGCACAAGGGTTCAGGCCTTGCGCTGATGTGTGAGCTTTTGGCCGGAGCGTTGACGGGTTCAGGTGCCACCGGACCTGACTATCCCCGCGTCTACAATGGTATGCTGTCCATATATATGTCCGTCGATCGTTTCGATACTGACGACAGCTTCGCCGCCGAAATCAAGCGGTACGTGGCCTATTTCAAGAGCTCAAAACCTGCCGCGCCAGACGGCGAGGTTCTGGTGCCCGGTGAACCGGAACAGCGTGTGCGCACAGAACGATTGGGAAATGGTATTCCGCTCGCCAACGACGCGTGGGCTGCCATCGTCAAGGCAGGGGAGCAAGCGGGCGTTCACGCAGCTATCTGATAGGGTTCTCATTCCGCGTTGATCAACGCCGCCGCCGCTCGGCCCGCATCTTCGATATATGTCGGATCTCGATGAATCAGCATGATCGAGAAGGCGCCGTCGAGGAGCAGAACAATCTGGCGGGCCAATAACGGCGCGTTTGCGATACCGTCATTTGAGATTTGTTCAGATACCCAATTTTCGAATTTTCGCTTGTGCGCTGCGCCAACTTTCACAGCCGGATGACCCGGCGTGCTGGCGAGTTCAGCAGCGGTCCGCAAGAACCCGCATCCTTTCCATTTCGGGTGACGCGCCGAGATTGCAACATTGATGAAAATGGCTTCGATCTTATTTGCCAGTGGACCTTCAGCATCATCGAACCAGCGAGCGAGCTGCAAGAGGTTCGGCTGATCCCTAGCCTCTAGATATGCTGCGACAAGTTCATCTTTGCTGCGGAAATGATAGTAGAGCGTACGCTTGGTCAGTCCCGCCTTTTCTGCAACCGCATCAACGCTCACACGGCGAATGCCCTCGCTGTAAAAAAGCGCGATTGCAGAATCGACGATACGCTTGCGCGTTTGTCTGGAATCTCTGGGCATTATTGAATGTATACTAACCAGTGAGTGTAAATACGGCAACTCCTCGCGTAGCCTCGCTCATATATGAGATTAGAAGGAGATGACCCAATGCCTGAAACTGTTCTCTTTGAGCGCGATGATGAAATCGCGTTGGTTATCCTGAACCGGCCGGAAAAACTGAACGCGCTGAACTATGAGCTCATTGATCGGATGCTCGAAATTCTCGACGAGATTGAGGTCGACAATCGAATACGCGCTGTCATCCTAACCGGTGCCGGTGAGCGGGCATTTTCCGCAGGCGGCGACATCCCGGAATTCAGCCAGAGCGTGAAAGCAGGAACACAAACTGCTCTCAAGGAGTTCGTCCGGCGCGGCCAGTCTATGACCGCACGCATGGAGGCCTTTCCGAAGCCGATCATTGCGGCAATCAACGGCATTGCGTATGGCGGCGGGTGCGAGATAACCGAAGCTGTCCATCTGGCGGTCGCAAGTGATCGAGCCACATTCGCCAAGCCCGAGATAAACCTTGGCATGCCACCGACATTCGGCGGAACCCAGCGGCTTTCCCGCCTGGCGGGCCGTAAGCGCGCGCTCGAACTCTTACTCACAGGCGATACGTTCTCCCCTGAGCACGCATTCAAATTGGGACTGGTGAACATGATCGTCCCGCATGACGAATTGATGGAAGCGGCAAAGGGTCTTGCCTCGCGAATTCTCCGCCATTCCCCACTCGCCGCGGCAAGTATCATTACTGCCGTCAGCCGGGGAATGAATATGAGCATTGGCGAAGGCCTGCAGATGGAAGGGGAGCAGTTTGCCCGCGTTGCGCCGACCCATGACTTGCGCGAAGGCCTTGACGCATGGATTGAACGGCGTTCGCCCGTTTATAAGGGCGTATAGTCCTTCCCGAAGGAACAACCAATCTGCATCCCAAATAGAGATTATGGAGCAACAAGCACTCATGCGGCTTAAAGACAAAATCGCGATCGTCGTTGGGGCAGGACAGCAACCTGGCGATACCATCGGCAATGGCCGCGCCACAGCCCTTCGATTTGCACAGGAAGGAGCCAAGGTCCTTTGCGTCGATATCAATGAGGAATGGGCGCAGGACACCGTCGATATGATTGAGGCAGAAGGTGGCAATGCTTCTGCGCTTCAGGCGGATATTACCATCGAGGCGCAATGCAAAGCGATTGCAGACGTCTGTGTTGAGCGCTATGGGCGCATCGATGTCCTGCACAACAATGTGGGCCGCTCGAAAGGCGACAAGCCAACTCCTGAATTGGACGAAGCCGTCTGGGATGAACTCATGGCCCTGAACCTCAAAGGCATGATGCTCACCTGCAAACATGTGCTCCCTATCATGCGAGAGCAGAAGTCCGGCGCCATCATTAATGTTTCTTCGACATCTGCATTCGCCGCCCGCGCGACCATCACATACAAGACAAGCAAGGGCGCCATAAACACGATGACGCAGCACATCGCAGTCGAGAATGCGCCCTTCGGCGTGCGCGCCAATGTCGTGCTTCCCGGTCTCATGGACACGCCGATGGCCATAGTTCGCCGGGCGGAGGAACGTGGCGTCGACCGGGACGAGATCAGAGCGGAACGCAATGCACGGGTGCCGCTTCAAAACCGCATGGGCACCGCATGGGATGTCGCCAACGCAGCACTCTTCCTGGCGTCAGATGAAGCCAATTACATTACCGGCATAATCATTCCGGTTGACGGTGGTCTTCTGGGCAGGCGTGGTTGATACGAGAGCGGAGGGGTAATGCGGAGCCAGCGATGAACGCACCTGAACGAGCAGATATCTTTTTTCCGTTCGACAACAGTTATGCTCGGCTGCCCGACCGGTTTTTCGCCCGCCTCGACCCCGAACCGGTCTCCGCACCTCGCCTCATACGCGTGAACACGGACCTTGCCCATCTGCTCGAACTTGATCCGGCTCAACTCGCATCACCTGAAGGCATCGAGGTCCTCGCAGGAAACCGTGTGCCAAAAGGTTCCGATCCTCTGGCCATGGCCTATGCCGGGCACCAGTTTGGCAACTGGGTGCCGCAGCTGGGTGACGGGCGTGCAATCTTGCTTGGCGAAGTGGTCGGACACAATGGAATTCGCCGCGACATTCAGCTCAAAGGGTCCGGCCGCACACCCTTCTCGCGCATGGGCGATGGCCGCGCCGTCCTCGGACCCATCTTACGCGAATATATTGTGGCCGAAGGAATGGCGGCCCTCGGCGTTCCGACCACGCGCGCGCTGGCTGCCATTCTGACCGGCGAGAAAGTAGCGCGAGAGAAGTTTCTTCCAGGTGCTGTTTTAACCCGCGTCGCCCAAAGCCATATCCGTGTCGGCACGTTCCAGTTTTTCGCCTCGCGTCGTGATGACGAGGCACTGCGGTTGCTTGCCGATCACGTCATCGAGCGGCACTATCCAGACGCGGCCAATGCGGAGCGTCCTTACCTTGCCCTCCTGGAAAATGTCATCGCACGCCAAGCGGAACTTGTCGCACGCTGGCAATTGATCGGTTTCATCCATGGCGTCATGAACACCGACAATATGTCCATCGCCGGGGAAACCATCGATTACGGTCCTTGCGCCTTCATGGATACCTACCACCCCGAGACCGTTTACAGTTCGATCGATCAAATGGGCCGCTACGCATACGCGAACCAGCCGGGCATCGCCCACTGGAACCTCGCGATTCTGGCGCAATGTCTGCTGCCACTGCTCGATGAGAACCAGGAGAAGGCCATCGAGCCAGCGCAGGAAACCGTCGATAGGTTCCCCGGCCTCTATAATGATGCCTACCTTACAGGTTTGCGCGCCAAGCTCGGGCTGCGAGAAAAACGTGACGGTGACAAGGATCTGGCTGACGACCTTCTCAAGCGCATGGCTGAAAACGAGGCGGATTTCACGCTGACATTCCGCCACCTGAGCGATGCCGCAACGCTTCTGCCCACAGAAGCCGACGCGCCCGTGCGCGCGCTGTTCAACGAGGGAAACGCGTTCGATGCATGGGCCGAGTTGTGGCGCAAGAGGCTGGCACAGGAAGCCGGTGACGAGACCGAACGCGAGGCTGACATGCGCAGAGTCAACCCGGCCTTCATCCCGCGCAATCATCTTGTCGCCGAAGTGATCGAGGCAGCGGAAGAGCGCGAAGATTTCAAACCGTTTGAGGAGTTGATGTCCGTGCTGGCGACGCCGTTCGAGGGCCAGCCAGGCCGCGAACGATTTACGTTGCCACCGCGGCCGGAGCAGGTCGTGCGCCAGACCTTCTGCGGGACGTAGCTCGGAGTCTCATCCCTCCCGTCAATGCGCAAACCTGAGCGCAAAATGTGCTGATAAATGCATATTGGCCATTGCTTTCTTCATAACCTCCCTCATCGAACTGAACCGTATTCACAAAAAATGCTTCCTTCCAAACGGCATCATGGCGAACAGGAAACCTGCCGTATTTCTGATGTGACGATGCTCGGGAAAAAACAACCAGAAGTAGAAAAATTATCTCCTATGCACTCTGAATACAGAAATGCTTAACCTTAGCGTGTGCTTGCTGTCCGCATACAACCGTCCCGGTTTGAATTGAATGCATCGGATGAAACGGATCACAGCGAGGAGAATCCGGATCATCGCCAAGGAAGCCGAACACGCTGCTCCGCGCGCCATTTCTGCAGCATTCGCGATACTGACGCCACCTGCTCAAGTCAAGCTGAGCTGTTTGTTTCAATCCTGGAGGGGCAGAGCCCTTCTAATATAGAGCTTTACGGGGGAAAAACCCATGACATCCAAAGACACCGCAAAATCATTCAACCTTGTTGCTGCCTTCGCGAATATGAAGCTCAAGGTCAAGATCCTTCTCGGATTTTCTGTCGTGCTTGTGATGCTGGCCGCGGTATCCGCATATGGATATTACAGCTTCACCAAGGTGGCGCACAACGTGGAAGTTTATTCTGAAAATGTCGAAGAAGCGGCTCTGGTCGCCGAAATCGAGGTACAGTTCCTCAGCCTGGAAGTCTACGCCGTTGAATATGCACAGACGGGCGAATTGGCGCTCGCCGAAAAGGCGCAAAAGGTAAAAGAAAAACTGAACCATCTCATCACCGAGGCGATGAAACATGTGGTCGACCCGAAGGACACTGAGGTCCTGAAGGAAATCCAGCACGCCGCGGAAGTCTATGAGAAGGATTTTGACGAGTCAGTCCATCTCAACACTGAGTTCAAGACCCTCGTGGACGAGAAGCTCCATCCGGTCGGAGACAAATTTATCCAGGATCTCGATCACATACAGAAACTGTTCATCGCGGAGGGCAATGCCGACGCCAAGACCTTTGTGGATACAGCGATGCGCCAAACCCTAACGGCACGGCTTTATTCAAACACGGCTCTTGGTGCTTACGACAAAACTGCCTTTGACAAGGCTGAGCATGAATTCAGCCAGATCGGTGTCACGCTCAAGGCGCTTGGAAAGGCCGCCCATACGCCGGAGGAAATCAAGCTCCACAAGGAAATGACAGAGCTGCTGGCCACCTACAAGGCGAGCTTTGAAGCAGCTGCCGCGGATAAGCAGAAGCTGGACAAGCTTGTCCATGGCGAGATGGCCGAGCAGGCAGGGATTATTCTCAAGGACGCGAAAGCGCTTAGCGAAAAACTCGTCGCCAATGAGAACCGTATTCGCGAAATGACTTTCGGGGAAATTCAGACCGCGGAATACAGCATGGCTGGTGTCGGTATCGCCGGCGTGGTGTTTGGCGTCATAATTTCCTTGCTGCTGGGCACGTTCNTGTCCAGGCCAATTATCGGAATGACCGCGGCCATGATGCGGCTCTCGGATGGTGATCTGGAGGCGGAAATTCCGGCTCAGGGCCGCAAGGACGAAATCGGCGAGATGGCGGGGTCAGTTCAGGTGTTCAAGGAGAACGCAATCCGCAACAGGCAGCTCGAAGCCGATCAGGAAGAGCAGCAACGGCAAGCAGAGAAAGAAAAACGCGATCTCATGAACAAGCTGGCCGATGACTTCGACGCCAGCGTCGGCGGTATTGTCGAAACCGTATCGTCGGCTTCGGCTGAGCTTAACAGCACGGCTCAATCAATGGCCAGCATTGCCGAAGAGACGAGCAGCCAGGCCAATTCCGTTGCCGCGGCCTCCGAAGAGGCTTCGACGAATGTGCAGACAGTCGCGTCGGCAACGGAGGAGATGTCCAACTCCATTCGTGAGATCAACCAACAGGTCGCCGATGCATCTCAAGCCTCGAAAAAGGCGGTTGAGGATGTTGCGAATACGGCCACGCAAATAGAAACCCTTGCGGCCACGACCGACAAGATTGGTGAGGTGGTTTCCATGATCTCGGACATCGCCGAGCAGACCAATCTCCTTGCCCTGAACGCGACGATTGAATCCGCACGCGCAGGCGAGGCCGGCAAGGGGTTTGCGGTTGTGGCAAGTGAGGTGAAGGCACTGGCAAATGAGACGGCCAAGGCGACGGAAGGCATCTCCGAGCTTATTACCGAGGTGCAGGCCCAAACCAAGACGTCAGTTAGTGCAATTGCGGATATCGGTACGGTCATCACCCGGCTTGAAGAGACTTCGACCGCCATCGCTGCGGCAATGGAGGAGCAAGGCGCAACCACACAGGAGGTCGCCCGCAATGTCTCCGAAGCTGCATCGGGTACGCAGGAAGTTACAGCCAATATCGCTGGCGTGACCCAGGCCTCACAGGAAGCCGGCACAGCCGCAAGTCAGGTTACTTCCGCGTCAGCAGAACTTTCCAAGCAATCGGAGATGATGAAGACGGAGGTTGGCAAATTTCTCCAACAGGTCCGGGCGGCCTGACATCTGCCATATTGTTCAATTCGCTATCCAAGCCGGGCCCCAGAAATGGGGCCCGGTTTTTTTTGGTACGATTCCGGCCGGATGCAGACCTTGAGCGTTTTACGCCGTCAGATACCCCATAATTATTTCACGGACGTGTTTGCGCCGCGCCGCGAGCCATTCAGCATCCGTTAGATCCTCGCCGAAGGTGATCGAAAGGGTATGCTTGTTGGAAATGTGCAAATAGCTCAGCGAAAGAATGGAGATATAGAGCTGAACAGGGTCTACGTTTTCCCGGAAAGTCCCCTGTTTCTGCCCTTCGCGCAAAAGCGTTTTGATGGACTTCACCAACGGCATTGCGCGTTGCGGGACGACTTTGGAGCGGCGCAGGAATCTGCCCTGCTGGATGTTCTCAATACCGATCATATTGATGAACTCCTGATGTGAAAGCATGTGGTCGTAGGTAAATTCAAGCAGCGCCGCCATACCTTCCATGGGTCCGAGATGCAGGAGATCCAGCTTCTCTTCCTCCGCTCGCAATTGCGCATATACATGCTCAAGGACTGCTAGATAGATCCCCTCCTTGTTGCCAAAATAGTGGTAGAGCATGCGAATGTTGCATTCGGCACGCGCGGCTATTTGGGCCGTTCGCGCACCGCCGAAACCTTTTTCGCAGAATTCAGCAAGCGCCGCCTGCAACACCCTCTCACGTGTTGCCGCTGCATCGCGCCGGCGGTAAGGCACCGCTCTCGGCGGGCGGGTTTTCTGAGTTGCGGCGGCCATTCGAGCCATGCCTGTTCCCCTCGCTTGAGTGCTTCAGCGTGAATCGCATTGACTCCCAAAGCAACAAGTAAGAGACTAATTACTTACGAATTT
>JGI24023J19991_10000761_pt1 | contig 25340 bp, 25 predicted proteins | sample Cruoilmetagenom1_FD_19991 | JGI IMG/M metagenome (IMG submission 19991) | reverse complement strand
CAACGCAAATAAAAAAAGCACTGTAACCGGTTAAGATCACAGTGCTTAATTTCCAATGGTGCCGAAGGCCGGAGTCGAACCGGCACGGGCTAGCCCACACGCCCCTCAAGCGTGCGCGTCTACCAATTCCACCACTTCGGCACTCATATAAAAAATAGCTTTACTGTGCTGCACCCTCTTTTGAAGATTGTCCTTCAGCTGCCGGAACCTCCATACCCTTGTCTTCCTCGGCCAGAGGTTTAGCGACCTGCTGCACAGGTTGCTCAGCTGTCACTCCACTCATCACGGAGGATGTGCCGGACTGAGCCGACATATACGCCAGGCTAACCGAGGTTAACATAAAAATTACGGCTACAGCAGTTGTAATTTTATTCAGTAACGGCAGAGGTCCTTCTGTGCCAAAAAGTGACTGACTGGAACCACCAAATGTAGCTCCTATATCCGCACCCTTACCATGCTGGAGCAGTACTATGCCGACCAGGAAAAGGCTGACAACAACGTGTACAATTGTAAGTAAATTCTGCATAAACCTCAACTACCAGGTTAGTTTTCAAAATTAATAATACGCCCGAACGAATCCGCGTCCAAGGCAGCACCACCAACGAGGGCACCATCAATATCAGGCTGAGCCATCAGCTCATCAACATTAGCAGGCTTAACCGAGCCACCATACAGTATTCTTGTTTGCTCGGCAATATTTTTTTCATAAATTTGTCCAATAAGTTTTCTGAGAAAAGCGTGAACCTCTTGTGCCTGTTCTTTGCTGGCCGTTTTTCCCGTTCCAATTGCCCAGACAGGTTCATAGGCGATGACGATTTTTCCCATATCCGCACTTTCAACACCTGCCAACCCTTTTCGTGTCTGTCGTTCCAGCACAGCAAAGGTTTTTTCCGCCTCTCTTTCCTTAAGAGTTTCCCCGATGCAGAGGATTGTCAAAAGATCAAAGGAAAGTGCTCCCTTTACTCTTTTATTAACAAGCTCATCGGTCTCCATAAAAATCTGGCGGCGCTCTGAATGTCCCACTATCGCAGCACTACCTCCTGCATCCTTAACCATAAGCGGTGATATCTCACCGGTGAAGGCACCCTCTTTCTCCCAGCACACATTTTGTGAACTGACTATGATGCCACTCCTCTTTATAACGTGGGAGACCTCATTTAACATATTACAGGGAGGAGCAAGAAGTACTTCCCTATCGGCAAAGTCAGAGCATGCCCTGGAAACATCCGCAGCCAGTTGACACCCCTCCACTGTCGTCATATGCATCTTCCAGTTGCCGGCTATAAGTGCTTTTCTCATTATATTTTCTCCTGCTTGTGACATAATTATTAAACTCGGAAAATTAACCCAACACCTCAACCCCCGGCAAAGTCTTACCTTCCATAAGATGCAGGAATGCACCTCCTCCAGTAGACATATAGGAGATATTTTTCGATTCGCCGGCCTTTTTTACTGCAGCATTTGAATCCCCGCCACCGGTTATGGAAAGAGCGTGGGAATTGGCGACAACCTGGCAAAGCACCATCGTCCCTCTGGCGAAGGCATCCATTTCAAATGCACCCATTGGCCCGTTCCACACTATTGTCCGGGCATCGTCCAGCGCCTCTTTAAATAGAATTGTCGATGCCGGGCCGATATCGAGTGCCATCCATTCTACAGGTATATCCCGGTAGGTAACATTTTTAACAACCGCGTCGGCAGCAAACTTGTCAGCAACAACAAAGTCAACAGGAAGGTAGAGTTTGACTCCTTTCTTATCGGCAGCATCCATTAATTTTTTTGCAGTTTCGAGAAGGTCATCTTCCACCAGGGATCCACCAACATCTATCCCCATACTCTTTAAAAAAGTATTGGCCATTGCACCACCAATAATCATTCGGTCAACCCTGTCCAGCAGATTTTCGAGAGCACCAAGCTTTGAAGACACCTTGGCCCCTCCAACCAGTGCGACAAGAGGCCGCACTGGTTCATCCATCGCTTTATGGAAATAGTCAATCTCAGTCTCAAGCAGAAAACCGGCACCTTTTTCCGCCACCCTTTCGGCCACTCCTACAACAGAAGCATGGGACCGGTGCGATACAGCAAAGGCATCGTTGATATAAACATCTGCCAGACGCGCGAGTTTGTCGGCAAATAACGGGTCATTATCAGTCTCTTCCATATGAAACCGCAGGTTTTCCAGTAACACAACCTGTCCAGCACCCATGCTGTTTACAATTTTTTCAGTTTCTTCGCCTATACAGTCAGGAGCCAGCTTCACCTCACTTCCAACCAGCTCCTGCAGATGTCTGGCAACCGGTGCGAGACTGAAGGTTTCAACCCGTTGGCCTTTGGGTCTTCCTAAATGTGAGCAGAGAATGAGTTTACCTTTATTCTCAAGCACGTAATTAATCGTGGGCAGGGCCATGCGCATACGAATATCATCGGTAATAATAAACTGCTCATCCATGGGCACGTTGAAATCCACCCTGACAAGCACTCTTTTTCCATCAAGTTCAAGGTCTCTGATTGTATTCATAATCCACCAGTATATTAGTACCTTACCACAGAAAATCTGTCATAAAAAACAGGAAATAAGCGTAGACTTCGGATAAGCGTAAACTTCCAGAGCTTAAACCACAGAGGCCGCCTTAGTCTTTCTCCGGAGACTCGCGGGAAAGGATTTTATTCATTACCAGGGCATCACTCTTAGGACGACTATAGTAAGCTTTGCGCCTGCTAACCTGCTTATAATCAAATTTTTCATACAGGTGTTTGGCGGCCAAATTTTTGTCGGCGACTTCCAGGAAAATTGAAGCCACTTTCTGCTCTCTACACTCCTTTTCAAATCGAGCTAAAAGAGTGGATGCCACGCCACATTTTCTTTTAGACCGGGTAACTGAAATTCTCAGTAGTTCTGCCTCTTCTCCCACCCGTAATCCACAGCACCAGCCGACTATGGCGTTGCCGTAATCCTCATAAGCCACCAACTGTATGCCACGAGGTCTGTCCAGTTCCTCGTGCACCGCCCCCCTGGACCATCCGGAGTTCAATGCCTGTTCAAGACCAGTCACTTCTGCCAGATCATCCGGCAAAAGTCGGCGAACATACATTTGACCTAAAGCATTTCCCCGGCCACTTTCACTATCAGATCACCAAGCATATTGGTATAGCTGCCAAGCTCATTATCATACCAGCCATAAACAACAGCCTGGGTTACCGGGACATTAAAAACAGGATCAGTACCGGGAACCAGACATTCAGCTTTAATCTGCTCCAGATTGACCTGGATACTGGCAGTGCGGGTATGGGTCTCAGACCCTTCTATCACAGCCGCAGCCGCTGGAGATCCCAGGATATCCGAGGAGACATTGTGTTTTTCAGTAAACAGCAGATAAGAATTGTTTCCTGCAAAATCCTTATAAATACCGTTTATGGTTCCCCTCTTAATCGGGCTGTCGATCTCATCCTGCAGGTTCAGAACAAGAACAATGAGAGAGCCTGAAGAGGTGGGAATACGCACGGATTCGGCCATAAACCCGATAGAAGCCATTTCCGGAATAACCAGGGCCAGTGCTTTTGCTGCACCGGTTGTGGTCAGGATGATATTATTAAGGATCGAACGATTCTTCCTGAGATCAACGGCCCCGGCCTTGGGCAGTCTGTCAAGGACCTGCTGACTTCCTGTTGCCGCATGTACAGTCACCATTGAGGCACTGAGAATCTTATCAGCCCCGATTTTCTCCATAAGCGGTTTGATCATATAGGAGAGACATGTTGTAGTACACGATGCGGCTGAAATCAGAGAGTGTTGACCCGAATCATACATTTCATCATTAATTCCCATCACCGTAGTAATGGCATCTTCAGGCATCTCCAAACCTTTTGATTTAATTTTGAACGGGGCAGAGAGAACCACCTTTTCAGCCCCTGCCTGCATATGGCCCCGCAGGGCCCCGCTGCCGGCGTAAGAATCTGCAGTAGGATCAGTAAAGCCGCCTGTCGTATCGACAACAAGCTTTACACCATTCTCATGCCAGGCGATATCCTTCGGGTTTCGGGCAGTACGAAGAATAGTTACCGGAACACCGTCCACAACCATTGAACCATTTTTTTCATTTAACTCCTCAATCACCTGTGGACATTTATGCCCATACAGGTAGGTACCTAACCGTCCGTAGGTTGAATCCCGTTCCAGCATTGCCGCAAGATCATCCAGCCCGCAACCGACTTCACGACCGATATTTACAACTATTCCTGAAAAATGTTTTCTCGATACGTGGTGCCAGAGTGAAAGCTTTCCTATTCGGCCCAAACCATTGATACCTAATTTCATAGCAATGCTTCTCCTTTCTTTGTAGAATGGTATGCTTGCATCGACATTTAAATGCATCCCCTGATCCGTTTAAATGTCTACACCTTAGTGCCTTATTCCTAATTTTCTTGTTTCTTAAGACAGAATATAAAGAACTCCTTTTCAATTCTGAATGTTAGGAATCACCACCAGAGCACTTATCCCTTTGATAAGAGCTTGTATTATTGTTACAAGGATACACCAACCTTTTTATCTATCACTAACTCGTCTGATCCGCAATATGTAACTCAAAATTACTCAGAGGTACTCCCTGGCCCATGCACTTCGATACCCCCCTTATTCACGGTACACTCATTAAAAGATACAAGAGATTCCTTGCAGATGTCAAGCTGGAGAACAATGAGATCATCACCGTCCACTGCCCCAATACCGGCACAATGCTCTCCTGCTCAAATCCAGGCAGCGCTGTTTGTCTTTCCACCTCAGACAATCCCAAGAGAAAATATCCACACACCCTGGAGATGGTTCAGGACAACCGAACCTGGGTAGGGGTGAACACCTCTCGGACAAACAAACTGGTTATTGAAGCAATAGAAAAGGAATTGATCCCTGAATTCTCAGGGGCAGACAGTGTCAAGGCCGAGGTAAAAACATCCCCGGAGAGTCGACTTGACCTCCTTGTTACCCAAGGCATGCTGGACACTTATGTGGAGATTAAGAACTGTTCCCTGGCTGTTGATGGCTGTGCCATGTTCCCTGACGCGGTAACAGTCAGAGGAACTAAACACCTCAATGAGCTGATCAGGCTGAAAAAGGAAGGATTTAACAGTTGCATATTTTTCCTCGTCCAGAGAATGGATGCCGACAGATTTTCCCCGGCTGCCCATATTGATAAGGTCTATGCCAAAACAATCGTACGGGCGGCAAATGAAGGAGTACAAGTTCTTGTCTATCAGGCTGAGGTAACTCCAGCAGGCATACAGGTGGTGCGCTCTCTACCGCACACTGTCAAACACTCCTGTTAGATATTACTCCGTAAAAGCAGTCTTAAAAAACAGGTAAAACTTAAACCACAAAGAGCACAGAGGACAAAAAGAAATTCTTTTCTCTGTGTCCTCTGTGCTCTTTGTGGTGAAAAACTATAGCTTTTGGGTTGGGGCATCGCCAGCGATGGTAATGTATCAATCAATCAATCAAATTAGCTATGCGCCCCCACCGTATTGAGGCAAAACGGTCAAGGGAGAAGAGAGGTTCTTTAATATCCCAGGACCAGTAAAGTATAAAGGCTTTGCCTAGAATATCTTTTTGATCCACAAAGCCCCAAAACCGGCTGTCATAACTGTTATCCCGGTTATCTCCCATGACAAAGATCCGATCTTCCGGAACCAGAATCGGGCCCAGACTATCCCTTGGACTCGCTTTTGGATCCAGCATTGTATCAGATGCTATATGGGCATGGGGATCATTGATCGGGCTTCCATTAACAAACACCTTTTTGTCACGTATTTCGACAGTGTCACCAGGGGTACCGATCACGCGCTTGATATAGTCAACGGAACGATCCTTTGGAAACCGAAAGACAACAACATCTCCCTGGGAAACATCTTTGAAGGGAACCATCAGAGTACCCTTAAATGGAATTCTTAAGCCGTAAATAAACTTATTCACCAATAAGTGATCACCTATCTGCAGTGTCGGCAACATAGACCCGGAGGGTATTTTAAAAGCCTGTATCACGAATGTTCTGATAAACAGGGCAAGAATAATTGCAATAACTATTGCCTCAAAATACTCTCTGAAAACAGATTTTTTTCTTCCTTCTATAGACAAACTCTTACCTCTTTTCCCTTATGGCATCGTAAAAACTCTTCATCCGGAGTCTCACAGGCTCGCTTACCTGCTTTTCCGTGCTGCATATGAAGTTTTTTCTTGCCACTTTTAATTAGAAATTATCCTACCGCCACCATTAGTTGCCTTCATCTTTTCGCTTATCCGAAATATTACTTGATTGGCAGAACAATTTGACTTTAAGACCTGACCCAAAATCCAACCAGACAAAACTACTTGAAATCATCATAAATTACAAGAAAGTTGACAAAATATCTCTTCCCATTGTTCGGCCTTTATCCCTCCTCTCGTATAAATATTTATACCCTTCCTCCTGCAGGTATAAATATTTATACACAATATAAGGAACCACTGCCAGGCAAACCAACAACATATTGTGGTACTCTACCCCAACCAGTAATTTAAGCACGAGATTAAACTCCCAATGCCATAAACATTTTTCTCTATTTGTCCTTCTCTTTTCCTTGACAAAACATTTTATTTGTGAACTAATAGACGATATGTATACGAAAAATCAGTACTTTTACTGTTTTCACTTTTTCTCCAATTTTTAGCGTTTAAACATTAAACACAATCAAAACTTATCATGAGCCTGCCGTTTATTTCAAAAAATGACCTGGTTGTCGGTGTAGATATCGGGTCTCATGCTGTTAAAGTATGTCAACTTAAACAAACGGGGAGTGGATACTCCATAGTTGCTCTAGGTAGTGCCACTCTACCGGAAGGTGCGGTGGATGACGGCACGCTCAACGATCCGGAACTTGTCAGCGAGGTAATTTCAGAACTGTTCACCAATCTTAAGCTGAAAAATAAAAATGTAGGTTTTTCAATATCGGGATATTCTGTCATTGTTAAAAAGGTAAATCTCGCAGCTATGGCGGACGCTCAACTCGAAGAACATATCATGGAAGAAGCAGAACAATATATTCCTTTTGATATTGAAGATGTGTACCTGGATTTTCAAGATCTCAAAACCAATGCCGACGGCGGTGAAAGAACAGACGTAATGCTTGTCGCCGCAAAAAAAGAAATTGTAGACGATTATCTTGAGATGATGCAGGGGCTCAATCTCAAACCTGTCATTGTTGATGTGGACGGTTTTGCCCTGGAAAATACCTACGAATACAACTACCAGAAGACTGAAAATGTAGCCCTTATAGATATCGGTGCATCGAAGATGAACATCAATATCCTGGCAAATGGCATTTCTGTTGTAGCCAGAGATATTATTGTCGGCTCCAGGCAATTAACAGAACAGATCCAAAATACATTCGATATTGATTTTGAAGAAGCAGAAGGACTGAAGCTTGGCCATATAGCTGCTGAAGATAAACAGCAGGAGATTGAAAAAATCTTTACCACGACATGTACACAGTGGGTATTGGAAATTAAAAAAGCAATTGACCTCTACCATGCCAATCATCCTGACCAGCCTCTGACTAAACTGGTTTTAAGTGGTGGTGGGGCAAAAGTCACCGGCCTGCTTGATTTCCTGGAACAGGAAACTGAGCTTACGGTTGAACTTTTTAATCCATTTTTAAAGCTCAAGTCAAAAAAGAAAAAAATTGATGCGGATTATCTCAGCAGTATAGCACCGGAAATGGCCATTGCGACAGGAATAGCTTTAAGGTCATCAAACATTTAACCATGGAAAATTGTTACAGATTTTAAAATGCTTAAAATCAATCTTCTCCCCATCAGGCAGCTTAAAAAACGGGCAAAAGCAAAGAAACAGCTCTTCTCCATTCTGTTCCTGTTTTTGCTTGTCCTGGCATTACTCGCACTTGTTGGCTTTCTGCAGGCACAAAATATTGACACCCTGGAGAAGCGCCTTGCCAGCCTCAATAAGGAAAAAGATTCCTACTCCGCCACTCTTAAACGAATAGATGAGCTGAAAAAGGCAAGAGCGGAACTTGAGAGAAGAACTGCTGTCATTAATAAATTGCAATCAGACTCGTCTCTTACTGTAAGGGTTATCGACGAAGTTGCAAACAATGTGGACAAAAAACGCATCTGGCTGCAATCACTTAACCAGCAGGGTTCTTCCCTTAGATTAACAGGTATTGCTCTTGACAATCAGACAGTTGCACAATTTATGGATAAGCTGAAAGCTTCTCCATTTGTCAACAATGTATCTTTGACAAATTCTTCACTGAAGGTTGTCTCGGGCAGGAACCTTAAAGCCTTTTCAATCAATTGTTCTGTTGCACACCCGGTACCACCGAAACCACCGGAAACTGAAAAAGTAGCCGCAAAATAAAGCATATAACCCGAATAAATTGGAATTTTAGAATGCTTGGATAAGTGCCATGGTAATATATTCAACCATATAATTTTAAACGACCTTCCTCGATTTCTTGTTTTTTATTACAGAAGTTCTGGAGTAAGGCACTAAACTTATCACACCATTGACCGTATGAAGAAAAGTAACGGAAAACTAACAACTTTTATTGACGAACGATACATCCCCATGCGTTCAAAGATAAAGGTAGCCATTGTGCTTTTGCTTGTTTTAATTCCAGTGGCTGTATTTTACTTTGTCTTCTTTCAGCCAAACACTGAAAAAACAAAAGGCCTTGAGAGCAGGATAGCTACTGTGCAGAAACAGCTCAGAGAGGTGAAGGCAAAGGCTGCAAATCTGGCTAAATTTGAAAAGGAACTCGAGGTAGCACAGGCTAACTTCTTTGAAAAGGCTGCTCTTCTCCCCAATGAAAAAGAAATCCCGCAACTCCTCAAAGATATTTCGAGCCTTGGTCGCACTGCAGGTCTTGATTTTTTAACCTTCAAACCACTTGCCGACATTCCAAGGGATTTTTATTCTGAGATACCTATTACAATAAACGTCCGAGGTCCTTATCACAATATGGGCTTCTTTTTTGACCAGGTCAGTAAACTCGAAAGAATTGTAACCGTATCAAATGTCAAAATGGGCTCTCCAAAGAAGGAAGCCGGAGAAATGGTTCTTAAATCTGATTGCAGATTGGTTACGTATCGCTTCACGGATAAACCACTCCCCAAGCCGGAAAAAAAGTGAACTCATGAGTCGATTTATTTCATCAGATATGCCTAAAACGTCACTTGTGACTATCAAACAGACATCACTGTTCTGCTGTACGGTGTTTTTTACCTTTCTGTTACTTACAACATCGAGCGCCATTGCTGCCGGTGCTGAAACATCACCAGAACCAGTAGAACCTGTAAAAGAAGCAGATTTTTTTGAATATCAGCTTGAAGACAGAGCCGANCCTTTCGTCCCGTTTATCACGGCAAAAGCAGCAGTCAGCTCCATTAACATGGATGAAATCATAGAAAAGAACATCCCTTTAACCGGGATGCAGCTTTTTGAGCCGGGTCAGCTCACCCTGGTTGCACTGCTGAAAAGCGGCCGGGAAGACATGGCGATGGTTCAGGATTTTACCGGAAAGGGTTATATGCTCACGGAAGGGATAAAGATCGGAAGAAGGGGTGTTGTAAAAGACATTACTGCCAAAACTGTGATCATAGAAGAGACTGCAGAAACTCGGGCAGGGAAAAAAATCATCACTGAAGTTGTGATGTTATTAAAGAAAGAGGGAGAAGAGTAAAAAATGCATAAAGAACCAGCCAAATATTCTGCGGCCATTTTCTGCGCATTTTGGATTTTGTCCACACTAGTTTTCAGTACAGCGAAGGCCGAAGACAGTGTTACATACCAGATTACCGACATCAAATCCACGTTATCTGATAATGCACTTCACTACACAATCTCAGGAGCCTCTGTCCCGGCCTATACGGTGTCGGAGAGGTTCTCGCCATTCCGGGCTGTAATAGACATAGCCGGAGGTAGCTTTGCAGATAACCTCTCCCAGCCGGCAAAAGCAATACCGGTAAATGATTTCGCGGCGCTGTCGCTATCAGAAATGAAGGATAAGGATCCCGCGATCCTGCGGTTTGAGTTTACCGTAGCGGAAAGTCACGACTATTCTGTTACCAGAAACGGCCAGAATATTGATATCAAAATCGTGCCAGCAGGAAACAAAAAATCCGCCGGCCTGGCTTCAGCCTCAGAGAAGAGATCTCTTACTGATTTTCAAGTCGCCAAGACTCCGCACACTACCACAGTAATTATTGCATCCAACTCTGCAATAGACGATTACACAGTTGATAAGGTTGCCGGCAGCTCTAACCGTCATCCTCGAATGTTTGTAGACATAGAAGATGTCGATATCAGTGAATTAGTAAGAGAAAAACATATTGGCACTTCTGTTGAAAAAATTCGCGTCGCCCCGAAAGGCAGTGGTGCAAGAATTGTTTTCGATTCCAAATCAGATAAGCTTTTTCGCTATACCGTAGCTCCATCGCCGGGCGGCCTCACTGTGGTCATTGATGAGAGTGGCACCAAGGCTTCAAAACAGAAGAGCAGTGCAAAATCTGATGCCACCCTGGATTCTCTGATCGGCTCCTCGGAAGCACAGTCGAAAGCCCAGGCATCGGGCAAAGATTCCTCCAGTGCCATGGATACAAAGGTCGCCTCCTTAAGTGATAATTTCTCTTTCTCCGGCTATAACAAGCAGCGGATCAGTGTAGATTTTTATAAAATTGATATCCATAACGTTTTCCGACTCTTCAGGCAAATTACAGATTTAAATATCATCGTGGATGAGGGTGTTTCAGGTACTCTGACCCTTGCCCTCACCGATGTACCATGGGATTTTGCTCTCGATATCATCCTCAATTTGGCAAATCTGCAAAAAGAGGAACGATTCAATACTATCGTCATCTATCCCAATAAAAAAGAATTTGCCTGGCCAACAAGAGCCGAGGATAACCTTTCATTTGAAGCTGATATAGAGGTGATAGAGCAGGAATCTCTGATTGTTGAACAAGCGGAAAATCAACCCAAAGAGATCATGCAGGCCAAGGATTATATGGTAAAGGCGCAGAACCTTATGAAAAGAGAAGAGTATGAAGACGCTGCTCTCCTTTACAGTAAGGCCTCGGAACTCTGGCCTGATAACAGTGCATTACTGAACAGGTTGTCCACACTATACCTCGTGCATTTAGGTATGAACGCCAAGGCAGTTCACTATGCCCGTGAAAACTTGAAACTTGATCGCAAGAATAACCGTGCAGCTCTCTACGCAGCCATCGGTTCTGCAAATATGCAGAGAATTCCTGAAGCATCTGAATTTTTTGCCCAGAGCATCAGTGATTCTCCGCCCATGAAAGAAGCTCTTATCAGCTATGCCGCTTTCAGTGAAAACAACGGCCAGAACGAAGCAGCCCTTAAGCTTCTTGACAAATATCACTCCTTTTACGGAGAAACCGTTGACACGATGATAGCCAAAGCGAGAGTTCTTGATAAGCTCGACCGCAAAGAAGATGCGAAACAACAGTACCTGGCTCTTCTTGGTTCCGGATTTCAATTACGTCCCGATCTAAAAAAATATATTACGAGTCGCATTGCAGTTAAGAATTAGCATCAAAATTGATCATCAATAACCTGAGTTTATTTTAAAATTTTTGTCCAAGAGGTTTTTATGAAGTCCATAAAAAGCATAGCGTTTGTAAGTAGCCTCTTACTACTTTCACTTTTTCTTGCTTCCTGCGTGACAGAGAGTCCGCCTGAGCAGAAAAAAGCACAGGCAACTAGTGAGCAAATGCAGCCCCAGCCTTCTGAGAGCGCTGAACTGATACCACCACCCGCAATCCCGACTGCTCCTGCCACCTTGCCGGTTCGCTACCAGACCGCCTCGTATCTTGTTGACGAGGAAGTTCAGAAAGATATCACTATGCCCGAGGAGAGTACACTGAAGGTAGGAGCTCGAATCACATCTACCCGTGGACCGCAGCCGCTTTGGGATATATTCAAGCGGTTGGCTGCTCTCAAGGGAATGAACGTCTCATGGGCCAGTGATGTTGACCGAAACGTACTGGTTGATGTGGATATCAATGCGAATGACGATTTTTATGAAGCGATCGATAATATGCTCCGGCAGGTCGACTTTTTTCATGAAATGCAAGGTAATACCATAATTGTTAAGTATAGGGAAACAAAGCAGTTTCAAATTGCCATGCCCTTTGTTAAATCTAACTATACAACCGGCACCGGTGGAAATGTTTTAGGAAATTCTGAAATATCCACCAATGTGGACGGGACAATTGAGCTGAAAAGCAAGGATAATGATTTCGATATCTGGGACAATATCAAGTCGAACCTCGATACCATTATGGATGTCTGGTCGGTTCGTCAGGCGGACGTAGCTGCCATGCAAACATCCGAATCAGCTGCCGCCGGAGACACTGCTGATGTACCCGCTCCTGCCGCTACCACAAAGGGAACCTCCAAGGGAGAAGCATTTTATATTATTGATAAGCCGACGGGTCTCATCACCGTTACTGCCCCCCGACCGCTCCTTGCAAAAATGGATGAATATTTCACCTCTCTAAAAAAGCACCTCTATCAGCAGATTTCCATTGAGGCAAAAATTATTGAGGTACATCTGCGAGAGGCTTCTTCAATAGGTATCAACTGGTCAAATGTGCTGAAGGATTTCAATCTCCGCGGGGTAGCTGAATTTGGAACGGGTGGACTGTTAGGGCAGGTTTATCCCACTTCTGCCTATAGGGGCGATGATATCATAGCAGACACCACGAATTCCGGTAATTTCGTGGCAAGTATTTCCATGGCAGCCGCTAGTTTTGATGTCTTTCTCAATGCCCTGAATGAAGAGGGTGATACCAAAATCCTCTCCAACCCGAAACTTAGTGTTATGAACGGTCAGCCTGCCCTTATTACCGTAGGGCGCAACGTTACATATATTGATTCAATCACCGCTGATCGTTCCACTGGCAACGTTGGCGGAGATCTCATTACCTACACAGCCGAAACAGAACGAATTTTATCAGGTATAGGCATGGCTTTAACTGCGACCATCCTAGGTAAAGACGAGATCATTATGAACCTCGTTCCCATCACCTCTGAACTGCAGGAACCGATAGAATATAGAGAACTGGGCAGTGATGGTGGGGAAATCGGTCTGCCCATTGTCAATGTCAGGGAGATGAGCACCACGGTCAAGGTAAAAGACGGTGAAATGCTCGTTATCGGCGGCCTGATAAGTGAAGTCGAAGATAAAACAGGTGAGTTTGCTCCAATTCTTGGAGATATTCCACTCATCAGGTATCTGTTTGGCTATGAAGAAAAAGAACATTTAAAACGTGAACTCATAATTCTTTTAAGGCCTCGCATAATCTAACTTAATGCATGCATTCTATAATTATCAGTAGGGAGATCAACATGAACAGGCTGAAATATCTCGGCGTCACCATTTTGGCATTATTTCTGGCAGGTTGCGGGCAAACAGTTGTAGAGAGCCTGAAGGTCACTGAAGGTCCTTCACGCTATGCCCCCGGTAGTGGCAAAAGCATTGTTATTCTGCCCTTTGCTGATTATTCCGAGGGTAATATTGAATCAGCGTATAGAAGAAATTTGACCATTACCGAAAGCTTGTCAGACCGTCTGACAATAAATGGGTTTGGTCTGAGTGTTCAAGAGGATGTTTTTGCATACCTGGTCGATCAGGGTGTTATTAACCTGTCTTCCTATGATAATCACGCTAACAGTACCCTCACCACTGAACTTTCAAATGACTGGTCAAGCGCCATGAAAGGTGAAATTCAGCGCTATCTCGACGAAATGGAAAGCGAATCCAAGGGCAATGCACTCTCCAGTGCCGGGGCCCATGGGCTGACGACAAAAGAGTTAGCCAAGATCGGTCGCCATTTCAACGCCGACTATATCATGCGTGGACGTATTCTCGAATATAAGACCAGGCAGGATCCCTCATGGGAACCCTGGAAAAAAGGTCTAATCCCATTTGTTAATGGCGGTCTCAATAGAATTATGTTCGGCTTTGCAGACTCAGACGAATATGATGAACGCAATGAAGGGCTCACCGGTGGCTGGCTCGCAGGATTGACAGCGTATGGCATTACCAATGAACTAGTGGATTCGCTTATCTGGGGAGCTGTCGGCTATGGAATGGGTGTGGCCTCCCATACAAGTGCCAGCAATGCTGACCAGGCTGCGGTGCAGATGCGTGTCTGGGTTCAGGATGCTGCCACAGGTGACGTCGTATGGACAAACAGAATACGCGTACTTATCTCGCCGGAATCATATTTTGCAGACACTCAATATGACGCTCTTTTTAATACAGCTATTGAAAAAAGTGTTACAACTCTGGTGGACAATTTTGTGACATACGCATACGATCTGTAAAATAAATCGTTTCGTTTACTAAACCAAAAAGGAGCAGTGCTGTTTTGCACTGCTCCTTTTTTTATTGCTGTTGCTTTCTCAGCTCTCAGTTCTGCGCTTCTTCCTTTTTCTTCTGGGCATTCTGGTAAAGAGCCATGAAGTTTACAGGCTCCATCAGAAATGGCGCAAACCCTCCGTCTGTGGAAACCTGGCTGACAATCTGTCTGGTGAAAGGAAAGAGCAAGGTCGGGCAATCTACAGCTAAAATCATTGGGATATGCTCTTCAGGAATATTCTTCAGCAGAAAGACCCCGGCATGCTCGACCTCTAGAATAAACATAACCTTATCGTCATCTTTGGTTGAAATCTTGGCAGTAATCTGAAGCAGGACTTCCCAGTGATCATCGTCAATTTTCTTATTATTAAGCTGCAGATTGACTTCAACTGCAGGCTCCTGCTTTTGCTGTATAAGATACACCCCGGGAGCATTCGGATTCTCAAAAGATAAATCCTTGGTATACATCTTCTGCATACGAAAAATCGGTTTTTCCTGGGTCTCTTCTTTTTTTTCTGCCATAGTATTCCTCTAAATTTTTATTGGTTATGGTTGATGAATTCGCAACAACGACAACACTCTGTAGGAGCCCAGCCCCTGGGCGATTAAATCGACGTTTGCTATAGAGCAACAATCGCCCGGGGGCCGGGCTCCTACGCATGTCTTTTGGTGTGGCTGAGTTTCGTACGTAATCAAAACAAAATTAATCTGCGGGCTATTAGAACGTACTTATACAAATGAGGCAAGCACAACTCTAAATTGATCTAACTTTATTGTGCCAGCACCTTGCCCAAAAAGCGACCCGTATAAGACGATTCCACTTCGGCGATTTTTTCCGGGGTGCCTGAGGCCACTATTTGACCTCCGCCATCGCCCCCTTCAGGACCAACATCGATGATCCAGTCTGCGGTTTTTACCACATCAAGATTGTGTTCAATCACCACAACACTGTTCCCCTGATCCACAAGGCGGTTAAGAACATTGAGCAGATGCTGAATATCAGCAGGGTGAAGGCCGGTTGTCGGTTCATCAAGAATATACAGAGTCTTACCGGTGCCCCTGCTTGACAGTTCGCGGGCCAGTTTTACTCTCTGAGCCTCACCACCGGAGAGGGTGACAGAGGACTGTCCAAGGGTGATATAGGAGAGCCCAACATCAAAAAGCGTTTGCAGCCTGTTTTTTATCGGCGGCACATTCTGAAAAAAATGCAGTGCCTCTTCCACCGTCATCGCCAAAACTTCATGGATATTTTTATCCCGGTATTTTATCTCCAGGGTTTCGCTGTTATATCGCTTTCCTTTGCAGTTTTCACACTCAACATAAATATCCGGCAGGAAGTGCATGGCAATTTTATTTACCCCTTCTCCATCACATGCCTCGCATCTGCCACCTTTAACGTTGAAAGAAAACCTGCCGAGCTTATAGCCTCTTGCCCTTGCCTCAGGCAACCGGGAAAACAGATCCCTTATAGGGGTAAAAACACCTGTGTATGTCGCCGGGTTGGATCGTGGTGTCCTGCCTATGGGGCTCTGATTTATGTCGATTATTTTATCAATCAGATCCAGCCCGGAAAGAGAGGTACCATCCTGGGAAAAACGTGACTCTTTGTTACCCAGACCTGCTTTCGCATATCGATACAGGGTCTCAATAACAAGTGAACTTTTGCCGGAACCCGACACCCCTGTAACACAGGTCATCACCCCAAGGGGAAAAACAGCAGAGACCTGTTTCAGGTTATTAACGATGCCGTTCTTCACCTGGAGTGATTTCTTTTTTCCCCTGATGATCTTTCTTCTTTTACCGGGGATGTCAATCTTCTTATCGCCGGAGAGATAGGCACCGGTTGTAGATTTTTCACTTGCCAGCAGTCCATTTACGGGGCCATTATAGACTACTTCACCTCCATGTACTCCTGCTCCAAGTCCCATATCCAGCACATGATCTGCTGCCAGTATCGTATCTGTATCATGTTCAACAACAATGACGCTGTTGCCCAGATCACGCAGTTCAATCAGTGTGTTGATCAGCTTCTGATTATCCCTTTGATGCAGGCCAATACTGGGCTCATCGAGAATATAGAGAACCCCTGCCAGCCTGGAACCTATCTGCGAGGCAAGCCTGATTCTCTGAGCCTCCCCCCCTGACAAGGTTCCTGAACGCCTTTCGAGGGAGAGATAGCCAAGTCCAACATCTTCGAGAAAGGAGAGTCTGTCAACAACCTCCTTCATAATCGGCTCACCGATCTGTCTCTCCCTTGTATTTAATGGAAGAAGCGGGATCTCATCCAGCATTTTGTCAATGGACAGCCGGGTCAGCTCATAAATCGACCATCTACCCACCCTCACTGCCAGTGATTCCGGTTTAAGCCGTGCACCCGAACAACTGGGGCAGATCTGTTCATTCATAAACTTGGACAACTCTTCACGAATCATTCCCGATTGCGTTTCATGAAACCGCCGGTCAAGCTGGGGGATTATCCCTTCAAAGCTTTTCACATTTGACATGATCCGGCGTCCTTTCCGATAATGGAACGAGATTTCTTCGTCTCCCGAACCATAGAGGAAAACCTGCTGCACGTTTTTCGGCAACTCACTAAAGGGACTCTCCAGGGAAACCTTATAGTGTTTTGCCACACCGGAGAGCATCTGCCCGGTGTAGGAGCCCTCCCCTCTCCATCCCCAGGGTGCAAAAGCCCCATTGGCAATCGATTTTCCAGGATCAGGTACTATAAGAGCAGAATCAAAAAACTGTTTTACCCCCAGGCCACCACACTCACCACAGGCTCCCTGCGGGTTATTAAATGAAAAGAGTTGTGTTGTCATCGGTGGAACGGAAATTGAACAGTCATGGCAGGCGGCCATCTCACTGAACAGTCGTTCCGAATTATCCTCCGGGAAAAGAACCAGAAGAAATCCCTCTGTCAGCTTTACTGCTGTGCTCACGGAATCGGATAAGCGTCTCCTCACCGTTTCTTTTATCACCAGCCTGTCAACAACAACCTCAATGGAATGTCTGCGATTCTTATCAAGAGAGATCTCATCATCGGCGTGCAGAATATTTCCATCAATCCGCACCCGGACAAATCCTTCCTTGCGAATTCTTGCCAAAAGCTGCTCATGCCTGCCTTTTCTTGCTGTTACCAGTGGTGCTAGAAGAATGATCTTTGTTCCTTCGGCCAGACGCATAAGCGCATTCACCATGTCCTCAATGGATTGGGCCTCGATCTCCCTTCCGCATATATGGCAATGGGGATGCCCGCATCTGGCAAAGAGAAGACGGAGATGGTCATATATCTCGGTCACTGTTCCAACGGTTGAGCGGGGATTTTTACTTGTTGTCTTCTGCTCAATGGAAACTGCAGGTGAAAGCCCTTCCAGCGCGTCCACATCCGGTTTGTCCATCTGCCCCAGAAACTGCCTTGCATATGTTGAAAGAGACTCGACATAACGCCTTTGACCCTCAGCGTAGAGCGTATCAAAAGCTAATGTCGATTTTCCCGAGCCGGAGAGACCGGTAAAAACCACGAGTTGATTGCGCGGCAGATCAACATCTATATTTTTCAGGTTATGCATCCGTGCGCCACGGATGCTCAATGTTTTTGGTTCCATATGTTGTACGGACGGAGGTATATCAAAAAGATAGTGTTTGAGACTACTTTGGATCAGAGGAGGAGAGTATTATGGTCCACCTTTATACATCGATCCATAACAACGAACAGCCCCTTGCTTCGTGCAAGTTCTGCACCATCATCGTTTATGATACCCTGCTGCATCCAGACAGCTTGAGCGCCAATCTCAACTGCCTGCTCTACAATGGGTAGAACATCTTCAGATCGCCTGAAAATATTGACAATCTCAATTGGTTCAGGAACTGATAACAGGTCGGGATAACATACCTCTCCCAGAATTTCAGTCTGCCCGGGGTTGACAGGGATCACTTGATAGCCGGCTTCAAGGAGATACCGTGCCACCATGTTGCTGGGCCTGCTCTCCTTTGGAGAGAGACCAACAACTCCTATTGAGGTAACTCTTTTTAGTAATTTACCGATATCGGAAAGTTCCTGTAACGAATCCAGTGTCTGCATATAACGCCTCCGGGTAACAAACCATTTAGTACCTTACTCCATAAACTCTGTCATAAAAAACAAGAGATAAGCGCAGACTTCGAACTGAGGAGTGTATTTTGAAATTATGTGGTCACATATACTTTCAAGGTACTTATCCAGCGTGACTAAAATATTTTCCGACTTGTCGGGTTACTTACATCCCACGCCAAATATAATGAGGAGCCCATAGACAAAAGTCAAGATAGCAATTATTATGGCGTCGTAAAAACCCAAATTCTGAACCATCCCGTCATTCCCGCGCAGGCGGGAATCCAGTCATTTCAACACGTTCTGGATTCCCGCCTGCGCGGGAATGACGAAGCAGGGGACTTTTTACGAGTTTATCAATTATTATGGCGTCGTAAAAATCCAAGCTTAACGAGTTCATTAATTATATAGTAATCCAATTATATCTGAATTATAGCAATCAAAATAACGGAGAGGAAATATAATGAATTTTCAAAACATTATCTTTGAACTCAACACATACTGGGCGGATCAGGGCTGCGTTGTCCAGCAACCTTACGATATGGAAGTTGGTGCAGGAACCTTTCATCCCGCCACCGTGCTTCGTGCCCTTGGCCCCGAACCATGGAAATCAGCATATCCACAACCTTCACGCAGACCAACCGACGGCAGGTATGGCGAAAATCCGAACCGCTTACAACATTACTATCAGTATCAGGTAGTCATCAAACCTTCACCTATCGATATCCAGGAACTCTTTCTCAAAAGTCTTGAAAGATTTGGTCTGAATCTGCTCGACCACGATATTCGTTTTGTAGAAGATGACTGGGAATCACCGACACTTGGTGCATCCGGGCTTGGCTGGGAAGTGTGGCTGGATGGTATGGAGATCACCCAATTCACTTACTTCCAGCAAGCAGGATCAATTGAGCTCTATCCTACTACAGTTGAAATCACCTATGGCCTTGAACGTATCGCCATGTATCTTCAGGGGGTGGAAAGTGTTTACGATATCACCTGGAACGATGAAATCACCTATGGTGAAATATTTCATCAGGCCGAAATAGAGTTCTCAACTTTTAACTTTGAAGAGGCCAATGTTGAAAAACTGCTTATGTTTTTTGAAAGTTACGAAGAGGAAGCGCTCAAACTCGTGGATAAGAATTTAATTCTCCCCGCCTATGACTATTGCCTTAAATGCTCCCATACTTTCAATTTACTGGATGCACGAAAAGCAATCAGTGTAAATGAACGAACCAGATATATCGGCCGCATTAGAAATATTGCCAGGAAAGTTGCCGAACGCTACGTAGCGCAGCGGGAAGAAATGGGACACCCGTTGCTTAAGGGCTGAAATCATTGAAATAATTGCAGACTGGAGACTTTATGAAGAGCCTGATTATTCTTATTTGTGTTTTTGGGGGCGTGCTGTCCTCTGGATTGGCCCTTGGTGCCGGTGAGTTTTCCTGGCCTATGCTTGTTGCTCCGACCGCAGGTTCAGACCAGGTCCAGAACCGGATTAAAACTGAGAGCCTTGATGGATGCTGGGCATTCAATTACACAATAGCCAGCTACTGGACGACCAACTTCTGCCTCGATAAATCAACGGTTGAAGAGTATGAGCCAGATGTTTTTTTTATCGACGGATTGGACGAGTACAGTAACATTGCAGTTGGTGGCTATTTGCCTGAAGGAAATTTCTATACTGTTATGGTAACCGGACCAATTTTTTGGGAATTTTTCACTTTTGACTTCATATCACCATATACAGTTAGCGGTTGTTACTATCAAGTTGACCCTGTTACTGGATCACTCCTGAGTGATTGTTATGCTATGGACGGCGGCAGATCACCAAAGACTGCAACAGAAAAAGCAGTTTTACCCAATAAAGAACACCGGAACCTTTTAAAACAGATAGAAATAGATGAGTTGCCAGGAGATAGAGCTAAATCGATAGTAAATAAGAACATATTAGATGGGCTCAGTACCTTGAAAGCGACCATTGACAAAAAAGACTCACCAGCAAATAAATAATGAACTTGGCCGAGTTAAGTGAGTCACATAGTTCAATTCAATTTTCCTGAGTGTTGGACTTATCATTCAATAACAGCAGGAACAGTGCCGATGGCGCCACCACTACAGGTTCTGGCGGTATTGGTTCCGGCTGCGGCGCAAACGATGCATCAGGGACATGCTGCTTGATAAACACTACAGCTTCTGAACTCCTGGCATTAACACCATAAAACCCCGGCTGGGCGCACCCCTGCCCCCAGCTTACCACTCCTGCATGAACCCATTGGTCATCAATCCTGACCATAAGAGGCCCGCCACTATCGCCATAGCAACTATCCTTTCCCCCCTCAGCAAATCCGGCACAAATCATATTATCTGTTATTTCAGACGGATATGCTTCGTTGCAGGTAATGTTAGATATAACAGGTAGTTCTACCTGTTGGAGCTTATTCGGATAGATCTTTCCAGTTGGGGAGGTGCTTCCCCAGCCAATTACGGTCACAATTTCATCTGTTAATGATTTATCAACACCACCGAATGACAAACCGGAATAAATCGCTATAGGAGTTTGGGAGGCATTAGTCGTTAATTCAACGAGAGCGTAGTCGTAATCATTACTATCAGAGCTAAACCCCGGATGTTGAATTATCTGTTTTACACCAAAACTGTTTCCGGAATCAGCTATCAGATCATGGATTCCAGAAACAACATAAAAATCGGATATTGATTGATTCTCGACGCAGTGAGCTGCCGTCAGCACCCACTTTGGGCTTATAAGAACGCCTCCACAATACTGTCCATAGTAAATATCGTACCCGGAATAAACAAGTGCAACCATCCATGGCCATGCTCCCGGTTGTGCCTCATATCCACCAACAATTTTGGTTGAAACACGACCACCGTCTTCAAAATCAGATTCTTGAGCATGTAAATTTGAGAAAGAAAAAATTCCTATAGAAAAGAATAGAAAGAAAAACACGAATAACGTTTTCACCACTCCTCCAGTTTCGTTATAAACCCAATGATGCATGAACAGACACTTAAAATACAATAGATGAATATATTCTCAAATTATATACGCCTTTTCAATCTATTATACTCACTATTAAAAGAATATGGGGACTGGTTTTTAAAATTTCCTTCAATTCCTGCCCATACAAAGGATACGCATGACCTTGGTGGCCTGGGAGTAGGTGAGAATTCCCCCGCTGATTCCTTTGTCCCTGATACGATAGAAGCGTTTCTCCACCATTTCCTTTGTTATTGCTGAAACCTTGATATCCATCCAGTCGGAGAGGTAGAAACCAATTGTTTCCTGATAATCTTGAATCGTACGAGGCTTCAGACTTAGCATCTTGAATACTGAGAAGGGGGGTCCCTATCATCTTCCTTTTTGATCTCCCTTTAGACTTCACCTCAGCAATAAACCTGACAGAACCAGATGGATTGACTTTAATACCGAAACCTTTTAGTGCCTTACTCCTGAAAAGCTGTAATAAAAAACAAGAAATTGAAGAAGGTCGTTTAAAATTATATGGTTAAATATACTTCCATGGCACTTATCCAAGCATTCTAAAAATTCCGATTTATTCGGGTTAGATTACTGTCCCTTACAAAGAATGGGTTAGTCGTGGGTTTCAGCTTCGAAAGTAATGTTGGTGTGATTGAAACGTGTGACATATCTTGCTCTCTCTTCTGGTAGACCCACAGTAGACTCTACAGAAGAAAACAACAAGATAGCTGAGAATAAGCCGGATGATGGTTTTCGGGAGACAGGGAGGTAACAACCTGGAATGTCTGGCGGAAGTGCATGAGAATCGAACTCACCCAAGAGGCTATTAACCCCTTGCACCGGATTTGAAGTCCGGGAGGGCCACCAGTGCCCTATCCACTTCCCCTGATTTTTTCTTCGAAAAAGGCGCCTACTATACTAATAAGTGTTGACCTTGAAAACAACTTTTTATTATACTGCGTAGTTTAATTAGTTTTACTGCCAGGCATACGATCCTTTTGCCAGCTTCAATAAATAATTTTAAAAACCCTCGAGTAACACAAAAATATGCAGTGCGAAAGATTAGTCACAATGATTAAGTCATGGTATCTCCATGTGCAAGATGAAACCATGGCACCTGCCCGCATGGTTTCCTTCATGGAAGAACATGCTGAAAGATGCGAAATTTGTATCCAGGACCCCGGTCTCAAGGAAGAAATTACAAAAATAACCGAACTTGTACTTCCTGAATCCAAAATCCCCAAGGCAATCCGCCAGAAAACTGAACAAGCAGCACAAGAAAACGACAAAATTGAAGCGGTGGCAAATGATGTAAATGACAGTAAAGGTAGTGCGGAAACAGAAGTGGATGACAAGGATTTAAATTCCAATGATGATCCGGAATTGGTCGCCCCCGCCCCCTCCCAGGACGTATAGCCATAGACAGAATTCAACCGACCCTGGCAGGAACTTTACTTCGGAGTTCCGCAAAAATACAACTTCAATCCTGCCAATTTTCTAATTTCCCCACAATAAAGTCATTAATTGCCTGTTGTTCTTCGTTACCCTTACCACTTACCTCCATGGGTTCGCCAAAAGAGAAATAGGCGGTCTTAGTCGTATCTATTTTGCCAAAATCTTTTACCATACTGCCATTTCGCCAACCATCTGTCTTCAATGCCAGCGGGATCACAGAAACTTCCGCTTTTTTGGCCAGTTTCACGCCAATAGAACTCATCTGTTTTGGATCAAACGTTTGCGACCTTGTAGTCTGGGGAAACACAATAACTGAGACGCCTCGACCAAGCCTCTCCTTGCCTTCCGTCATAACAACCTTTAGATCCTGTCTCGGATTCTTCCTCCCCACTGCAACCGGATCACGTGATCGCATCACATGTTTAAAAACAGGATAGTTAAGCAGACTCTCCTTTATCACAAACGTTACATCCATGAATGGTTGAATAATAGCAGGCAGAAGCAATGTCTCCATCATACTCATATGGTTGCCGATTATGATTGCAGGACGGTTGTGGTTCTTAACATGATCAATCCCCGTGATCTCAACCCGAACACCAATTTTTTCAATTGCCTGCAATACCTCATAACTGCTATTTCTCCACCCAGTTCCATCATATGTCCCTCGTTTTGCCTTCCTGGCGGCCTGAGCAACAATAAAAAAGACACGACAGTAAAATGAAGTGGATGGAAAAATCTTATTGGACCAAGATAGCTGTCTCTCAGAACTAGAATAAGTCGAATTGTGGTATTGTAAACTGTGCATGATAGTAAAAATATATTCTACAAGGCTCCAACAGTTCTTCTACAAATGTTGAACATAGTAACTATCCATCAAAGGAACAAGTCTCAATGTAACTTGTATTGATACCCATGAAATTGTTGGGGAGCGAAATCTTTTTTTTCACCCATTTGTCCTGTTGTCTGATGACCTCGTGTAAAACAACATCACTTAAAGGGATATATTTCTGTACTGATTTCCCCTTAAACAGCCCGTAAAAGGATCCTTTGATATCAAAAAAAGAATTAACCCTAACCTTTGTTACAAGATGGATTGCTTTTTTCTCTTCCTGGGTTTTTTTTTTCAGTACATCTGCCCTCAACTTCTCCTCCGTATTCCCCAACTCTTTAAAATTATCATGGAAAAGAATGATATTGGGCTGCCTTATCTGAACTCGATCAAACCTCTGAAACTCACGGATACCATCAATGGAGATAGTGACGTTAAACATCAACAAGGCATCATTAAAGCTCTTCTCCGCGGGATCTTTCCAAAAAAAGTTAGCACTGTTAAATATATCGGTTGTCCGTAAAGTGGCATTGGGGATATGTATCTCCCCTGAATATTGCTTACCCGGAGTAAATACCCTAATTTCCCTGTTCGTCTCCTCCATACCTACCCCTTTTGTGATTTTCCTTATTAACGGAGCCAAGCAACTCCCTGCATGTATAATAATACGGAAAAATAAGCGGAAAGGCAAACACTCTATTGTACCACAAATTTTCTGTTCTTTGCAGTTATACAACAACGTTGATTACTGCTTTGCGGTTTATTCTGTTGGGCCATTCCGATGGACGACACTAGCAAACACCCGTGGTCATATTTTTGAGCGTAAACACTCTGTTTGATTTTTCCTGGAACTATAAACAGGGTACAAGCTGACACAAGAATAATTTTCTCTGTTTGTCCATATTGAATTTCTGTGGGTCATTAAAGAGAGCGGAGGAGTTTTTTTGGAGAGCTGTCAAATCCATCTTCAAAATCGTCAATCGAAATTCGATGCGTAGGAACATCCATAAAGAGACTTGCTTTCATGCAAGCTCAGCGCTACTGGGTTGAACGTCCATTTCAGGATGCAAAAAATGAATGCGGGATGGGTAAGTATCAAGCTCGGAGATAGTTTTCCTGGTACCACCACATGACAATGGTGATGATGGCCATGTTGTTCATGATAGAGCAACGTTTACACCATCAGCTGGAAATACCCCTGTTGAGTTGTGCTGATATAACCACCTTGCTGAAGTCAATGTTGCCGCGTCGTGATGTAACCGAATATGAAATCTTGAGGCAACTGGTTATACGACATGAAAAACGACAAGCATCGATAGATTATGCCCGTAAAAAACAAGAATATTCCGGTGTGTTACGGCAATTAGAATGAGTCCCAAAGTAGAATTAGGTGTTAATCATTATATCTAACCCGAATAAATCGGAATTTTAGAATGCTTGGATAAGTGCCATGGAAGTATATTCAACAATATAATTTTAAACAACCTTCCTGGATTTCTTGTTTTTTATGACAGAAGTTCTGG
>JGI24023J19991_10000760_pt1 | contig 25341 bp, 17 predicted proteins | sample Cruoilmetagenom1_FD_19991 | JGI IMG/M metagenome (IMG submission 19991) | reverse complement strand
ATTTCAATCGTCAGAGATTCTTTTTCCTTATCAAAATCCATGATAATACTATCGCCTTCTTTTAATTTTGAATTAACAATTTTTTCTGCTAAAGCATCTTCAACATACTTTTGAATAGCACGTTTTAAAGGTCTTGCACCATATTTTTTATCAAAACCTTTATCTGCCACATAATCTTTTGCTGCATCGGTTAGCGTTAAGGTGTAGTTTAAATCTTTAATTCTACTAAATAATTTTTTCAACTCAATATCTATGATTTTATGAATCGATTCACGTTCCAAAGCTTTAAAGACAATTACGTCATCAATTCTATTTAAAAACTCTGGAGCAAAGCTTTTTTTCATCGCATTTTCAATCACACTTTTTGCATGGGCTTCTTCTTGCTCTTTTTTGGCAGAAGTGCCAAAACCAACACCTTGTCCGAAATCTTTTAGTTGACGAGAGCCAATATTAGAAGTCATTATAATAATGGTATTTCTAAAATCAACACGTCTACCTAGGCTATCCGTAATAAAACCATCATCTAAAATTTGAAGTAAGGTGTTAAATACATCAGGATGTGCTTTTTCTATTTCATCTAACAACACAACAGAATAAGGTTTGCGACGGACCTTTTCAGTTAATTGACCTCCCTCTTCATATCCTACATAACCTGGAGGAGCCCCGATAAGACGCGATACAGCAAATTTTTCCATATATTCACTCATATCTACTCGAATTAGTGATTCTTCAGAGTCAAATAACTCATTAGATAGCACCTTTGCCAATTGAGTTTTTCCAACACCTGTTTGTCCTAAGAAAATAAAAGAACCAATAGGTTTATTTGGATCTTTGAGACCTACTCTATTTCGTTGGATGGATTTCACTACTTTATCAACAGCTTCATCTTGTCCAACCACCTTGCCTTTAAGAAGTTGTGGCAATTCTTTTAAACGGTTACTTTCTGCTTCAACGACTCGTGTAACAGGTATACCTGTCATCATAGAAACGACTTCTGCAACGTTTTCATCAGAAACTATTTCACGATGTAATTTTGAGGCTTCTTCCCACTTTTTTTGTTCGATTTGCAACGCATCCTCAATTCGTTTTTCATCGTCACGCAAACGAGCAGCTTCTTCATATTTTTGAGTGGCTACTGCATTTGTTTTTTTTGCTTTAATTGCTTCTAATTTTTCTTCTAAACCTAAAACCTCTTTGGGAACTACAATATTAGTAATATGTATGCGCGAACCAGCTTCATCCATAGCATCAATAGCTTTATCAGGCAAGAAGCGGTCGGTCATATATCGATTAGTCAATTTTACACAAGCTTCTACGGCATCATCTGTAAAGGTTACGTTATGATGTTCTTCATATTTATCTTTTATATTGTGTAATATTTCGATTGTCTCTTCTACAGATGTAGGATCTACGATGACTTTTTGGAAGCGTCGTTCTAATGCACCATCTTTTTCAATATTTTGACGATATTCATCTAAAGTCGTTGCCCCTATACATTGAATTTCTCCTCTTGCTAAAGCAGGTTTTAACATATTTGAAGCGTCTAAAGAGCCTGTCGCTCCACCAGCTCCAACTATGGTGTGGATTTCATCTATAAATAAGATTATATCATCATTTTTCTCAAGTTCATTCATTAAAGCTTTCATCCGTTCTTCAAACTGTCCGCGATATTTTGTACCAGCTACCAAGCTGGCTAAATCTAGGGAAACAATTCGTTTGCCAAATAAAATACGAGAAACTTTACGCTGAATGATTCGCAGCGCTAAACCTTCAGCAATAGCAGATTTACCTACACCAGGTTCTCCGATAAGCATTGGGTTATTTTTTTTACGTCGACTTAAAATTTGAGAAACACGTTCAATCTCCTTTTTACGACCTACAACTGGATCAAGTTCGTCATTTTGAGCAAGTAAGGTTAAATCACGTCCAAAATTATCAAGAACAGGTGTTTTAGATTTCTTTACAGGTTGTTTTTTAGCAGGTTCAAATGGATTTTTGGGTTGCTCTCCTGCACCTTCCTCATCTGATGGGAATTCGCTTTTTGGTTGTTCTGATTCTGAGCTAGAAGAATACAAATCTCTATATTCGTTTCGAACCAAATTATATGTAGCTGAAAAACGATATAATAATTTTGCAGTAGGATCCTGATCATTACGAAGCACACACAATAATAAATGTGCTGTATTAATGGAAGAATCCTTGTATAGTTTTGCTTCTAAAAACGTAGTTTTTAGTGCTTTATCAGCCTGTTTGGTTAAGTGCAAACTTCTATTGGGGTTTTGTTGCAATAAATTTTTTGCTGGACTAATTTCTTCTAACTTTCTTCGTAAACTCTCTAAATCACACTCTAAAGCTGTCAATACGGCTACGGCTTTACCTTCGCCTTGACGTAAGATACCTAAAATTAGATGTTCTGTCCCAATATAATCGTGTCCCAAACGCAATGCCTCTTCTTTGCTGAAAGCGATTACATCTTTTACTTTTGGAGAAAAATTATCGTGCATTTTTTACCTGTTTTAGTCTTGTAAAATTAGCCCTTTTTTTGGTCTTTAAAAGTTAAATATTTTATTCAGATTAAAAAATCTTTAAAAATTATTTATATAATACTGATTATCTGGTAGATAGATAACGAGTGGTTCTTTAAAAATTGTTAATAAGTAGTCTAAAAACAAGGAATCAAAATACCTTAAAAAAAACTAAAAATTGTAAATTGCTACCTTGTAATTTTGACTTAAATAAATAACTAGAAATATATGAATGACGGAGAGAAGATAATTCCTATTAATATTGAGGAACAAATGAAGTCAGCCTACATTGATTATTCGATGTCGGTTATTGTATCACGTGCCTTACCTGATGTTCGAGATGGATTAAAACCTGTACATCGTAGAGTGCTTTTTGGCATGCATGAATTAGGGATTAAAGCAACAGGTTCTTTTAAAAAATCAGCTAGAATTGTGGGTGAAGTGTTGGGTAAATATCATCCACATGGTGATACCTCAGTTTATGATTCAATGGTGCGAATGGCACAACCTTGGAGTCAAAGATATTTAATGGTTGATGGTCAAGGGAACTTTGGTTCTGTTGATGGAGATAATCCTGCGGCAATGCGTTACACAGAAGCTCGTATGCAGAAAATATCAGAAGACATGCTCGGCGATATTGAAAAAGACACCGTTGATCATAAATTAAATTTTGATGATACTATCTATGAGCCAACTGTGTTACCGACACGCATACCTAACTTATTAGTCAATGGAGCTTCTGGTATTGCGGTTGGGATGGCTACTAATATGGCGCCTCATAACTTAACAGAAGTTATTGATGGTACGATAGCCTATATTNACAATAACGCCATAGAAATAGATGAATTAATGCAATTTATTAAAGCACCTGATTTTCCAACTGGAGGTATCATTTATGGCTATGAAGGTGTTAAAGATGCTTTTCATACAGGTCGCGGACGTATTGTCATGCGTGCCAAAGCACAATTTGAAGAGATTAAAGGTCGCGAAACGATTATTGTTACAGAAATACCTTATCAAGTTAATAAAGCCGACATGATCAAGAAAACGGCTGATATGGTTAATGATAAAAAATTAGAAGGTATTTCAAATATACGTGATGAGTCTGACCGTAAAGGNATGCGTATTGTTTATACCTTAAAACGTGATGCAATACCTAATGTAGTTTTAAATAAATTATTTAAATATACTGCCTTACAAACCTCATTTAGCGTAAATAATGTAGCTTTAGTAAATGGACGTCCGGAGCAATTAAATTTAAAACAGCTTATACACTACTTTGTAGAACACAGACATGAAGTGGTTGTTCGTCGTACTAAATTTGAATTAGAAAAAGCTGAAAAAAGAGCGCACATACTTGAAGGTTTAATTATTGCATCAGATAATATTGACGAGGTAATAAAAATAATACGTGCTTCTTCAAATGCTGATGAAGCTCGCGAAAAGTTGATTGCCCGCTTTGAACTTTCTGAAATTCAAGCTAAAGCAATTGTAGAAATGCGTTTAAGACAATTAACGGGTCTTGAACAAGATAAATTACGTGGCGAGTATGACGAAATAATGAAATTAATTATTGATTTGAAAGACATTCTAGACAATGAACCTCGTAGAATGCAAATCATAAAAGATGAATTGCTCGAAATAAAAGATAAATACGGAGATGAAAGACGTTCTGAAATAGAATATGCTGGTGGTGAAATGAATATTGAGGATATGATTCCTAACTCTACCGTTTTAGTTACTATTTCTCACGCTGGTTATGTTAAACGTACTGATTTGAATGAATATAAAGTTCAAAATCGTGGTGGTCGAGGTCACAAAGGTGTCGCAACTCGTAATGAAGATTTCCTAGAAAATATGTTTGTGGCAACCAACCATCAATACATGTTGATATTCACTCAAAAAGGTAAAGTTTTCTGGATGCGTGTGTTTGAAATACCAGAAGGGAATAAAACTGCTAAAGGTCGTGCCATACAAAACCTCATCAATATAGAAAATGACGATAAGGTAATGGCGTATCTTGTAACTCAAGATCTTAAAGATGTTGATTACGTAAATAGTCATTATGTAATCATGGCGACCAAAAAAGGTCAGGTTAAAAAGACTTCTTTAGAACAATACTCAAGACCAAGAACTAATGGTATTAATGCCATTACCATCAAGGATGACGACGAATTATTAGAAGCTAAATTAACTACTGGTGATAGTCAGGTTATGCTAGCGGCTAAATCTGGTAAATCCATTCGATTTGAAGAATCAAAAACACGTCCGATGGGTCGTACAGCATCTGGTGTTAGGGGAATCAAGATAAACGAGGAAGATGAAGTAATAGGTATGATTGCTATTAACGATGACGAAAGTTCGGTATTAGTAGTTTCCGAAAAAGGATATGGAAAACGTTCAAGTTTAGAAGATTATCGCGTAACCAATCGAGGTGGTAAAGGTGTCAAAACCATCAATATCACTGAGAAAACAGGTAATTTAGTAGCCATCAAAAACGTAACGAACGAAGACGATGTTATGATTATCAACAAGTCTGGTATTACGATTAGAATGGAAGTTAAAAATCTACGTGTTATGGGAAGAGCCACTCAAGGTGTACGACTCATAAATATTAAGGAGAATGATTCGATTGCTTCCGTTGCAAAAGTTGTTCATGAAGGGGAACCAGAAGTTAGTGAAGAAGAAAGTGGCACAGAAATTGAATAAAACAAATTGAAATTAACTTAAAATAAGAATTTAAATACACTTTTAAAATGAAAAAATTAATCACATTATTATTTGTAGCCTTGATTACTACAACAGCATTTGCTCAAAAAGACGAACTTAAATTGGCGCAAAAAGCGGTAGATAGTAACAAGTATTCTGAAGCCTTGGCAACATTAAGTAAAATAGCATCAACTATAGATGCTGCTAAAATAAAGTATAAAACACAGTATTATTTTTTAGCAGGAAAGGCAAATTATGCAAATGGCACAACACCTGATAATTTTGAAAAAGCAAGTAATGCCTTTAATACATTATTAGAATTAGAGAAAAAAGGTACAGCAAAATATTCAAATGAAGTGAGTCAGACGCTTAATACAATGATTCAAACGATTGCTTCGAGTGCTTCAAAAAATTATAATGAAGCTGTCATTCTAAATAAAGAAACAGCGACAAAAGATCAATCCATAGATTTATTTAACAAGGCTGGTAAAAGTTTTGAGCAGGTATATGCGTTGAGCAAATCAGACACCGCATTTTTACAAAATGCTGGGTTAGCCTATTATTTTGCTCAAGACTATACTAAATCTATAAGAACCTATCAAGATCTACTAGACACAGGATATACTGGTAAAAGCACAAGATATCTTGCAACAAGTGTTGTAAACGAAGAAAAAGTGTCGTATGCTTCTAAAGCAGATATGGACAAACAAGTGAAATTAAAACTTGCAAAAGATCCAGAAGTAGTAGTCCGTAATTCGCAAAGAAATGAATTGATAAAAATGATTGCTAAAAATTATATTGCAGCAAAGGATAATGAAAAGGCTTTAGAAGCTATTCTTGAAGCTAAGAAATCGTCTCCTGATGACTATGGATTGTTAGTGGATGAAGCAAATATTTATTATGCTATGGGCGATAATCAAAAATTTAAAGAAAAATTAGAAGAGGCTGTTAAAATAAATCCAACAGATGAAACTTTACATTATAATATAGGTGTCATGAAAATGGAGTTAGGAGATAACGCTGGTGCGATTGAAAGCTTTAATAAAGCTATTGAATTAAAACCTAATTATGGAGAAGCATATAACAATATTGGTGCTGCCATTTTAACAAAAGCTGAAGCCATTGTTGAAGAAATGAATAAAAACTTATCTGATTTTAATAAGTATGATAAATTACAAGCACAACAATTAGAGGTTTATAAAGAAGCATTACCCTACTATGAAAAAGCGTATGAATTTGATAACGCAAATAAAAGTGTCGTGCAAACTTTATTAGGTATCTATGAAAATTTAGAAATGACCGAAAAGCAAAAAGAGATGAAAGCTGTTTATGATGCGATGAAAAATTAGTATCTTATTTGTTCTATAAAAAGCCTGAAAATTATTTCAGGCTTTTTTTGTTACTTTACGAAATATATATGGCACGAATTTTAGCAATCGATTTTGGAGAAAAAAAAACAGGAATTGCTGTAACTGACGAGTTACAGTTAATTGCCAGTGGTCTAACTACTGTTAGTACTCCTCTACTCTTACAATTTTTAAAAGAATATTTAGAGAGAGAATCTGTAGAACTATTTCTAGTAGGAGAACCTAAAAAACTCAATAACATCCCAAGTGCTGTTGAAAAGCACATCTCTAATTTTGTTTTAAACTTAGAAAAGACATTTCCTACAATTCCTGTTAAAAGAATCGACGAACGTTTCACTTCAAAAATGGCTTTTCAAACAATGATTGATAGTGGTTTGCCTAAAAAAAAACGACAAAACAAAGCATTAATAGATGAAATTAGTGCAACCATTATTTTACAATCTTATTTACATTATAAATAGTTTGTAAAATCAATAGACAATAATATCTTTGCCATCTTGTTATGAATATTATGAAACAAGGATGTCAGATTATGACACCAAAGAAAATGATTAACAATCTGCTTAGCGTCTTTGCGTAGTTTCGACTTCGCTCAACTCAAGCCTTTGCGAAAAACCATTTAAACACATGAAATCAACAACTATTCTTACTTTTTTAGTCACATTATTAATCGTGCAAATCTCTTATTCTCAAGATTTAAAAAAAGAATTATCTTTAGATAACGGAACAATTGATGAACAATTTGAATTTGTCATCAAAAAATCAAGCCGTTATGAAAATTACAAAGTGATTAAATTTTCATGGATTAATCAATTAAAATCTCATGTACACGATAGTATTGCTAAATTAAAATCTGATCTTGTTTCATCTCAGCAAGAAATTCTTACTCAAAAACAAGCTTATAGTGATTTACAAAATGAATTAGATACTGTAAATAGCAATCTTTCAACAACGACTAAAGCTAAAGATAGTATTCAATTTTTAGGGATGTCTTTAAAAAAGGGTCTTTATAAAAACTTAATGTGGGCTCTTGTAACTTTTCTAAGCATCGCATTGGTTTTCTTTATTTATCAATTTAAGAATAGCAATGTAGTAACTAAAAAAGCAATTTTAGATTTAGATGAGCTAGAAAATACCTATAACATTTCTAAGACAAGAGCTTTAGAACGAGAGCAAGTATTAAACAGAAAACTACAAGATGAACTAAATAAACAAAAGAATAAATAACGTTTTATTTAATTGAATCTAGACTCGTTTGAGAGGCTTGTAAGAGTAGGTCATCTGCTTGTATTTTGGCTTTATTTAAAAGTTTATCACCGTTTTTCTCAGCTGTTTCTACAAGTTTTACGGCTTGTTTAGCTGCTTCTTTCTTAAGTTTGTCAGTCGTGACTTTTGCTGCCATTAATTTTAAAGGATTTTCACCAGCTTCTTTCATAATTTTATCAGAAGTGAGTATCGCTTGGTTCTTCAAATCCTCTCCAGCCTTTTGTGCCTCAAAAATTAATTTTTCTTTCTGTGCGGTTGAAGCCGCTATTAGTTGATCAGCTTGGGCTTGTGCTTTTAGTAAAGCCTCATCTTTTACAGTCTCAATTTTATCTTCGACAATATCTGTCACAGTTCCCACGAGCGTCTCTCCTTCGCTCCCTAAAATTATGGGTTTTATTTTTGGATTATTTGCCAATCCAGTAATTTCAAACTTCATTTTAATAAGCTCACCTATACTTGTATTTGTTTTTAAAAAGTCTAATCCACCTATAAAGCTCTCTAGTATTTCATTTACATTAGCACCTAGTTTTTCTCTTGGTACATCTAAATACAAATTAAAATTCAATTCTTTATTTAAGTTAAAATCACCTTGAAAAGAAGCTGCCATTTCATTCAAATTAAATGCTACGGGAAGTATTGAAATCACCCCATCCTGTATCTTAAATGACGCATTTAACTTATCAATTTTAGCATTTGTTAATTCGTTTATTTTTATGACATTACCTATTTTTTTCAAAACAGCAACTCCATCAGGATAAATATCATTGGTTTTAAAAGTACCTTTTGCATTGATGGTCTTAACTATCGGATTCATTTGATTATCTAGCTCAACTGAAAAATCCATATCTGAAAAAAACTGTCCTGTTATACTTTGCAGTATCGGTGCATAGGCTTGAAATGCAGAAAAAGCAGTGGCACTTTCTTTTATGGGCATCTTATCCAACCTAAAACTCACATCGGATTTAGCTACTTTGCCCGAAGTATCATATAATCCATCCATCTTGATGTTTCCTCCCATTGATTTCATAAATACTGCAGCTAAATTAGCACGCTCATCTTTTATCTTTAGATTTGCTTTTACATCTTGCATATCCATATCTTTATAAGTAACCTTTTCGGCAGATGATGTAAGTGTGATATCAATGTTTTTGGGAATTCTAACCAAAGAAGATTCTGTACTGTCTATTGCCTCTGACGAATCCATAAAATCATTGACATTTATGTATTTTGAATTTGAGTTTAAATCTGCCACCAATATATCGTCTTTACCTAGAGCATAGGCAATATAATTAGAGATTGAACCCTTTAAACTAAAGTCACTTTCACCAATAGCAATATCAAAATTCTCAATTTGTAAAGCTTGAGGCTTTACAGTAAAATTTGCTCTAGGAATTATTATTTCATAGTCTAATGAATCAGATTTATATTCAAAATTTTCAAGTTTAAAGTATCCCGAAGCCTCAAATTGATCAAATGCCTGTTTTTCGATGGATGACAAGTTCCCTTTTAACATAAAATCTGCATCTAATACTCCCTTAAGTTTCTCTATATCTTTAAATTTAATTGCTTTATTAACGGTGTTAAAATCTATTTTAGATTTAAAATTAGTATTGAGATAGGGATCAGTCAATGGCTGGAAAATCTTTAAATTTCCCTTTGCAGTAGTAGCTGCAATATCAAATTGAATCTTTGGCAAATCAATACTCATTTTATTGAGATCATTTCCTTCTTTAAAACGGATACTCATAATTGCGTTAATGTTATTGACTTGTTCGGGTAACTCAGGATACTTTAGCGTTGCATCTTTGATATTTATATCGACCGTAAAACTAGGGATTGTATTTCCTTCACTTTTTCCTTTTACAGTTCCTTCAAGGCTAACAATCCCCGTAGATTGAACTCCTTTTAAATCGGGCATGTAGGTTTTAGGTACTAAGCTTAAGAGTTTTACTAAATCAGCATTCTCTGTTTTATAGGCTAAATCAATGAGAACTTTATTCTCTTTTAATTCAAATTGGCCGTTAGCAGCAATAGGTAAATCATGAATTAATATATGTGTATTTTTTAAGATATAGGTGTCAAAACCACCATTAATATCAAAGTCTGTATCTATTTCGGCGACCACTTTGTCAAGATATTTTACTCCATCATAAGTCAGACTTAAACTATCAATACTAGAATGTGTAGAGAGTTGGTATAAATCGGCATTAAATTTTCCACTACCTTGATGATTGATATTTTTTAAATCTGTTTTAAAACCCATAGAATGATCTACAAAAGTTACATCAATATCATTAATTTGATAATTTTTTAATTGGATATCAAATGAAGTTTCCTCTTTTACATCGGATGGATTTGTCGTTTTTAAAATAGTATAATTTGCTGTCCCATTCTCTAAAACTTGTAAATCGATTAGCCCTTTTGAAAGACTAAATTTTTCAATGATAATTTGATCCTCAAACAAAACTGATTTAATATTAAAACTAAGTCCGATTTGATCTATATTCATTAACTGAATGTCTTGAAAAGGTTCATCTCCATCTATTGTAAACTGATTTAGTTGTACATGGAAATTAGGAAAATCTTTAAATAAAGATACATCTACATCTTTAAAATCAACCTGCGCATTCAACAGGTTGTTGACATCTTTTTTAATAAAGTCTACTATTTCATCTTTATAAAAATAAGGAGTAGCAACTACTATTATGCTAAAAAGCAAGAAAACTGCTAGTAGTATTTTTAGAAATTTTTTCATTTTTAAATAGTTTATATTTTTTCAATTAAATAATCAAAACGATACCATGCATAAGGTAAAAACGTGGCTTGTTTGAGATACGTACCTTTTAGATTCAGTTTAACACAAATTTGTGCTAATTCTTTAGGAGTCCAAAACTTACCCATTGAGTTTTTTCCGCGTATTTTACTCATGCTATAATAAAAAAGTTTAGGCAGTGTATTATAAAACACATAGTGTTTAGAGGCCTCTGGAATATCACCAATAAACAAAAGCCCATTTGGTTTTAAAAGAGCTGTCATTTCTTTTATGAGCTTCTCACCCATTCCCTTTTTGTCAAAGTATTGAAGCGAAAATTGCATATAAATTTTGTCAAATTTAGAGCTTGTTATAACATCCGATACTCTTAAAGCATCTCCTAAAACATAGGATGCGTTTTGTGCTACAGAGTTTTGAATTGCACTATTTAGTAGAACTTCTGATTGGTCAAGACCAGTAATTGAATGGCACGAGTCGGCGATTAACTCTGTTAAAATACCGTTACCACAACAAACATCTAATAGTCTATCATTTTTGTTGATTTTTAAAGTAGCAACAATATGTGAAACACTTCTTTTAGCACTCTCAAAATCATTGCGTTGTACTGCACTAATAGTGTTTTCTGCTCCAGAAGCAACTTGATTCCAATAGAATTTCCAATTCATTCTGTAAAACTACTGATAATTGTGGTTTTATTTAAAAATTCTTGAAGAGAAATAAGTATCTTTGATTTTCTTACTTTTAACTTATGGACATCCAATTCAACAAAAACGAAGATTACAATAAACTACAAGTAGGTAATTTAAAAAAGAAATTACTTCAAATCTATAAAGGTGGTGGCGAAAAACGAATTGAAAAAGAACATAGTAAAGGTAAAATGACCGCACGTGAACGGGTAAAATTTTTATTAGATAAGAACAAGCCTAGCCTTGAAATAGGAGCTTTTGCTGCTTATGAGATGTATCAAGAACATGGTGGTTCTCCTGCAGCTGGAGTTGTAGTAAAAATTGGTTATATCTCTGGAAAACAATGTATTGTAGTAGCCAATGATGCGACGGTAAAAGCAGGTGCTTGGTTTCCCATGGCTGGTAAAAAGAATCTACGAGCACAAGAAATTGCGATGGAAAATAAGATTCCAATTATCTATTTAGTAGACAGTGCTGGTGTGTATTTACCTATGCAAGATGAGGTTTTTCCTGACAAAGAACATTTTGGACGCATCTTTAGAAATAATGCCGTGATGAGTAGTATGGGTATCACACAGATTTCTGCTGTTATGGGTAGTTGTGTTGCGGGTGGTGCCTATTTGCCAATTATGAGTGATGAAGCTATAATGGTCGATAAAACAGCTAGTATATTTTTGGCGGGAAGCTACTTAGTGAAAGCTGCCATTGGTGAAAATGTAGACAACGAAACTTTAGGAGGTGCCACAACGCACAATAGCATTTCTGGAGTCGCTGATTATAAAGCCAAAGATGATAAAGATGCCTTACAAAAAATACAAAAATTAGTCGCTAAAATTGGTGATTTTGATAAAGCGGGTTATAATCGAATAAAAAGTATTGAACCAACAAAAAACCAAGAAGAACTATTTGGTATTTTACCTCAATCACGATCTGATCAGTATGACATGACCGAAATCATTCATAGACTGGTAGATAATTCTGAATTTGAGGAATATAAAGCTGATTATGGAAAAACTTTACTTTGTGGCTATGCACGTATCGATGGATGGGCTGTTGGCATTGTTGCCAATCAGCGTAAAGTAGTAAAAAATGCTAAAAAAGAAATGCAATTCGGAGGTGTAATCTATTCAGATAGTGCAGATAAAGCGACTCGATTTATAGCAAATTGTAATCAAAAGAAAATACCGCTTGTATTCTTACAAGACGTTACTGGTTTTATGGTTGGTAGTGCATCTGAACATGGTGGCATTATAAAAGATGGTGCCAAAATGGTGAATGCTGTTGCTAACTCGGTGGTACCAAAATTCACCATCATTATTGGAAATTCCTATGGCGCAGGTAATTATGCTATGTGTGGAAAAGCCTATGATCCGCGCTTAATTGTCGCTTGGCCTTCGGCAGAATTAGCAGTTATGAGTGGTGCGTCTGCGGCAAAAGTACTCTTGCAGATTGAAAAAGCGAGTTTGTTAAAGAAAGGAGAAAAAATAACAGCCGAGAAGGAAAAAGAACTATTTGATACAATAAAAAACAGATATGATAGTCAAATTTCTCCATATTATGCAGCGGCTCGTTTATGGACGGATGCCATTATTAATCCTTTAGAAACACGTACTTGGATTAGTATGGGAATTGAAGCAGCAAACCACTCACCTATTCAAAAAGCATTTAATATGGGTGTTTTGCAAGTTTAATACATTAAAAATCCAATCTTGTTTGAATGGCTTGACCAGTTGTCGATTTTTCTAATTCTAGTAATTTTCTTTTAGCAGGTATGCCACCTGCATAGCCTGTAAGATTACCATCAGCACCAATTACTCTATGGCAAGGTACAATTATTGAAATGGCATTTGCCCCGTTGGCACTAGCCACAGCTCTAATTGCTTTAACATCACCTAATTTTTGCGCTAAATCCATATAAGAGTTTGTTTTACCATAAGGAATGTTAATTAATTCATTCCAAACTTTTTGTTGAAATTCTGTTCCCACAAATAATAATGGAATATCAAATGTAGTTCTATCACCTGTAAAGTATTCTTGAAGTTGTTGGATTGTCTCTTTAATAACAGGTGTTATTATTTCTTTATATTCAGCGTTTAAACCTTTTTGAATTCTAGTATCGATACTACTGCGCATTTTACGATAACGCCAATCTGCTAAACATAATTTAGTATCAAAAGAACCAAGTATGATTTCTCCAACAGGTGATTTATAATATGCTATTGAAACAAATCTATCCATCAATCAAATTTACAAAAAAAGGCTGTCTAAACTTGACAGCCTTTTAAAGTATATTATAAAAAATCTAAGCTTTTAATACTTCAGCTACTTTTTTGCCAATTTCTGCAGGTGATTCAACAACATGAATACCATTTTCTCTTAAAATATCCATTTTAGCTTGTGCAGTATCGTCTTTTCCTCCAACAATTGCACCTGCATGACCCATTGTGCGACCTTTTGGAGCAGTTTGTCCCGCTATAAAACCGATAACGGGTTTTCTATTACCGTCTGCTTTAATCCAACGAGCTGCTTCTGCTTCTAGTTGCCCTCCTATCTCACCAATCATCACGATAGCATCAGTTTCAGGATCATTCATAAATAGTTCAACAGCATCTTTTGTCGTAGTACCAATAATTGGATCACCACCAATACCAATCGCTGTAGAAACTCCTAAACCTTGTTTTACAACTTGGTCGGCAGCTTCATAAGTTAATGTCCCTGATTTTGAAACAACTCCTACTCTACCTTTTTTGAATACAAAGCCTGGCATGATACCTACTTTAGCTTCACCTGAGGTTATCACTCCAGGACAGTTAGGTCCAACTAGTCTACAATCTTTTTTACTAATGTATTCTTGCACTTTTACCATATCTGCAACAGGAATTCCTTCGGTGATACAAATAATAGTTTTGATTCCTGCTTCTGCTGCTTCCATCATTGCATCTGCTGCAAAAGCTGGTGGCACAAAAATAATTGAAGTATCTGCTTTCACCTTATCAACGGCTTCTTTTACAGAATTAAAAACGGGTTTATCCAGATGTGTTTGACCACCTTTTCCTGGCGTTACTCCACCGACTACGTTTGTACCATAATCAATCATTTGTGAAGCATGAAAAGTACCTTCTCCACCAGTAAAACCTTGTACGATAATTTTTGAATCTTTGTTAACGAGAACACTCATAATTTTATATTTTATTGATAAATCTCTAATTGAAGCACAAAAATAAGGCTATCTGTTTCAATAAAAAAACTGATAGCCTTATTTCTTTACTCTTTTTTTAATTTTTTACACGCTCTAGATAAGTACCTTTTTCGGTGTCCACTTTTATTTTATCTCCTTCGTTAATAAATAATGGAACATTAACGCGAGCACCTGTTTCAACTGTAGCAGGTTTAGTAGCATTTGTAGCTGTATTTCCTTTGACGCCAGGTTCAGTTGCAGTAACCTCAAGAACAACATTTTGGGGCATATCTACTGAAAGTGGTTGTTCATCTGCTGCGCGAACTATAATGGTTACAACCTCACCTTCTTTTAACAAGTCAGGTGCATCTAAAACATCTTTTTGTAGCGTAATCTGGTTATAATCATCGGTGTTCATAAAATTATAAGTAAGCCCGTCTGCATCGACATAAAGAAATTGATATTTTCTTGTTTCAACACGAACTTCTTCAATTTTTGAACCACCAGAAAATGTGTTATCTAGAACCTTACCATTAGTTAAACTCTTTAGTTTCGTTCTTACAAATGCAGGACCTTTACCTGGTTTTACATGTAAAAATTCTATAATTTTATAGGTGTCATTATTATGGACGATACAAAGTCCTTTACGAATATCTGATGTTGATGCCATTTATCTTTATATTTAATTATTTGCCTCCTGTGTATCCTTTCATGATACCTCGTTTAGAGTTTTTTATGAATTGAATTATTTCATCTTTTTCTTTAGATGCTTGCATTTCAGCTTCTACGATTCCAATTGCTTGAGTTGTATTATAATTTTTTTGATAAATGATACGGTAGATATCTTGTATTTCACGAATCTTTTCGGTAGTAAAACCTCTACGGCGCAAACCAATTGAGTTGATTCCTACAAAAGAGATGGGTTCTTTAGCTGCTTTGGTATAAGGTGGAATATCTTTTCTTACTAGTGAACCACCAGATACCATGGCATGATCACCAATATGTATAAACTGATGTACTGCGGCTAAACCTCCTATAATTGCACTTTTACCTACAATTACATGACCCGCTAAAGCCACACCATTTACAACTATTGAATGATCTCCTAATACACAATCATGAGCGATATGAGCGGTTGCCATTATTAAACAATGATTCCCAACACGTGTTTCACCAGATGCCTTTGTACCTCTATTAATGGTCACAAATTCTCTTATAGTAACATTATCACCTATTACTGTTAACGAATCTTCACCTTCAAATTTTAAATCTTGAGGAACTGCCGAAATTACAGCACCTGGGAAAATTCGACAATTTTTACCAATTCGAGCACCTTCCATGATTGTTACGTTAGAGCCAATCCATGTTCCTTCACCTATCTCCACATTGTTTTCAATATTTGTAAAAGGTTCAATAACTACATTTTTAGCTACTTTTGCTCCTGGATTTACATATGCTAAAGGTTGATTCATAACGATTATTTATCTTTGATTCGTACTATTTGTGCCATTAATTCAGCTTCCACAACTAATTTGTTATTTACGTATCCGTAGGCTTGCATATTACAAATACCCCTACGAATAGGTGTGATTAATTCAGCTTTGAAAATTAGTGTATCTCCGGGTAATACTTTTTGTTTAAATTTAACCTTATCCATTTTCATGAAATAGGTTAAGTAATTCTCAGGATCTGGTACAGTGCTTAGAACCAAAACACCACCACATTGTGCCATTGCTTCAATTTGCAATACACCTGGCATTACTGGTGCTCCCGGAAAATGTCCTGTAAAAAAAGGTTCATTCATGGTAACATTTTTCATACCCACTACATGCTTATCAGATAGTTCAATAATTCTATCGATTAACAAAAACGGCGGTCTATGTGGTAAAATATCCATGATTTGATGGATATCCATCAAAGGTGGTAAGCTTAAGTCATATTGTGGTACTTTATTTCTTTTCTCTAGTTGAATCATTTTTGCTAACTTCTTAGCAAATTGTGTGTTGATTTTATGTCCTGGTTTTGTAGCAATTACCTTTCCTCTTATGCGACTACCTGCAAGAGCTAAATCGCCAATAACATCTAATAATTTGTGTCTAGCTGCTTCGTTTGGCCACCTTAATTCAAGGTTGTCTAGAATGCCATTGGGCTTAACAGTTATTTCAGGCTTGTTAAAAGCTTTTTTTAGCTTATTCATCGTCTCAACAGATATTGCTTTATCGACATAGACGATGGCATTATTAAGATCTCCTCCTTTAATAAGATTATGATCTAACAATGTTTCTAATTCATGTAAAAAACTAAATGTTCTGGCTTCGCTAATTTCAGCTTTAAAATCAGCCATATTTGATAAAGTGGCATTCTGCGTTCCCAAAATATTGGTTCCAAAATCAACAAGTGTTGTAATTTGATATTCATCAGATGGCATCAATACAATTTCACTTCCTGACTCTTCATCTTTAAAAGTGATATTTTCAGCAACAATATATTCTTCTCTCTCAGCTTCTTGTTCTTCTATTTTTGCTTTCTCTAGAGCTTCAATAAACATTTTAGATGAACCATCCATAATGGGTGGTTCTGAAGCACTTACTTCAATGATAAGGTTATCTATGTCAAGTCCAACTGCTGCTGCAAGAACGTGTTCAGATGTGTTAATCATGACACCATTTTTTTCGAGATTTGTTCCTCTTTCTGTGCTCGTTACATAACGTGCGTTTGCCTCAATGATAGGTGAACCTTCTAAATCAGTTCGTACGAATGCAAAACCGTGATTAACAGGAGCAGGCTTAAATGTCATGGTTACTTGCTTACCTGTATGTAAGCCCGTACCTTCAATAGTTATTTCGTTAATTATCGTTTTTTGCTTTGACATTTTAGTCGTTTTTTAGATTTTTTGTTAGGGTATCAACTTGACGTTTTAAGTCAGGTAGCATTTTAAAGATCGCTGCAGAACGATAAAAATTTCTCATTTCGATAGCAGGTGAACCTTGTAAAATAGCGCCTTCTTTTTTAGGACTAGCAGAAACACCAGAAGTTGCTCCTATTTTAACTCCATCAGGAATTGCTATATGACCAGCAATGGCGACTTTTCCTCCAATCATACAATTTTTACCAATTTTTGTAGATCCAGCTATACCAGTTTGTGCAGCAATGACCGTATTTTCACCAACCACAACATTATGTGCAATCTGTATTAAATTATCTAGTTTAACACCATTCTCTATTCGTGTACTCCCTAAAGTTGCTCTATCAATTGTAGTGCCTGCACCTATCTCTACGTTATCACCAATAGACACATTTCCTGTTTGTGGTATTTTGTTATAATCACCATTTTCTGTAGGTGCAAAACCAAAACCATCTGAAGCGATGATTGCATTAGCATGTATGATACAATTAGCTCCCAAAACACTCTCAGAGTAGATTTTTACACCCGAAAAAAGGGTTGTATTATCTCCAATCACAGAATTATCACCAATATATACATGAGGATATATCTTTACGTTGTCTCCAATTTTTACATTTTCACCGAGATAAGCAAAAGCACCAATGTATGAGTCTTTACCAATACTTGCTGTTTTACTAACAAAACTAGGGTTTTCTATACCAGATTTATCAAGTTTTACTTTATTGTAATACGTTAATAGTTTTGTAAATGCTTGATAAGCATCGGCTACTTTGATTAAGGTAGCATTTATTGTTTTTTCGGGTCTAAAATCTTCATTTACTATGACAATCGATGCTTCGGTACTGTAGATGTAATTTGTATATTTTGAATTAGATAGAAAGGAAATTGAACCTTTTTTTCCTTCTTCAATTTTTGATAAGGTCGAGATCGAAATCTGTTCGTCTCCTTCTATTTTACCGTTTAAAATAGCTGCTATTTGGGATGCTGTAAATTTCATTAATTGCAAAAATAGAAAAAAATATTCAGTGTGCTAAACCTAAGGACTTAAATGTGTATGATAGTTAGTCACTACTATCTTGTTTTGGTTTTAAAAAATAGGATTTATGGATAGATTGGATACCCTTTCATCATAGCTTTTACCTCTAATCCCACTTTTTGTAAAATTGCTTCATCTTGATAGTTTTGAATAACACGATCAACTAATTCAACAATCTTTGTCATGTCTGATTCAACCAGACCACGTGTTGTAACAGCAGGAGTTCCTACTCTAATTCCACTCGTGATGAAAGGAGATTGAGTGTCAAATGGCACCATGTTTTTATTAACAGTTATATGCGCTTTTACAAGTGCATTTTCGGCTTCTTTTCCTGTTATGTTTTTATTTCGTAAATCAATTAATATCAAGTGATTGTCTGTTCCATCTGAAATTAAATTATACTCTTTTTGAACAAAAGCTTTTGCTAAAGCAGCAGCATTTTTTTTAACTTGCACTTGATAATGTAAAAAATCATCGCTCAAGGCATTTTTAAATGCTATTGCTTTTGCAGCGATAATGTGTTCTAAAGGACCGCCTTGCATTCCAGGGAAAACAGCCGCGTTTAAAATGGAAGACATTTTTTTAAGTTTTCCACTTTTTAATTTAATACCCCATGGATTATCAAAATCTTTACCCATTAAAATTATGCCACCTCTAGGACCTCGTAATGTTTTATGAGTAGTTGAGGTAACAATATGACAATGCGGTATGGGATCATTCAAAATTCCTTTTGCAATAAGACCCGCAGGGTGTGAAATATCACCCATTAATAAAGCTCCTACACTATCTGCTATTTCTCTAAATTTTTTATAATCTATATCCCTTGAATAGGATGAAGCACCAGCTATAATTAATTGCGGTTTTTCAGAGGTAGCAAGTTCTTGAATTTTATCATAATCTAATCTTCCAGTATTCTTATTAACACCATAGGAAACTATTTTATACAATTTACCGGAGAAATTTACTGGAGAACCGTGTGTTAGATGTCCACCATGAGCTAAATCAAAACCTAGAATTTTATCTCCAGTATTTAAAATCCCTTGATAAACAGCAGCATTAGCCTGCGATCCTGAATGTGGCTGTACATTTGCATATGCTGCACCAAATAAGTCTTTTGCTCTATCGATTGCAATCTGTTCTATTTGATCTACAATTTCACAGCCACCATAGTACCTTTTATTAGGGTATCCTTCTGCATATTTATTGGTTAAAATGGAACCAGCGGCTTTTAAAACTTCCTTGCCAACATAATTCTCAGAGGCAATTAATTCTAAACCATTTTTTTGACGCTTTTTTTCGGCTTTAATAAGGTCGAATATAATTTTGTCTTTGCTCATTTTTGTAAAAATTTAAAAAGATGTCAAAGATACTAAAATAGCCTAAAGTATCATGTAACTAAAAAATTTAACAACATCGAGTAGCCAAAAGTTAAATAAATGAATATTATTCTTATTTTTGCCAAATAGTTAAAAACTAAATATTTATATTAGAACATGAAAAGAACGACCCAAATCAGTATATTAATTCTAATTTCTCTTTTAATCTTTACCTCCTGTAAAGATGACAGTAAAATAATTACCTCTTTTGGTTATATGAATGAGAAACTAGAAGAGTCAATTTCTATAACTGCTGTCAAAAATGATGTTTTCAAAGGAATTTTGGAACGTAATGTAGAAGAAGATAGCCTAAAATATACACCTATTTATTTGCGATTAAATGAAGCTCAAAAAGTTTCAAATGAATTTTATTACTACTTAGAATCTGTAAAAGATAGCATATATAATGGTACCCTAGATGAAGATGAAGCACGCTCTTCATTTGATGAATTGATTGATAGTGATTATCTAGATGAGCATTTATTTAACGGATCATCTCTTACTCCTTATGGTGAAGAATTTCTAAACAAGATTAATGAGTACAAAGGCAATTTTGAAAAATCTCTAGGTAAAGGTTATGGAACTATTGCCTCTATGGTAACTTCTAAATTTAGGACTAAAGAATTGGTTGATTATAGTGGAAATATTATTCCTTGGTTAAACTTTAAGTTTGAATCTTTTCCTGCAATGGTTTCCGTTTTCAATATAACTCAAATGCAATCAGACCTTCGATTAATTGAACAAGAGCTCATAAACTCGATGAATAGTGGTGAATTTGCCAAAGAATTTGCCATGCGTAACTATACTGGGATTGTTCGTTTAGACAAAGGATCCTATTATCCAGATGAACGAATTACAGGTAGAATTGTAATGGGACGTTTTGATGAGAGCGCCACTCCTTCAAGAATCGTTATGAATGGAAAACAACTAGATGATAAATATGCAACGGAAGGTGCTGTTTTAGTAGATTTCGATGCTCCTACTCCTGGAGAACATCCTATTGATGGGAATTTTACAGTCATGTATGATGGTGTACCCGTTCGAGTGAATTTCAACTCAACATATAAAGTAACATCTCGTGAAAATGTTGTTGAAAAAGTAGTATATAAAACAGAATATGTAGATAGACCCATATACGTAGATCGACCAGTTGCTGCGAAAAGAACTACAAAGCCTAAAACCAAAACCTCTGTTAAGCCTAAGATTGCTGATGATGCCAAAACTAGAAAGTATTACACGACCGAAGATAAAACTTCCATGGTGATTGAAGGTCTTATCAATTCTGAAAAAGGAAAAGTGACCATGCTTAAGACTACTTTAAGACAAGCAAAGGTAAGTGCAATAAGAACGAAAGATAAAAAGACTTTTGCAGTATCTTCTTTTAAAATAAAAGTACCTGGACTCTTAACTGTTTTTGTAGATGGAGACAGCTTTACTAGCGAAGCGATTCGAACGATAGATAAAGCTAAATCAGGACAATTGATTACTATTTTTGACATCAAAGCAGTTGATGAAAACGGTATTCGACAAGGCAAAGTCAAAGAAGTTAAAATCGACCTAAAAAGATAAAAAAACTATATATTGATATAGAAAACCCATTGTAAATTTGCAATGGGTTTTTTTTATCGTTAATTTTTCATAAAAACTTTTGCGTAAATCAAGAAACTTCTATATTTGAATGTTTTTAGGGACTATTTCATAGGTTTGAATTCTTTCATTTTGAAACAAACCGAATAGTATTTGGTGCAAGCTATAGTTATTCTCTATCACTAATTCGTTGTATATCAAAACTTGATATACTCTTTATAAAATTATTAAACAGCTAAAAATGAAAATAACAGCCAATAATCCGAATAGAAAATCATGGATTGACGTTTCTAAAACTTGCGATTTCCCCATACAAAACATCCCATTTGGCGTATTTATTACCAAAGATGATATTATTACTATTGGTACACGAATTGGAAATTATGTGATTGATCTTGGCGCAATGCAACAGCTTGGCTATTTTAAAGATTTAAAATTGGCAGAAGATGTGTTTTTACAAGACACGCTTAATGATTTCATTTCACACGGACGAAAACGTTGGCGTAGCGTTAGAAATAGAATAGCTGATTTATTTGACAAACAGAATCAAGTTTTACAACAAAATAAGGAACATTTAGACACGATTCTTTTTTTACTAGAAGATGTTGAAATGTTATTACCTGTAGATATTGGTGATTATACCGATTTTTACTCGAGTGAAGAACACGCCACCAATGTCGGTAAAATATTTAGAGATGCCGATAATGCCTTATTGCCAAATTGGAAACACATTCCGGTTGGTTATCACGGACGATCTTCATCAATCGTAGTTTCAGGAACACCCATTAGAAGACCCAAGGGCCAAGTCTTACCAAATGGGGCTACTACTCCACTATTTTCAGCTAGTAAATTATTAGATTTTGAACTTGAAATGGCCTTTATCACTACGGATGGATATCGTTTGGGTGACACTATTCCAATTCGCGAGGCTGAAGAGCATATTTTTGGTATGGTATTATTAAATGATTGGAGCGCACGAGATATTCAAAAATGGGAATATGTGCCATTAGGTCCTTTTTTAGCAAAGAACTTTGCTTCGACAATCTCGCCTTGGATTGTAACTATGGATGCGCTTGAACCTTTTAGAGTAGCCGGCCCAAAACAAGACCCTAAACCGTTAGAATATTTACAAACAGCTGGAGCGCATAGTTTTGATATTCATTTACAAGCAGCTATAAAACCTGAGTCAAGTAAAGAAACCGTCTTGAGTAATACCAATTTTAAGTATATGTATTGGACTATGAATCAACAATTGGCACATCATACCATTAATGGTTGTAATGTTCGTTCGGGTGATTTATTTGGTAGTGGTACAATTTCAGGGACTAAAGAAAGTAGCTTCGGCTCAATGCTTGAGTTATCTTGGAAAGGAACGAAACCTATACCCTTAAACGATGGTTCAACAAGAACATTTATACAAGATAATGATACACTTATTTTAAGAGGATTCTGTCAAAATGAAGACATTCGAATTGGTTTTGGTGAATCATCTGGAAAAATCCTTCCCGCAAAATAATACTTAATAAAAACTAATTAAAACACATATGATGAAAAATTATACCTTTATTTTAAGCTTAGTGCTACTATTGAGTGCTTGTGGTTCCGCAAAAAAAGCAGAAAAAAGTGTTGAGGATGGCAATTATCACAAAGCCTTTTCCATCGCTTTTGCAGAATTATCTAAGGACAAGCATAAAAAATCAAATCAAAAGCTAATTCCTATCATACAAGAAGCTTATACCAAAGCAAATAAATTAGATGTACACACTATTAAAGTACTTGAAAAACAAAACAATGCTGCCAATTTAAAGAAAATATATGCTACTTATGTTGCTATGGACATCCGTCAAGATGATGTAATCTCTTTACAACCATTGTATTATAATGATAAAGAAGTACTTTTTGACACTAAAGATTATTCAAACAATATTGCCAAATCTCTTGATAATTATTCTAGTTATTTGTTTTCAACTGGAACGCAACAATTAGCTGGCACTAAATTAGATGCACGTAAAGCCTATCAAACATTTAATGATTTGGAATATGTAAATCCAAATTATACTACAAACCTAAGTAGTTTAATTTCACAAGCTAAATTAAAAGGAAGTAGCTTGGTACTAATCGAATTAGAGAATCGAGCACAACAACCTATCGCTGAAGAAGACCTCGATGAATTTATGCGTATCAGTGAATCTAATATGCAAAATCAATGGGTGCTATATCATTTACAAAAAGATACTAATACGCAATATGATTATCAAGTTAGTGTTGGTCTTAATCAAGTGCAAATGACACCAGAACAAATGAATTCAGAAGTTATCCCGCAGCAAGCTCGTATTACTGATGGTTGGGAATATGTATATGATGGCAATGGAAATGTAGCAAAAGATAGTCTAGGAAACGATATTAAAAGAGATAAAATAATCACGGTTCAAGCCGAAGTTAGAATGTTTCAACAAGCCAAAGCAGGAAAAATTGATGGCGGAGTAGCCATAAAAAATGTAAGAGCAAATACTCAAATGAGTAGCACACCACTTTTTGGTGAAGCTAAATTTGAAAATATATTTGCGCAATATAGAGGTGACCAAAGAGCCATAGAAGAGCAATATGTTCAGGCACTTCAAAACAAAGAAGTTCCGTTTCCACCCGATGCGGATTTCATAAAATATGCCTTAGCTGATTTCAAACAAAAGATGTTGCAATTATTAGATCAGCAGCAATTCTAATTTAATTGCTATCTCGTTTTCTTTGAGGCAGTACTACTACGAGCAAACCTAGTGGCATTAAAGCACTAAGCATCAACATTATAAAATTATAATTGTTGATGCTTTTTTGTAGGGTGTATAGAAGTATTCCCTGCGTAAAAAGGACGATTTCCGTACTTAAAACACCAAATAAAAATATATAGAGACCTATTTTAGATAGTGTATATTTTACATAAATACTATACAATAAAAAGATAAACAAACTCATAAACCCTAAAGTGAACAAGTGAATGTAACCGATTAAAAAATAAGGTTTGTATAAAACAGCTTGGTAAGACAAACTTGGAAAAGCACTTAAAAACTGGAAGCCTATTTTAAGAAAATAAGCGCCTATAATGATATTCGTTAGTATACGTATCAATCTAATTTTTGGATTAATGGATCTCCAAAATTCGTAAGCAATCTTTCTTAGGTAATAAAGAGAAAACAATTGTAAAATAGCGGCTACAAAACCAATAACAATACTATAACTTGGTAGATCATTCCAAACTAAAGACAAGGCATAAGCTGGTATACAAGCACTATTTGTTAACCAATAAAACCTTGTTAAGACATTTTTTTGAATGTTGATTTGCTTGTTTTTAAGGTATTTTACCAATAAACCAAAAAGAACAAAAACAAAAAAACCGTTGTATAAAAAATGTAAATAGAAATAGATGGCATAATGATACCAATCATTTTTACCAAATTTAGCAGCTATAATGGCTATTGCCCAGATAGCTAAACTCGACAAATAATAATACAAAATTCCTGTTTTGATAAACTTTACACTAAGGCTTCTAGATTTTTTCAATTCAGAATAAATCCGCCATAAATAAATATAACTCGTAACTAAAAATATAGATAGAAAAACAATTGAAAACACCTTATAACCTTGCAATGGAAAACTAATTAACATTCCTACCAAACTAGCTACCATAACCCAAAATGAATATAAATAAACGCTGTGATTAATTTTTTTTGGATAATATATGGCTGTAAGTAAGCTAATGATCGCTAAAAATCCCCAACCTAAAAAAGTGACATGCGAATGGGCTTGTACAAAACTATTATAGTTAAAATTTGTAATAGGATACACTTTTTGCAATCGTAACAACCAACCATAAATAGCTGAAATCACAAAAAACAACAAAGCGATATTAAATCGAATGTAAAATGATTTAGGTAAATT
>JGI24023J19991_10000758_pt1 | contig 25350 bp, 17 predicted proteins | sample Cruoilmetagenom1_FD_19991 | JGI IMG/M metagenome (IMG submission 19991) | reverse complement strand
TTGAGGATTACCGACCCCTGCAAAACGCGCTGTACACTCCTCGGGGAGTTGATCCAACTCTTCTTTATCATATTTAAGGTACTCACTCGCATACTCAGGGCCCCGGTGAAAATGAAAATCACCGTTGGGATCATTAGCAACTTGTGTGTACGTCGCATGCACCTGTTCACGTAAACTTTCTACATCAAAACTTGCCGGACATTTTACAGCCATTTTTATTACCTCCATTAATTATTTTTTATTGTTATCACTAAAGCTCGTTTAAAACATGTACCAATCAATTTTATTCTCTGACATCCGCTTAGTCTATTTATTTCAATCACGACGCTACTTACCACTTTTTAAATAAGATTTAATTTGTTACAGCTATAATGTGCAACTGACGTGCCAAAACCTTAAGTTGTCTATATCATTGGATATTATTTTGGAGGTATTTTGATACGCAAACATAATATACGTAATTTGTCAACGAAGTTTACGCGGATATTTGTTTATGCGTCCAATTTTGAAACTCTCCAGACAAGGTATCAATTACTTTATGTAATCTCTATTAAAAGCGATGCGAGTGTTTGATCATAGGCTAAACTGTAAGTACTACAGCAGACTATGAAATATTATTCGGAAAGATTCGGATAGAAGAACCAGCTGGCTATATTATCTCACTCTATATAGTCACCAATCTTTTTTACCGTTAATATCAGTCTACTAATATTGTTTTTTTTGTACTGGCCATATCATTTATCACTAGCCGGTCTTTGAGCTCGCTTAATCCTAGAAAATCCAATAAGTAGGGAGGCAGATTTCTATAGCGGAGCCTAGCCTCTACATAAAGAGGGCCTTTAAGATCTCGCGGAACGGTAATTGTGTAGTGACCTGATTTTGACTCATAAGGCATGATATTATTTTTTTCGATCCTAAACGCGAGAGTGGGAAGAAGAATTTCTTCGGGTTTACCGTCGCCTGGCCTGCCCCTTATAAACTTTGATTGGAAGTTTACAAGATATTTATCGAGTGGGGCTTCCCCGACCTCTACAGCATGACTGTGATTGTTTCTAAGATCTTTATTGCTATCCAGGTCTCCAGATACAAATAGAACTTCACCTTTATTATCCTTGACTATTATTTCGATCCATACCTGCCTCTCGGCAGTAAAACCAGTAGGAATACCATGTCCGGCCCCAGTATTGGTAACTTTAACTTCAACCTCGAACTCAGAGGACTCGCGAACCTCATCAGGCGCGATAATCTCAATTTCAGCGCAATTTTGGAGAAGATAATTTTTCTTTTCTAAATAAGCCCTCTGAATCCTGGCGTTTTCTTCGGGATTATCGGGATAGGGAAAATCATCGATTAGATGATTATCCGGACCGATAAAAGAGTGATCGGAAAGAGGACGTTCAGGCAAATCCATACCGAAGACTATAGCAGCTGGACCCATCACTTTCTCCTGTCCGGCTATGCCGGGTAGGGCACGCATATGGCAGTCCTGGCATGTTACGCCTTTCTCGGCGTACACACTTTGATTCCACTCGGTAAAAGCCTCCTCAATCCTTAAATCCTTGGAATCAATTACATCATGGCATTGACCGCAAAACTCTGATGACTTAATAAAATCGGCTTGCACGCTCCTGTGAGTAGAATTTCTTACAGCTTTAGGATCTCCATCTTTTCCTGAACCAAACGGACCGTATTTAGTTCTTCCCGGCGATAAGGGAAATCTCCCGCTCACTAAGCCGTGATTTTTATCTATAATATGACATGAATCACACTGAACACCCATAAGAGAGATGTCTGCTCTTTCTTCATTTGGTGTAAGGGCGCCTTCTCCGATTTCAATACCTATTGGTGTGTGACATTGTACACAAAACGTGCCTAAACCCATATTTCCAACACGTTCATTGAAAGCTACAAACACAGGACTTACCTGTGCGTAAGCATGCATTGAACCGATCCATTCATCGTACTGTCGCTGATGACACTGTCTGCATTCCTTCGCACTCCCGAAGTCAGACGCAGAAGGCGTGAAAACTCTGAACGTATCATCGAGCACATGAATGGGAATAAAGACAATGAGACCTGCAGTCACAAGAATATGAACCGAAAGCCACACTCTGAAAACCGGGCGGTATTTAACCTGGCTTACCGAGTCTGCTTCAAGCTCGGCTTTCTCCCTTAAGAGCACTATAGCTTTCTCAAAATCTTCTTTCTCCTCTAGGGGCAAGTTTTCACCCTTAACTCCAAGCTCCTCCCAGTAAGAGGGGTTGGGCGATATGGGGGACGGAGTGTTGAGTTCAGAGCCGATTACTTTTTGAAACGGCCTCGACTTGTTCTCAAGTAATCCGTTCAGTGCATCCGTCACACGTTGAAGCTCTGAGAAGATCTTATCCTGCTCGGAAATAATTTTTGAGGGTACACGTGTGTAAAACAATCTGCCCACCACACCCGTTACAATAACCAGAGCCAGTAAAACGGCTGCTACAGTGCTGTAGTTCCAGCCGAATCTGAACTCCGCATGAAGGGCTATAATAAATAGTGCAAGAACTCCGAGATACAAATGAGCCCAAAGCCAGTTATCCAGACGTCCAGGAATTCCCCTTGCGAGACGCTTTCTAAGAGAATAAGTCATTACCAGAATGATAATGAGCACCGCTAACAGCCCCAGTATGTAAATAACGGCTATCTCAATCCCTGAAATAGCCAGAGCGGGGGCCCAGTAATAAAGCGCCCAGGACAGCAGTCCGGTAACAGCTATTAGAAGTATAAATTGTTTATGTATACCTTTTAGGAGTCTCGTCATCTTCATTTTTCCTTTTTCGGTATTTTATCGTTTCTCTCCACGAAATATTCAAAAGGAATATCTCAGCACTGAGGCGTTATTCTCGTGAGATAGTGTTTTAAGTTTCGTAAGCATACTAAATATCGATTACTACTTTATTCTTAGGTTTAGAAACACAGATGAGCACAAACCCCTCGTCAGGAGGGTCAAGAGGTTCCTCAACATATTCCACATCCCCGTCTTCCAGTCTGCACATACATGTATGACATACACCTGAGCGGCAGCTGTAGTCAGGGCTTAAACCGTTTGCCTCCGCCAAGTCCAGTATGCTCTCAAATGATGGATTCCAGTTTGTTTTGACCCCTGACCTGGAAAATTCTACCTCAACCTCAGTTGAGCTATCCATTACCTCCGTCGCGCGTTTGGGCGTAGAAACCTTTGCTCTGTCTTTAATTAAAGAGGCAGGACCGAAAAACTCATAGTTAATAAGATTTTCAGGAACTCCCCACTCGAGCAGCCCGTTAAAAAGTGATTTCATGAACGGAGGAGGTCCGCAAAGGTAAAAACAAGCTTCATTTCCAGGGAGTATATTTTTTAAAAGCTCTACGTCCACGTACCCCTTACTGTCATAGTCTCGGCCCTCAAGATTCTCTTTTAGGGGCTGACTGTAAGCTACATGAACGTGAACATTGTCATTCTCCTCCGCTACATTACGTATATGATTACTCAAAGCATGTTCAGTGCTGTTCCGGGCACCATGAATAAACCATACTTCTCGGTTAGATCCAGAATCGGTGATCGCGTTCAGCATGCTGATTAAGGGAGTGAGACCAACACCGGCGCTCAATAGAACTACTGGATTTTCACTCTTTGAATCGAGGAAGAATTTACCTCTCGGTGCTTTTGTCAACAATTTCGTTCCAGGCTCTACTTGATCATGGAAGTAATTTGAACAAATACCAGGGTATAGGTCAGGGCGGTCAGGCGGGGCCGGTTCTCTCTTAATTGTTAGTCTATAATAACCCTTATAAGGACTGTCTGAGATTGAGTAGGTCCTGTAAATCGGCTTATCATGCCCGGGTAAATCGAGCTTCAACGGAAGGAACTGCCCGGGTAGAAATGACGGCAAAGGTTCTCCGTCCTCCGATACTAAATAGAAAGAGGTAATATTCTGACTTTCAGGTATTTTTTTACTGACTACTAGAGTTTTGTATTTCTTCTGGGTTTGAATAGTCACTGCAACAGGATCTTTAACTACTTTTTTTATAATGTCGTCTCTCTCTCCGAAGTATTCAAGCGGATTAACCCACTTAATCGCATGCGTGGGACAATTATTCGTGCATGCAGTGTCTGAGTACCCCATGCATGTATCACATTTAATCGCAAGACGTTTGGGTTTCCCTTCGACCTTAGTTTCTTTTTTAGTCCCGGTCAACTTCCCTAATATATCGAGCCATTTGGAATCACGCTTGGATGCGGTCGGTACCATTTGTATAACGTTGTAGGGACACCTGATTGCGCATCCCGAAACACCAATACATTTATCATCAATTATATGCACCTCTCCTGACGGAGCGCGCTTAATGGCGTCGAAATTGCACACCAGGCACAATGGGTCAGGGCAGAGACGGCATGCTACAGGGAAGGATATTGACCCAATCCGCGTTCCTCTTCTGTCAAGGCGCGGATAACCGTGTCGGTTTTGACAGGCATCAACACAATTATTGCAGTGTATACATGTCTTAAGATCTATAATTAGGAGACTTCCAGCCTCGATGAGTCCGCCCTCCACTATGGCCTCGATCCTCCTTGCCTTCTCCGGGTCCCTCTCTACTTCAAGGGTTCTGAACTTGCGTTCTAGAACTATGTCTTCTATCTCCCGGTAGTGCGCAGAATCACTTTCGAGCAGCATGGCGAAGTCTTCTTTTAAGACCTCGATTACCTCGGTTTTTGTAAATGCCGACACTGTGGCGCTCCTTCTTTCATCTTCAAAAAGCGCTATCTCGCCGAAGTAGTTCCCGTGCGAGAGGTAGGCGATTATCTGATCGGTATCCTCATGTTTTTTTGTAATCTTGACGAATCCCGTCCTGATAATATAAAGAGCGTCTCCAACCTCACCTTCCTTGAAAATAATATCGCCCTTATTATAGGTGATAAGATTCACGCTATCTTCAAGACGCGTAAGTATAGAGTCCTTGAGATTTACAAAAAAAGGCACTTTTTTAAGATAGTTATTGACAGCGCGCTCTTTATACAAAGTATCTATCGTTTCTTTAAACCCTGAAGAGAGATCGATTAAGTCCTTTAGTGTGCTTGCAGGTATCTCGAGCACGACAGTATCGTCTTTTGCAGAGACGGTCGCACTCCTAGGACTGCCTGAAAGAGTTGCCATCTCTCCGAATATATTCCCCTCTTCTAAAAGTGATAGTGTGAGGTTTTCGTGACCTTCGGTATTGATGCTGACCTCTACTGTGCCCTCAATGATCGCATAAGAAGTGTCTCCGTACTCGCCTTCCTTACATATCACCGCACCCGCGGGAAACATAAGAAGGCTTGAATTATCAATCATGCTCTCCGCCTCATCATCAGAGAGCTCGGGAAACAGGTGCACGAGAGCAACTCTCTCTTTTACGTAATCCTTGTTGTTCTGAAGTTCTTTTTGTTCCATGAATTAAACACCGAGCTTTTGTGTCATATTAAAATAATTATAGCCTAAAATAACTATCTTTGAGTTTTCGAGCAGCAATAATGTCCTGAAAAAACTCATAACCGCTTTAATCTTGCTGTGGGCAATACTTAGAAAGATAGACCGTAGAATGTAGCCTGAGGTAAAAATGTAGAGACCGCCCGTCTCTTTTAAAAGACCGGTTTCAGGATTTCCTCCAGTAGCCGGATCTGCGTCGCCGAGCCATATTTTCGTGAGACTCATGTACGTTTATCCTCCATCGTCGTTTTGGATGTTAGTTGCTAGATAGGAGGATTTACAGGAACTTTCAACACCGAAGGCGTAATAATAATCAGTCTCATCAGCATCTTCAACGTTCTTGTCATATAATTCTTGGGTGGACGTTCCCTTGGGACACGTGTAAAAACTTGTATAATTAGCCTCTACGTAACCCCCCTTTATTGGATCTGATACCCCGATCATTCTAACCGAGCTCTCACCGCTTTTAGTGGAATACACATCGATATATTCGTAAGACTTTGCAACTATGAGAACATATAATGCTGTTGCGAGAACTAATGCCGTGATAACGAAGAGCTTTTTCATTTTAATCCCTCCTGTATCTTTTTCCCTAAACTTTTTTCCTCGATAAATCTCGTTATATTTTAAATTCATGGGAACTTATATAACGAGTCATTTCTCATTAGCGCGTGTGTAACGTCTCCTAGAATTTCTTTGCAAAGTACGCAAACGGCGGGATAATAACCCCGAGTGTTTGCTCATCTTTGATTGATATAGCAGGTATTGAGCTAAGAATATCTCCCACTGTAACAGAATTTGGTTTATATTCGGGAACGACAACCTTTATACGGCTTAATTCGTTTCCATCTATTCCCGTCTTATCTCTCTCGTCTCCGAATAGTTTCAATCCATTTGAGTTAAGTAGATCAGCTCTGTCAGGGAATAACTTAATTTCCTTATTAAACGTATCGTCCATAGTGACAGGCTTAGGGCTCAGTTCTTTGGCACTGGTATAAAAGCTTGTACGATCCGTCTCTACGTGACTCGCAATTACATGATCCCTTACTTCTATCTTTCCTTCAGTCTCGAAATATGCATCCATGTATTCATTACCCAAAGAGGGAGTAACAATATGTAATGCGATAACGATTACTGAGGTGGTGACTGCTAATAATTTTTTCATTCTAACTTCCTCCACACTAAATATTTATTCTTACTTACAGTATAATGCAACCTATGTGCCAATTCTGTAACCCTCTTGTATTATTAGATATTTGATAATTAGGATCGAGTAGTTGTAAACCGCGTATACGCTATATGTTAACTTGGTTTACACTAAAGCTCTAGAGGTAGGATTTTAGCTTCCGCGAGTTCTTTATTATCGTGACCCTCGGTGAACCACTCAACAGTTTCGGAAAGTATATTCTTTGCTTCGAAGTTTGTGCCTTGAATCAAGAGCAAACTGCTTAAACCAAAGATAGGGTATCTTTTGTGTTGTTCAAATGTCTGAGATATCAATCTCAAATATAACTTCCCTAATTATCTAAAGAATAACTATTTTATATCAGCCTTGCCCAACTTTTTTGGAGGTTGTTACGAAACCTTGCCCTCTCGTATATCCCTTTCTATCATTTCTCGCAAAAGGTTGCTCCCTTGGCTGAAAAAGTCAGAGAGCATACCCTGCATCTTAGAGGTCTTCCGTTTAGTTAAAAAAGTTTCGATAAAATTGCTTCCGCCAAGCTTGAAAAAGTACCACGACACACAAGTGGTGCCATTTGATGGTGTAAGCCTGGTTGTGAGGCGGAAACGCTGGTCCTTAGCGAAACTAACGTCAAGTGTCATATACTCAAAGGGTTTCCAGTCTACGATAGTTTGAATAACCGTCAGTTCCCCGTGAGCACAGTGGTATTCCGATCTTTCGCCCAATCTGCCTTTATTGCTCCCAGTAACAGTCATACCGTCCGCTTGGAGCCAATGGCGCCTTAGTTTTGGGTCCGCTAGGTAGTCCCATACAAGTGCGGGATTAGCGTTCACATCAATCTCCACTTTAAACCAAGATTCATCCGGATCAACATATACCTGCCGACTTTCACGCGCTCTTTCCCAAACCCCGTGTAAATCATAAAAATAGCCGCTGACTTCCCCAAGGTGCTCGTAATTTTCCGTGTGTGCTTTCATACCTTCTTTCATTTCACCTAATTCCATTGCGTCGATACAAGCCTGGGTAAGAAATGCATATGCTACGACTCCTGTGGTTTCGCTGATGTTGTTCTTTAAAAGCCTGTGAGCTAATATAACGTCCGTACCGCTTAGTTCCTGACGACCCGCAATCTCGCTTAGCATATAGGTACCGTGATGCAATATGAACTTTAAGTCTAAGGTAGGCATGAGCTCACATGCCTTACAAGTACAGGTCGTATTTCGCTGCATGCTTTCCAAGGACATGGCAAATGCGCAATATATCTTTTCAATCGCTTCAAGCAATGTCTGCCCTTGGACAAAACTGCCTTCTTTAGCATAGGCAAAGATAGCATCTCCTTCGAGCTTGGATATTGTGAGCGGTGACTGCATCTCTTTGACCAGTGTGTCGAACAGGCTTTTCATTATCCCTTCTGCGTGCTCTAACTCTACGCTGGTCAAATAAGCCGTATAACCGCTGATATCGGTAATAACAAGATAGCCGCTTTCTTGAGCCATATTACATTCCTCCTAGACCTAAGTTATTCAAAAATGTTTATCTCTTTCAAATACCTTTCATCCTGCTTACCCATCTCGCCGAGTTATTAAGGTGCCGCCTGATCTTGCTCAATCTTTTCAAGCACCTTCTCTCCCCCTTGTTTGAGCTGGTTTATCAACTTGCCCTTCATGGGATTAAACAGCATCCTCAGTATGAGGGTGTGTAACCGGTTCTGTCCTTCAGCTCGGTTGAATCGCCATAAGACGCTAGTACTGTCGCCATGAGGTGTGAGCTCGATTGTATGTCTCTGAGTTCCCTTCATCGGCAATGCCGTGTCAACCGTAAGGTATTCAAAGGGACACCAATCTACAATAATTTGGTTTATCTTGAATTTCCCGTGCGCACAAACATAAGTCGTGCCGAATCCGACGCGACCCTTGTCATTGGTATATGCCGTTACTTTATTTGCTGAAAGCCACTGACGCCGAAATTCAGGCTCCGTAACGTATTCCCAGGCTAAAGCCGTACAAACCGGCAAGTCTGTCTCAACCTCAAACCAGGCGTCGTCAGGACTAACAGTGATAAGTTGTCGCTTGCGCTCATTTTCCCATACGGGGTGCAGGTCTTGTGCAAAGCATTTTATTCCTCCAAGATTCTCAAAAGCGGCGGAGTAGGCTTTCATACCCTCAGTTTGGGAATTTAATTCCATGGCTTCCACGCAAGCCTCAGTAAGCAAGGCGTAGCCTGTAGTCCCGATCTGATCGGCTATAGGATTCTTAAACAATTCTCGCAATATAAGAACATCCGGACCTATCAGGTCCTCATTATCGTCTATTTTGGTAAGGCTGTATGCGCCGTAGTGGATGACGAATTTCAGATCCAATGAAGTCATGTGCTGGCATGCCTGACAGGTGCAAACAGTATTGCGGTACATTGTTTCAAGTGTTCTGGCGAATGTGCAATATAGGTTCTCAATCACCTCGAGCAGGGTTTTCCTATCTATAAAACTCCCCGCAGGCGTATATACGAAAACGGCGCCCCCTTCGAGTTTAAAGAAAATAAGAGGGGGTTTGATGTTATCGAGGAGTGTATTTATCAGGTCGTTCACGATGGATTGGGCGTGCTCCGGCTCGGTATGCATCAAGAAGGCTTCATAACCCTCGAAATTTGCAACTAACAGATAACCTTTCTGCGACATAAATCACATACCTCTGCCAGAATTGAATCGTTTCTTAAGAGCCCTCTATCGTGATGTGCGGCGAGTTGTCCGTGATAGTAAGGATTTTGAGGTTCTAGAATGTAAGAAAGTTTTAATATTCTTGTGTTGAAAGGCATATTAATATACTAACAATATAGATGTGAAATTGTCAAATGGCCTGTAATTTATAATCCAAAATGAATTACCTGAATGTTAGAACATAGCGTTGATTTATTGTATAATCTTATGAGTGAGACTGTGGTAGCGGCAAATACTGTGAAGAATTAAGGTGCTGGACGTAAGGGGCTCTTTCCCCTAGAGAATTAAGCGTTACGAGGTAAGAATCTTATTAACAAGAGTAGTTCTTGATATTCATCAATTGTATTTTCTGTATTAACGGAGCTATGGGATATGCAATGTCAACATTGTGGCCATAAAAACAGGCAGGGGCGTCGTTACTGCACAAGCTGCGGTGCTGAGCTTTCTGTTATTTGCACGGAATGCGGTTTTGTAAATGAGCCTGGGGACAACTTCTGTGGCGGTTGTGCAAGTCCCTTCTCGCTGTCGGGAAATCAAGCCGGTGTTTCGTATGCAGATACTGTGTCCGATAAGTCGGCTGTCACCGCGCCAGGAGAGTTACGACAGGTTACAATTTTATTCGCCGACATCGTTGATTATACTCGAATCAGCACTGAGAAGGATCCTGAAGAAATACATCATCTCCTGAGCCGTTTCTTCGAGTTTGCAGACGGCATAGTTCAGTCCTACGGGGGAAGGGTTGATAAGCACATAGGGGACGCTGTGATGGCAGTCTTCGGTGCGCCTGTAGCGCATGGTAACGATCCTGAGCGAGCAGTCCGAGCGTCGATTGATATTCACGATTCAATGAAAGAGCTCAGTACAGAAATCGGTATTGAGCTTCGTGTTCACATCGGTATCGCAAGCGGACAGGTTGTTGCCAGCGGTCTTGGAAGTAAAACCCATCAGGAATACACGGTTACCGGTACATCGGTTAATCTCGCAGCCCGTCTAGCCGAGATGGCAAGTCCGAATGAAACGCTTATTTCAGACTCGGTGCAGATTGCGAATCAAAAATTTACAGATACAGAAATGGTTGGGGACGTAATGTTAAAGGGACTAAGTAATCCTGTAAAGGTATGGAGGCTAACCTCAATCACCGACACTCACTCGAAGGCAAAGAGAAGACCCTTAGTGGGTAGGAAAGCAGAATTACGTCAGTTCCGAGGGATACTTGAAACGTGCAATGAAACCGGCACCGGTCATGTCCTTTATGTACGTGGGGAGGCAGGAATCGGTAAAACGCGGTTAATCGAAGAATTCGCCGTCTTGGCGGAGTCCCGAGGATTTGAATGTCATACAGGACTCGTTTTAGACTTCGGCGTCGGTAGGGGACAAGACGTAATTCGCAAAATAGTCGGGGGTCTCTTAGAGCTAAATGCCCTGAGTGAGCAGACCGAACGAGCCCAAGCAGTCCTCTCCGTCCTTTCTAACGGGCTGCTTAGGGAAAATCAAACGGTTTTTCTAAACGATCTCCTCGATGTATCCCATAACCCACAAGAGAGCGCCATATATGATGCGATGGACAACGAGACTCGGAATAAAGGCAAACAGGAAGCGGTCGCAATGCTGGTGCAACAGATGAGCCTAACGCGTCCGGTCATGATAGTGGTTGAAGACCTCCATTGGGCAGACCGCATAACTCTGACATACTTAGCGCAGTTATACGCGAAAGCGTCCGATTGCCCTTTCATCTTAGTCATGACCTCACGGATAGAAGGCGATCCGCTGGAGATGATGAGGCGTTATGCATCGGGCGGCATCACATTGACCACACTCGATCTAGGCCCGCTCAGAGATGACGAATCGTACGAATTCGCTAATGAATTTTTTGTTGCAACTAACCGCTTTGCTAATGACTGCGTGCAGCGTGCTGAGGGGAACCCTCTGTTCCTCGAGCAATTGCTTCTCAACGCTAAGGATGAAAAGTCCGAAGATGTGCCGGGCTCGGTAAACAGCATAGTACTTGCGCGTATTGACCATTTGTCATTGAATGACAGGAAGGCCTTGCAAGCCTCTTCGGTCTTAGGCCAGCGTTTCTCGCTTGATGTTTTAAGGTTTCTGATCGACAACTCTGACTACGACCCTGAGGAATTGGTATCGCATTACTTAATACGCCCAATGGAGGACGATTATATTTTTGCACATGCTCTGGTTTGGGAGAGTGTATATTCGTCTGTTTTACGCGGGTGGCGAAAGGAGTTGCATGAACGGGCCGCCGAATATTTCTCTGAGATAGACTCTTTATTGTATGCAGAGCACCTTGAACGCGCCGGTAGCCCTCTAGCTGCAAATGCGTACGTGGAAGCTGCGCGCGCGCAAATGCAACTCTTCCACTTCGAACAGGCGCTTCGATCGACTGAACGAGGTATTGCTGTCGCTAACCAGAAAGTGGATACCTACAATCTTCTTATGCTTAAGGGGCAATGCTTGCGTGAGACGGGACATCCGGCTGATTCGATTGCAGCATACCAAAAGGCTTTGGAAGCCCCGCTAAGTGATGTTGACGAATGTCGAGCTTGGATCGGCCTTGCTGCTGGAATGAGGATAACGGATAATTTCGATGAGGCCCTCACCGCCCTGTCTAAAGCAGAAGATATTGCCCGCTCTTCTCAGCTTACCCTTGAGCTTTCACAAATACATTATTATCGCGGAAATCTATATTTCCCCCTAGGGAATATCGAGGGTTGCATGGAGCAACACGGGCTTGCGCTCGAGACCGCCCAACAAGCCCGGTCTCCTGAGTGCGAAGCGCATGCAATGAGCGGGCTTGGAGATGCCTATTACTCTCGTGGCAAGATGGTTACCTCTCTTAAATATTTTCAACTGTGCATAGAGTTGTGCAACAATCACGGCTTTGGAAGAATATTGGTTGAAAACCAGTACATGGTCGCATGGAATCGCCTATACATGAGCGAAGTCCGGGGATCGCTTGAAGATGCTCAGAAGGCGATTGAGGCCGCGGTTCAGGCCGGGCATAGGCGTGCGGAGCTAGTATCGCAAATTACCGCAGCCCGCACCCTTTACGAGAGGGGTGACCTCGCTGCTGCTGAAACGAAAATATTACGCGGTCTCGAGCTTGCGGATCAATTAGGAGCTAACAGGTTTAAACCGTTCTGCAAAATATATCTTGCCAAGATACTGTTTGCTCGAAACGGATCGCGAAAAAAAACCTTTGACATATTACAAAACGCTCTTGAAATATCGCGCAACACCGGAATAGGTTTCCTCGGTCCCTGGGTGCTTAGCACACTAGCACTCACAAGCGACGAAGAGAATGCCGCGCTAGCCGAGCTTGACGAGGGCGAGAAAATCCTAAAAAGCGGATGCGTGGGTCACAATTACTTAGATTTCTACCGAAATGCTATGGAAGTGGCATGGCGTTACGGTGACACGGAGTTGATAGAAAGATACGCTAACGCCCTTGAAGAATATATCACGGACGAACCGCTACCCTGGGCGCAATACTATATTACGTGGGGACGGGCGCTCGCAGATCATCAAAGAAAGCCTAATAATGAGACTGCCGAAGGACTCCGCCTAGTTAAAGAGGCGGGGGAGCGTTTGGAGCTCTTAGCAAGTATCCCTATACTGGATAAAGCACTTAACAATCATTGAAGTGGTGTCAAGTTCAGTCAGATTGAAAAACGATTGGATTCCTGGGAAAACAACAGGATTCTAAACGGACGATTTGTCAGTTCATCTCCCAAATTATGTCGGTTGTTATTGATGTCTTTTAGGCTGATCACAGTGTACTAGACATCCAGGTATATTGGGGTATTTCGCAACATTGATGGAATAGCTTTACATAAAAAGCGTGTATAGAACAATCACACTACGATCGGCTACCAATGCCACAATTCTTTATCCCTTCTTTTTGACAATTAGGAATACTTTTAAGTACAAAAAGTAAGGAATTCTATATATCTTCATAATAGTATTATTAGTCAGTAGTTTGTTACACGCTCAATTAAAGATTCTAGTTAGCTAGCTTGTGTTGAGCCCAACGTGCATATAATATATTGAAGGCATGAAAAACTCCTGGCTAAAGGTATAGATCCATCCCCGATCTTGATACAATAGACTTTTTTCGAAACATCGAACCTTTTGACGATTTCAAAGAAGCCTTCAACCCTTCCCATTATCATCCCGCTCCAGAAGACTGGTTTATCGTTATCTCGGACATAAAGGGATCTACGACTGCTATTCAGGACGACAAATATAAGGAAGTCAATATAGTTGGCGCATCGACTATTATTTCTGTCTTAAACGCCATCAAGCATATCGAGGTTCCCTTTGTGTTCGGTGGAGACGGAGCCAGCTTCGTTGTGCCGCCTACCGCCGTCAAGCCGGTTGTATCCGCAATACAGGGAACAAGAGAAATGGCGGCCGACGTTTTCGGTATGACCTTAAGGGCGGGTATTGTCCCCGTCACAGAAGTACAATCGGCCGGCCACAAGACAAATATAGCCAAGTACAAGCTGTCAGAAAAAATCATGATTGCAATGTTTGACGGCGACGGGCTTACCTACACTGAAGATCTGATTAAAGACCCTGAAAAAGAAGATCAGTACGATATTCGGAATCGGATTGAGTCTTATTCTCCCACCGCTGATTTCAGCGGATTGGAATGCCGCTGGAATCCGGTACGGGCAACCAGGGGAGAAATTCTTACATTGATGGTTCGCGCCATGGGAGCCGATAGTGCTGGTACCTATAAAGACCTGTTCGTTAAAGTTCAGGAAATATATGGAGAAAAAGAGAATTACCGTCCGACAAAACAGGAATTGCTCAGTCTCGCGTTCCAGCCCAAATATCTAAAACAGGAGCACGGCGTTCAAACCCATACCGAAAATATTTTTCAGCGCTGCCTGTATGCTCTCAAAATGGGGTTTGAAGCTGTGCTGGGCACTTTGTTGTTCTATTTCGATATCAGCATCGCTGGTGTGGAGGGGAGAAAATATGTCAGCGATTTGGTTTTAAACACAGATTTCCAAAAATTTGATGAGATGTTGCGCATGGTCATGGACAGTCACCCAAAACAGACCTCAGAGTTGATAGAATATCTCGACACACAATACAGGCAAGGGAAAGTGTATTATGGCGTCCATACCGCAAAAGAAGCGCTCATAACCTGCCTAATCCTCGATAGACAAGATAAACACCTCCATTTTATTGACGGTGCTTCCGGCGGATATGCATTGGCCGCGAAAAATATGAAAGGGCAAAAAAAATTGCTGAAACCGAATCCGTAAAGCACTTAGATTGGAGGATGAAACTGCGAGCTCACAATACCGAAATTTCATATCCCTTCTTTTCCACATTCAGGAAACTTATATTATGGACCTATTATAGGAGGGGCAGGTCAATACTATAGTTTTTCGTGATCGATGAGACCCACAACGGACATTATCCCTAAAGAGTTCGGGGAGTTAACGGTGATTCTACCGTAGGGGAATTCGCGGCCGAAATTCTTCATTGCGTCCCTTAAGCGCACATTACATTCTTTGACCGCCCCTTTGGATTTTTGTTTAAATAAACTCAAGATAATTCATCTAGAGTCAGTCTTGCTTTTTTTAAATCACTCGTGTCAAGCCCCTCACTAAACCGATCATAAACATTAGAGAGCACGTTCCTGCCTTCCTCAGATCGACCAAGGTCTTTGAGAAATCGCGCAAGGCTTGTTGCAGAACGAAGTTGAAGAGATATTGCTCCCTGTTTTTCAGCCATAGCGAGCGAATCGAGGAAACCTTTCTCGATTGCTTCCACATCTTTTTTTTGTATTCGATCCGTAGTAGTATTGGCCCTTGCCTTTAGTAAAAGTAATTCAGACCTGAGCCTAAATAATTCGGGTACATAGTTATATTCATTTTTCGATTCGGCGATTTCTAAAAGTTCCCCCGCCAATTGAAGACCCTCTTGAGGCTTATTCGCTAAAATATAAAGCTCAACGAGCATGCTCATGTAACCGGGATCCTTATACCCCAGTTTTTCCATAGAATTGGAAATTAAAGAGATACCTTTCCCATATTCCCCAGTTCGTCCCAATATCCAGCCTTTAAATATTGATGCCCAAAGCACGGGACCGGGCAGTCCGTTTTCGTTTGCGTGCTCTATGATTAGATCGGCTTGCTTTTCAGTTTCCTCAATATCCCCTCTCTGCATATGAATAAACGCGGTTGCCATACGCGCGTTAATCAAGCTGAAGTTGTGTGATTGTGCCAATCTTATTCCTTCATACCCCCACTCGATGGCTCTATCGGGATATCCCATTGTCCAGCTGCTTAAACACAAAGCCCTATAACAACAACTTCCCGGGTCATGTCCCCCGTAGTGAAAACAATGGTTTTCATGCATTTCGGCTTTGTATAGCTTCCTTCCCGCCTCCAAATGCTTATGTGATTCTTTATAATCAGGTAATAGGATAAATGTAGTCCATAGTGCGTGGTGCGCCTGTAATAGGAGCTCGTTGTCACCCTCATTTTGAGCTATTTGAAGCAATCTTTTCCCTAGCTCAATCTGCTTATCTGTATCTGAAGAGAAATAATAACTAAGCCAAGTGCCCCATAATATTGGGAATACATCGGGTTTGTCTCCGATTTGTTCACACAAAATTAATGCCCTGTTATAAATCTCCTTGGTTTCTTTAGATCCGTATCCGGTAGTAGCAAAGGAGGCTGTGCCCAGGTTTTTTAGTAGCCTGAGTTCTTGCTCTAAACTCTTTTCAGAATCAGGCAAGGAGTCATACCAATCGATGGCATCCTTTAAGAACTGGTACGATTCTTTAAAAGCACCGCTTCTAAGTGCAGCTTCACCAGCTAGTTCAAGATATTCAATAGTTTTCATTCGAGCCTCTTTGTGGTCTCTATTTTCCCCGGCCGCGATAGACCAGTGCTGGGCTAAGATAGGGTAATATGTGGTTAAGTCATTTTTATATTTTGATTCATAAACCTCGGCAACTCTCTGATGATATTTCCTACGCTTGCTTTTAAGCAATGACTCGTATGCGGCATCGCGAATAAGTGCGTGTTTAAAAACGTAGGTCGAATTCGGAGGGGAACCGTGTTGATATAGTATCTCAGAGTCAATTAACTGAAACAAAGATTCATTTAGCTTATCATCGTCAACGGATGATATTTCAGATAATAAATCATAGGAAAACTCACGACCGAGAGTTGCCGCTAATTGTACAACTTCTCTCACCGATGCCAGTCGATCCAGCCTCGCCATCAGAGAGTCTTGCAGGGTTGAAGGTATGGCCAATGATGGAATTGATCCTGACAGTTCATAATTCCCATTATGCTCCTTAAGCAAATCTAATTCCAAGACCATTTTAGTTAATTCTTCTACGAATAGCGGGACACCATCTGTCTTAGTGACCAATTGCTGAATTAGTTCCGGAGGCAGTGTCTTTCCTCCCGCGATATCTTGAGCCATAGTTTCAATATCCTTTTTTGATAATCGACTTAGACTTATCTCTGTTATATTTTCAGACCCGTCCCAAGGATGAATAAAATCCGGACGAAACGTCAAAAGAATTAAGACTTGTGACTTATCAATATCTTTAACAAAGAGATTCAAAAACTCTAGCGTTGAAGGATCTACCCAATGCAGGTCTTCCAAAATGAATAAAAGAGGTGACTCTTCAATTTCATTTTTTAGCCAGTTAATTAAAACCTCCTGCATCTTTTGCTTTTGAATCTGAGGAGATAGGTTGAGAGGCCGGAAATTTCTGTTAACAGGAATCGAAAGCAAAGAAGCAAAAAGAGGGATCATTTCCTCTTGGGACCCGCTCAAGCCTAACTCTGCGAAACTCACCTGGAGCTTGTTAAATTTGTCTTTGGGGGAATCTTCCTTACTTATCTCTAGAAATCGCTCAAAGTAATCAATAACAGGATATAGAAAACTATTCTGAAAATAATGCAAACATCTGGAATTTATTATCTGATGTTGCTCATCAGCTAGGTGATTTTTCAGGGCTTCGACAAGACGTGATTTGCCAATTCCGGCCTCTCCGCTTATTAGCACCAATTGTCCACAACCCTCTTTTACCTTTTCCCATGAATTAAACAAATGTTTAACTTCTTTTTTCCTCCCCACAAGAGCAGACAGTCCTTTAGTAGAAGCTACTTCCAGGCGACTCCTTAAACCACTTTCACTTAGCACCCGGTAGACTTCCATAGGCCGGGATATACCTTTTAGGGTGTGCTCGCCTTTAGATTCACATTCAAAGTAACCCTCAATGAGCTGATAACTGGCTCGGCTAATAACTACCGTATTGGTATCGGCGAGTCCTTCTAAGCGGGCGGCGATATTAGGAGTCTCACCAACTATGGCCATTTTTTCACGCACCTCACCCGCACCCATTTCTCCTGCTACAACGAGACCTGTGTGAATTCCAATACGTACTTGAAGTGCCGGTTCTTTCATTTTGTTCTGTTGGGGCAGTTCACGAATAGCCCTTACAATTTCCAAGCCTGCCTGTGCCGACCGTTGAGCATCGTCTTCATGCGCCTCCGGATAACCAAAATAAACTAGCAGCCCATCCCCTAGGTATTTCGCGATATAGCCCCCGAAGCGGCTTATCTCTTTTGCGCATGCTTCTTGGTAAGAACGCATCACGTCTCGTAAATCTTCGGGATCTAATTGCTCGGACAATTGTGTGGAACCGACTAAATCACAAAACATTACTGTCAATTGGCGGCGCTCAGCTTCCTGTTGATGTTTTGATACGGATTTTGGTGTATGGACGGAAAGTGACGACCCACACTCTCCGCAGAACTTTGATTGAGAAGGATTTTCAAACTTACAATTAGGACATACGTTTTTAACGGGTGTACCGCATTCATTACAAAATTTCATGGCGTCGGGTATATCAGTACCGCATTTCGAACAATTCATTCTGAGTGCCTTATTTTAAGTGAAATTGTTATCTCGTTTTATGCATAAACCTTATTCTCTGTCCATTATCTTGAAAACAAAAGAATATGTCAAAGAAAACTTTCTTTTCTGATCACCTCTTTCCTTATCTTTTTTTGAAAACTAACCTCTTTAAGCAAATTTATCACATTTAATCACCTTTGATATTATTTTCAGAGGATTTGGGTAATAACTTGTGAAGATGCGATCCTTATCACTTTCCTGAGTCTCAGGCAGACTAATGTGTGTTAACTACTGGCTCGGAACAGCATCCACGGGTCAGTAACACCTTTGAGTTCGTGAGTTCCGTAGTCCTGAAAAGCGATGCCGGAGCCTGCCACGAGATCCTTTACAGTGCGCGATACCAAGACATCCCCTCCGTTGGCCAGATCGGCTACGCGGGATGCGATGTGAACTGCGATACCGCGAATATCACCCTTGACAAAGTCGACTTCGCCGGTGTGAATACCCGCGCGTACTTCGAGACCCAATGCCCTCACGTTACTAACAATTGTGAGCGCACATTGAATTGCACGGGCGGGTCTATCGAACGCCGCGAGGAACCCATCGCCGGTCCATTTGACCTCGTTTCCACGGAACCGCGCCAACTCCTTCCGCACGGCTTTGTCATGCAAGTCTTGAAGGTCACCCCAAGCCCGATCTCCCAATGTCTGAGCTTTTGCCGTTGAACCCACTATATCGGTGAAGACAACCGTTGCCAACACGCGTTCAACGCTTGGCGGCGACGTTTCACCGGTGAGGAAATGCTCCATCTCGTCGAGAATCAGATCCGAATTCTCGCCAACAAACGGCAGGTGGTCAGTCCCGGATAGTTCCACGTACTTTGCCTCAGGAATCCGCTCGGCAAGGAGTCGGCCCCCTTTAACATTTACCGTCACATCGTCTTTTCTGTGAATGACCAATGTAGGAACATTAATCGATGGAAGGATTTCAGTGATGTCAATTTGGTTGTTCATGAGCATGAGTGTAATTGCAGCAGCAGGACTTGCACCGAGTCTCTCAAACTTGCCCCACCATTGCTGGAATGCTAAATCGCCTTCCTTTGTGGGGGCAAACATAGGCAAGCTTTCACCGCTGCCCCAATTTTTGTCTATGTATTGAATTAGGTTCTCAAGTGCTTCTTGCGTCGGAAACCAGGACGAGAATTGTGCAAAGCCACCATAAATAATCAAGGCCTGTGTTCGCTCTGGGTGAGTGGCTGCGAAGAGCGTCGAGAGAGATCCTCCTTCAGATATTCCGAATATCGCGGCTCGCTCGATTCCCACAGCATCCATGACCGCGCGAACATCGTCCATGCGCTGATCCATGCCCGGAAGTTCGCTGACTTGGTCTGAAAGACCTGTGCCTCGCTTATCGAACATGATTACACGAGAGAAATTTCCCAGCCTTCGCAGCCACCGCGCGAAATTGGGCTCATCCCAGTAATTATCTATGTGCGAGACAAACCCTGGTACGAAGACGAGATCAACAGTGCCTTCACCAAAGACCTGATAGGCGATGTGTACGTCGCCGCTCTTAGCATACTGAGTTCTTGGCTGCATTCGGACTGATCTCCTCTGCTATGTTTCAGTAGACTGTAACGGTCAAAATATACCTGCTCCGAGATTCACTTAACCGATTTCATGCCTAAATTATTTACTTTATCTTATATCACGAAAAAGCACAAAACCATTAAGGACAAAATCTTGATTAATAACATCTCGCAGGATCGCATGCTGGATATTTCCAAGTTCAATTATTTTTGATAGGCTACTTGCGGCTTGATACACAACTTTCAGATAGTTTTATTTTTCTTCCAGAATGAGGATCTGTTGGAACTTCTATGCTGCTCCACATTAAGAAGCTTGTAGGATTATGCTAGTTAAATGCTGTTTGACAAAAGGTGAGCAGTACAGCGCTTATATTGGGAACATTTGAATACAATTTAGTCTCTATCTAATATCAATTGATTTTTAAGATCTTTGTATATAGCATCAGCAAATATTTGATTAGCTTTGCTGTTGGGATGAGTATCAATTTTATATATAGTAAAGTCCCTAATATCGGTGTCTTGAAAGGAAGGAATAGTATTAGAGTAGAATAGATCGTTCTTCTCTACAGATTTTTTAATTTCACCACTTAATTCATAATGCGAATAATCATGGTCCAAAACTACAATGCAGATTGGCACATTGTTTCTCCGGCTTATTTTACTTAGTTCCTGAAGTGTGAGGTTAAGTTTATTTAACCCAGCTTCATGTTCGTCTAAGAATTCTTTATGTTTGTTGTCATTTTTAAACAATTTGTTTTTTGAGATCAACTTATAAGTGAAGCTTTGAAAAAATTGATTTTTCTGTGATTTAGGTTTGAATTCTTTTTCTTTATCCTCTGTGAATCGAGAGCCATCTAAGATAAATAAAATTAGATCTGGATCATACTCGAGCGCTTTATGTTTAAGTGTGGCTATCTTGTTGTTTATTCTGTATCCGCTTACTCCAAAATTGATAAATTCATAATTTAAATATGAATACTCCTGATTTAGTCTGTTTTCTAAAATACTATGGAAGGCTTCGTCGATCTCAACTCCGACTGGTACTGTATAAGAACCGCCGATAACAGCAACTCTAAAAGTATTGGCGGGGTTCTGGGGCGAGTATTCTTTATCCCTAAGCCCCTGGGAGTTGGTTTTAAAGTCGGCAAGTTTAAAATATGAATCAAGCCCCGGTTTAAATTCATAAGCTACTTCGGGGAAATCTGATTGTTGGAGATATCCGGTATAACCCATTGAGCCTACACTCTTCATTTTATGATAACTCAGCGAGTCTGTTCCAAATAAGTAAAAGCGGATTGTTTGCTCTAATATAAGGGAAAAAACTAATATTAAGGCAAATATAACAATAAGATCTTTAACGCGACTATGGGAGGAGTTTTGATTATTCTGTGGACTAGTCAATTTCTATTCGCCTTTGTTAAACCAGACTAAAAAATTTGATAGTTAAATCCACCTTTTTGGGGACCACCCGAGAAGATAACTAATAGAGCTGTAAATATAATGAATATTATGAACGCTATAAGCAGGTAATATTTATATCTTGATATGAAATTTTTAATCACTATTGTTTCCCTCCATCATTATTAATGAACTCTACAGTTGATTCAGCTATTTTTCTATGAGCAATATTGTTAGGATGGGCATCGTCATAACTAACCCATAATTCTATTTGATTGGGATGGTTCTCAAATAGCTTAGCTAGATTAAGATAATCAATATTGTTTTCTTCAAGGAAAAGCGCCAACTTATTGTAAACATTTGCAAATATTTCGTTATTTACATCATGAAGCTCCGGCAGTAGTACTACCTGGAATTTAATTCCCTTACTTTGACAAATATCTCTTAGCTCAATTATAGCTTTTCTTGTATTTATCCAACCTTGCTGGTCGTCGTTGTAAAGAGATTCATAATATTCCTGAAAACTTTTTGACGGCATAAAGTTATTAAGGAGTGAGTTTATCCTTGACCAGTAAAAAGAAATGAACTGTGAATAACCAAGAAACCATAGACCCGATTTTTCTGGCGTTATTTCTGCATCATTGATAAAATATAATAAAACTACTTTGTCCGGATTATATTTAAGGCCTTTTTCGATGAAAAGATTAGCTTCCTGTTCTGCATTATAATTCCCGGTGCCAAAATTAATGATTTCAGTCGGGGATTGTGAATTCATATCCTCTTCGATTAAGGTAGCAAAGGTTTCCTCTTCCTCGACCCCCCATCCAAACGTAAGTGAATCACCCAAGAATATAATTCGGTGTTTGTCATTCTTGGTGACCGGGTATTCTTTGTCTCTCAAACCATCAGAATTTATATCAACCATTACATCCATCAGTTCCATTGACTTGTTTGGCGTATGTTCATGACCGATTAATTTGTTGTCAGAATCACTTTTAAGGTTCATCGCATACTTGGTCATTTCAATATCATATGCTGTATTGAAATGGAGATAAACTCTAATAAGCGCTTCTCCAAGAGCTAAAATTACAATAAAAACTATTAATATAGCTAAAAGTCTGACAAGTAGATTTTTTAGATTCATATAATTAGGAGTTCTAGCGCCAACTTGAGTATATAATGAGATTGTATTTTACAAAATAATATTGCTATTGTAAACGTATTTAGCTTCTTGTTTGAATTATTGCTGTCTTGGCTTTTTTTATCCTTTACAGCTTGGTTCGAAATTGATATCATCACCAGATATAGGAGGTCATATAAATGTTAAAAGTAAGCCCTAAAAGAACTACTATTGGTTGGATCGGGNCTGGAGTTATGGGAAGCTCTATGTGCCTTCATTTAATAAAAAAAGGCTATNAAGCAGTTATTTATAACCGTACTAAAAGAAAAGCAAAACAGTTAATTGATCAAGGGGCAGAGTGGGCGAGGTCACCAAAAGAAGTTGCTGAGCGCGCGGATGTGATATTCACCATAGTAGGTTTTCCTAAAGATGTAAGACAGGTCTATTTTGGAGATAATGGGATTTTTGAAGGATTCAGAGAGGGAAGCTTGCTTGTTGATATGACTACTACCGAGCCTATATTGTCTGAGGAGATTTATGAACTAGCTAAGGGTAGGGGAGTTTGTTCTGTTGACGCGCCGGTGTCAGGTGGTGATATAGGGGCGCAGGCCGGGACTCTGTCTATAATGGTAGGAGGAGATAAAGATGCTGTTAGTGCCGTTATGCCTCTTCTTAAATTGATGGGAAAGAATATTGTCCATCAAGGAAGGGCAGGGGAAGGGCAGCATGCTAAAATGTGCAATCAGATTATGTGTTCAGGATTGATGATAGGAATGTGTGAAACATTACTGTACGGTTATAAGTCTGGCCTAGATCTTAGTACAATGCTTAGCTCAATCAGTAAAGGAGCAGCAGCTTGCTGGATGTTGGACAATCTTGCTCCAAGAATGGTTAAACGTGACTTTAAAGCAGGGTTTTACGTAGAGCATTTTATAAAAGATCTAGGTATTGCCCTTAGTGAGGCAAAGAGAATGAATCTTTCTCTTCCGGGGCTTTCACTTGTACATCAACTCTACATTGCAACAAAAGCTCAAGGGTATGGTCGAAATGGACAACAGGCTTTATTGCTGGCATTAGAGAAGATTTCGAATGTTAAATAGAACAGTTCAGTGGTGTTCTTAGGTTTCTTAATTTTCTAAGAATATCATTAGTGCATATGAACTTAATTCAGCATAGAGCTTAATACTACAAATGAGATAGCCGGAGCAAAGCCTACAATAATAACAAGATTGATTAAAAACCACAGGATATGAACCCACTTTTTCTTTGATTCACAAAGATAATGATATAAAAATGCCGCTATGAATCCCGATACTATTGTAGGTAATAGTGAAGATATCCATACAATCCAGAATTCTTTGTTGTTTTCATCTGAGAATCCGGTGATATACATCACAATTAGTAGTGATAAAATTGCTCCTATTCCTATTATAAGGAGACCAAAGATTAATGTGCGTTTTGTTTTTGTCATCGCACCTTAATCCTATCAGGTTAATCCCATCCTGAATAGGTTATTCTAAAACTTCAAATATTGGGGTATCCCTTGTGAAGCAAGTTCTATAAGCATTGATTCTTGTCCCAGTTCTTGTCTTAATTCAAGAACCCAAATGGCCAGGCATGCATAATTTTTAATGTCTTGTCATGAAAAAGTTGTTAAAAATATAGCCTAATTTTTATATAGCGTGTAAGATTACTGAGCCAAGATTATACTTAATAAAAATTTTAATATAACAGAAGGTGGAAAATGAAAAATAAAATTTTAATACTTATATTGGGTTTGTCATTGGGCATCAGTTCCTGCTCTGCGCTTTTTGGGCCTGCTGAACCTGATACAACTGACGAATTGGAACCAAGGGTAGAACCTGAGAGTTATGATTCTAAGTATCCACGCGGAATTGAAGAAGAAATTGAATCTGAGGTGAATCCTTTAGATACTGAAGAAATGGAACAGCAGCCTCTGATCAAATAATTCACTCTATTGTTTCTGATGGTCTACTTCCATCACTTCGATCTCAAATATTTTAGGCCATAGTTTACCTGTAACCAACAGAGTTCCATTTTGAGAATTAAACGCTATACCGTTTAATACATCAACTCTACTCTTTTGGTCTTCTTCAGATAGTAGTCCGTCAAGTTCTATCCAGGAATTAACGTGGCCTGTTTTTGGATTTACTCTTGCTATCAAGTCTTTGCCCCAAATATTTGCGTATATTTCTCCATTTATGTATTCAAGTTCGTTAAGCTTGCTGACTTTCCCCATATCATCATAAACTTCTAATTTTCCTATTACTTTATAAGTTTTGGGGTCCATAAAATAGAGGATATCGCTGCCGTCACTCAAGATGAGGTGTTTGCCATCATAAGTGATTCCCCATCCCTGAGTTTTATAATTAAATGTCTTTAGAAGTTTCAACGTATCTTTATCATAGACAAATCCCTTTTGAGAACGCCAAGTAAGCTGAATAATTTTATCATCGACTATGGTGATTCCTTCTCCAAAATATTTGTCCGGGAGTTTGTGAGATTTAATAACTTTTCCGGTTTCAAGATCAAGTATTTTTAAGGCTGAGCGACCGTTTAGCCCTGTACTCTCATACAAAACCCCATTGTCTATAGTCAGACCTTGTGTGAAAGCCCCTGTATCGTGGGGAAAGCTATTAACTATCTTATAACCATAAACTGGGGTGCTGCTCTTATCTTCAGCTCGAGCTGAAAGAGAGAATGCTTCGTTTGAAATTAGGCGCCAAGTTGAGAAACTTATGACAAGCCCTAAAATTAAAATTGATAATTTCAATATTCCAGACAAATTTCTAAAAAGTTTCATATTCTATAAGCTTTTACTAGAATTTAAAAAAGAGTATTCATATAATAGCCTAACTCTGTCAAAATTTCCTTATTTAGTGTAAATTAGGAAGTGATTCAGGGTAAATTGATTATATTTCTTTA
>JGI24023J19991_10000753_pt1 | contig 25448 bp, 23 predicted proteins | sample Cruoilmetagenom1_FD_19991 | JGI IMG/M metagenome (IMG submission 19991) | reverse complement strand
AAAATCAGAAAAATATCTCCATACCCGGACAGAGAAGTAACTACGTTGGCAGGAAGTACCCAAGGTTTTGTGGATGCCACAGGAACCGATGATGTGGGAACTGATGCCCAATTTAACCATCCTAGAGGCGTTGCTGTAGATGCTTCCGGTTATGTATATGTAGCCGATACGTATAATCATAAAATACGAATGATACGTCCTGATGGTAAAGTAAAAACCTTGGCAGGGAGTACTTTAGGATATGCTGATGGAAACAGAACTAATGCTAAGTTTAACAGGCCTACGGATGTAGCTATAGATAAATATGGAAATGTATATGTAGCAGATGAGTCAAATCATAAGATTAGAAAAATAACACCAAATGGAGAAGTAACTACTTTGGCTGGAAGTACAGAAGGCTATACCGATGGAGAAGGAAAAAAAGCTCGTTTTTTCTATCCTAGAGGAATTGCTGTAGATACCTATGGAAGGAATATATATGTTGCTGAATATAGTGGTCATAGAATACGGAGAATAAGCTCACAAGGTGTAGTTAGTTCTTATGCAGGAAGTGAAGCTGATTTTGAAAACGGTTTAAGAAAAAATGCAAAATTTTATTATCCTAGTGGAATTGCAATAGATACAAAAGGCAATGTATATGTTGCAGATGCAAATAATCATAAGATACGAAAAATAGATACCGAGGGAGAGGTAAGCACTTTTGCGGGAAGTACACCCGGTTTTGCTAACGGAATAGCCACCAATTCAATGTTTTTATATCCTTCAGACGTGGCGGTAGATGCCCTTGGAAGTGTGTATATTGTAGATTCTGGAAATCAGATGATAAGAAAGAGTACAGGTTTCACAGGCTTTTCACAGTAAAAAAACACAATGAAAAAATTAAAATTTCTAAAGTATATAGCGATACTAATATTAGCTTTTTCTTGTTCAAATGACGATGCAAAAGAGCAGCAATCAGATCCTATAATTGGTACATGGAATCCAACTAGAGAAGTTGATTTTAACAATGACGGAACACAAGTGGTTGACATTGCAAATGTCTGTGAACTGAAGGGTAGATTTACCTTTTTAGAAAATGGCAGCTTGGCATTTAAGACTTTTGACGGTAATGACATTGATGACTGTGTTGAAGATTTTGTCATTCAAGAGGGTATTTCTTCCTGGGAAAAAATTTCTGAAACCACATACGAAATTATCATAAGCTATATTGACCCAAGTACTGATCAGGTCGAAACCAATACTCAGATTTATAAAATAACATTTCCCGATGCCATTACAATGAGGCTGGCATCTGTAGGGGAGTTAGATTACAATGAATTTAGCCGGTTGGAATAAAACCATATTAGTGTATCCATAAAAAGATCACTACGCTACGTTTAGTGCAAAACCGCTGCTTTAAAATATAAATTTTTACCTTTAACATATTGTATATTAATAGTTTTGATAAAATTTTTACTCAATATAAGTATATTATTATTTACGCTACATAGCTTTTCACAACAGAAAGTTATTGATAGTTTGCAAAAACTATTAACAAATAATATAAGTCAGGAGCAAAGAATTATTATACATCTTAAACTTTATGAACAGAGTAAAAATAACAATAGTGATACCTCATTTAATCATTTACAATCGGCAGAAAAATTAATAGGCCGTAAGACAAATGATACAATTAAAGTTAAAGTACTCATATTACAAGCGGATTATTATTTATACCAGCCAGAATACGATAGTGTATTTTATTTTGTAAACAAAGGCCTGAGCCTTACTAAAAATAAAATGCCGAAAAAGTTAATTGATTTATACACTATAAAGGGATTGGCATATCATTATAAAGGCAACTATAATAAAGCAATTGAAGCTCATCTCGAAGCCGCAAAAATTGGCGATTCTATCAAATTTAATGCCGGCAAGGCAAAAATTTTTAACAATATTGGTATTGCGTATATTGAAATGCAAAATTGGGTCAAAGCCGAAGAGTATATGAACAAATCTCTAAAAATTTGTAGAGCGCTTGATATTAAAAGAGGCATGGTCTACCTTCTAGGAAACCTGGGAATAATTTATAAGAATCAGTTTAAATATGATAAGGCAATTGAGATGTATCTCGAATCTAATTTAATTGGTGAAACCATAAATGATCAAAGAGCTATTTCTCGCAATTATGATAACCTGGGTTCCCTTTATGAGGAACAGGAAAACTATAATGAAGCTTTAAAATATTATCAGAAAAGTTTAAAAACTTCCAAAGAACTTGAAGATAAACAAACTATTGCCGTTTCGCTACATAATATTGGTAGTGTTTATACAAAACAAAGAAATTTTGACGCTGCTCGTTCGAGCTTTGAGCAAAGTTTGAGTATTGCAAATGCGATTGGATCCTTAAATAATATCAAAGAAACGCACTATGGATTGGCAGAAATGTACGAAACTCAAGGAAAGTACCAACAATCTATCATTGAACGAAAGAACTATGAAAAATGGAAAGATAGTATTATCAATACAGAGCATTTATCGGCAATAAGCGAACTAGAGGTTAAATATAAAACCGAAATAAAGGATAAAGAAATTATTCAAAAACAATTAAAGTTGGATAGAAAACAAAAGCTAAATGTTTTTTTAACAAGTTTATCAATCACACTTTTAATTACTTCTATAGTATTATGGTTTGGCTTTACACAACGTCAAAAACGAAAAAATCAAGAAATATTAACATTAAAAAGAGAACATCAAATTAAAACCTTAGAGTCTTTAATTGAAGGTGAGGAAAAAGAACGTTTGCGTATTGCGAAAGAATTACATGATGGCGTAAATGGAGATTTATCAGCCTTAAAATATAAGTTAATTTCTTTATCTGATACTAATAACAAAGTAATTAATGAGGCAATAAAGATGCTTGATAGATCTTGTGAGCAGGTAAGAGCAATTTCCCATAACTTGATACCTCCTTCATTAGAGGATTTTGAGCTTGTTGAAGCCCTTGAAAACTATTGTCATAAAATGAATGATATTCATAAGGTGCTTTTAACATTTCAACATCTTGGAAATAAGTTCGCATTACCTAAAAAGGAAGAAATTAATATTTTTAGGATTATTCAAGAACTGGTTTCCAATAGTATAAAACATGCTGATGCGAGTGAAATTAATGTTCAACTAAGCAATAGAAATAAAAGCCTTCAAGTTACTGTTGATGATAATGGAAAAGGGTTTGATAGAAATAAATTAGATACTCATGATGGTATAGGAATGAGTAATATTCAGTCGAGAGTGGATTATTTAAATGCGAATGTAGATTTTTCATCCGGCCCAAGGGGAACATCATTTATCATTGAAATTGATTTAGATAAAAGTCATGATAACTAAAATAGCCATAACCGACGATCATCAAATGGTGCTTAAAGGGATAGAATCAATGCTTAAAGGCATTGATGAAATAGAAGTAGTTGGGACATATCAAAACGCTAAAGAAACGCTTGATAATATTGGTAAAAATTCGCCAGATGTACTTTTGTTGGATATTAATCTTCCTGATATTAATGGTTTAAAATTGTGTAAACAGTTGTTAGAATTGCATCCTGAGTTGAAAATAATTGCGCTTACAAATTTTGATGAATTGTCTTATGTAAAGAGAATCTTAAATATTGGCGCACATGGGTATTTATTAAAAAATACTGATAGAATAGAAATTATCAAGGCATTGAAAACGGTGCTTTCTGGAGACACATATTTGCAAAAAGGTGTTGAAAAACGGCTGGTAAATAGTGGTTTAGGTAGAAAATCAAGAAGAGATGATTTTATCAAATTAACCATTCGAGAACAAGAAGTATTAGTGGCAATTTCAGAAGAATTAACGACAGTTGAAATTTCAAAAAAACTATTTATAAGCCCCAAAACGGTTGAAACCCATCGCATGAATTTATTGAGTAAATTGGGCTCAAAAAATAGTGTCGGACTTATTAAAAGAGCTATTGAAAAAGGATTATTAGATTAACTCAATAATTTTCACATCAACATTGTAACCGGTTAAATATATCTCTTCAACGTTAGCAAAAACTTAAATACAATAAGGTAATCAATGATTCTATGGTCACATGTCATCGTTAATTTGATGATATTGTATTGAACTTTCGGTCCGTCTTTACTACCTTTTTTTTGAAATGCAATTTTAAACAATAAAATGATAAGCTTGTATTGTTTAATGATTAAAAGTTTCTCACGAAATAAACAGATAAAATAATTTATCAGGTATAATTCATAATAAATTATTAAATTGTAAGAAAAAAGGAGTACGATGCCTATCTATATGGACCGTCACGATATTTCTGAAGAGATTACGGCTGAATATATAGCCATGATGTACCAGAAAGATTTAAAAGTGCAATATTTATATGGATGTAAAGGAATGACCTATTGGTGGGACGTGAATAGAAAAAATACTTTTTGTCTATTTGAAGCACCAAATAGAAAGGCTATTCAAGAAATGCATAACCATGCACATGGAGAACTTCCAACTAGTATTATTGAGGTAAATGAAAAAATTGTCAAATCATTTTTGGGCAGAATTGAAGATCCGAAAGACGCGAAATTAACTATAGCGAATAAACCGGCATTTAGAGTTATCATGGTTCTTGAAACAAGTAATTATTTAAATAGATTAGAAGCAAATCAGTTTACTATTTTTACACAAAAATTTCATAACAGTGTTTCAAAAACATTGAAACGGTTTAACGGCAGTATTGTAAAAAAAGATAATAATAGTTATTTAGTATCTTTTAAATCGGTAACCGATGCAGTACTATGTGCCTTAAAAATTCAATATAACTTTAAATATATTACTTCTAAAAATGATGCAACGAACCACAAGCTTAAAATTGCATTAGCAACAGGTATTCCGGTTACGGATAAGGAGAATATATTTGAAGAGACCATAACTTTAGCGACTCGAATGTGCGAAGTTGTTAAGGAGCAGGTCGTTGTCACTTCGGAGATAAAAGCATTGTATGAAAATGAAAACAGGGGCATTTTTGTGGACAAAAAATTAATATGCACACTCAAACCTGCCGAGGAAAAATTCCTTACCCGATTATTGGATTTTATTGAAAATTTCTGGGATAAACCTAATTTTAATGTCAATTATTTTAGCAGAGAACTAGGATATAGTAAATCTCAATTGTATAGAAAATTGAAGAAATTAACAGGTAAATCACCCAGCAATTTCATACGGGAATTTAGATTACATAGGGCACTAAATTCATTGCACGGGCAATTAGGTAATATTTCTGAAGTTGCGTATCGAACAGGGTTTAACAGTCCTGCATACTTCGCTAAATGTTTTAAGGATAAATATGGAATTCTACCATCAAAATATATGCAGCAGCATATAATTTAATGGAAAAAATAATTTCAAGTTTTTTGCTATAAATTGATACCTTATTGATATAAAAAACCCCTCATTATAAACGAGGGATTTCTAGTTTTACTAACCTGGTTTACTAATTATACAAGCATAGTAACCGGATTTTCAATATATTCTTTTAAGGTCAATAAGAACTCAGATCCAGTTGCACCATCAACAGACCTATGATCACAGGCCATAGTTAGTTTCATAGTATTCCCAACAACTATTTGTCCGTTTTTTACAATTGGTTTTTGTACAATAGCACCTACCGATAAAATGGCAGAATTGGGTTGATTGATAATAGATGTGAAATCGGTAATACCAAACATTCCTAAATTAGAAATGGTAAAAGTGCTACCTTCCATTTCTTGAGGTGTTAATTTTTTATTTCTGGCTCTCACGGCATAGTCTTTTACTTTAGCACCAATTTGTTGTAAACTTTGCTCATCTGTAAATTCTAGGACAGGCACAACTAAGCCATCTTCAACAGCTACAGCAACGCCGATATGAATATGATGATTAATACGAATCTTATCATCAAACCATTGAGAATTTACTTTAGGGTGTTGTTTTAATGAAAGTGCAACCGCTTTAACTATCATATCATTATAGGAAATTTTCGTATCAGGAACGGAGTTGAATTGCTGTCTGAATGCAATAGCATTATCCATATTAAATTCAACATTCAAATAATAATGTGGTGCTGTAAATTTAGATTCTCCTAATCTTCGCGCGATTACCTTACGCATCTGTGAATTAGGGATTTCTTCAAAACTTTCTTGTCCGCTAGGAACAAAAGGCATGGAAGAAGCAACATCCTGGCTTGGTGTAAAGTTTTCAACATCTCTTTTAATGATACGGCCATGTTCTCCAGAACCGTTCACTTGGGCCAGGTTTATGCCTTTTTCTTTAGCTATTTTTTTAGCCAAAGGTGACGCGAGGATTCTTGCTCCTGAGGCAGTTACAGAAATAACTGGCTCACTATTAACTTGAACCGATTCGGTTTTAGGAGCTTCTGAAACTTGTGTGTCAGGATCCACTTTTTCTTTATTCTTAGAGAAAGCGCCTTTTTTTATGGCTTCAATAACGCCGGTAACATCTGTCCCTTTCTTACCAATAATAGCCAAAACACTATCCACAAGTGCAGAATCACCTTCATTAATACCTGCATATAAAAGTGTTCCTTCATGAAAAGATTCAAATTCCATGGTAGCCTTATCAGTTTCTATTTCAGCAATAATATCGCCTTCATTAATTGAATCTCCAACTTTTTTAAGCCAAGTAGCTACTGTTCCTTCAGTCATCGTATCACTCAAACGAGGCATGGTAATGATCTCAACACCGTCAGGTAAAACTGCATCAGCTTTCTCCTCAACATTATTTTCGGTTACTTTTTTCTGGTCATCAACAGGATTATCATTTGTTTTTTCTTCTTTGATCTCAACAGCACCGGGATTCAATAGATCAGAAATATCTTCTCCTTTTTCACCAATAATTGCTAATAATGTATCAACTTTAGCAGAGCCGCCTTCGTTAATACCAATATGTAGCAATGTACCCTCATGAAAAGATTCGAATTCCATAGTAGCTTTATCCGTTTCTATTTCTGCCAAAATATCACCCTCTTCAATGGTATCACCAACATTTTTAAGCCATTTGGCCACTACACCTTCCTCCATGGTGTCACTTAAGCGGGGCATGTTAATTATTTGAGCCATAAATATTTAATTTATTATAATCTGTGTTTTAAAAACGGATAATCATCTTGTTCATATACCATATCATATAGTTGTTGCTTCTCCGGATAAGGAGATTCGTCGGCAAATTTCTCACATTCTGCAACCCTATTTTTAACATCCTTATCTATCACTTTGATTTGATCATCAGTCGCATATTTTTTATCTTTAATAACATCTAATATCTGAGAAATAGGATCTATCTTTTTATATTCTGAAACTTCTTCTTTTGTTCTATAATGCTGTGCATCACTCATAGAATGTCCTCTATATCTATAGGTTTTCATTTCTAAGAAAGTGGGGCCATTACCTTTTCTGGCATGTTCAATAGCTTCATGAACTGCTTCAGCAACCTTAATAGGGTTCATACCATCAACGGGCTTGCTAGGCATTTCGTAACCTAAACCTAGTTTCCATATTTCTAAATGGCTCGCGGTACGCTCAACGGAAGTACCCATTGCATACCCATTATTTTCAACAATGAATACTACGGGCAATTTCCAGAGCATTGCCATATTAAATGTTTCGTGCAATGAACCCTGACGAGCAGCGCCATCACCAAAATAGGTTAATGTGACTGCATCGCTGCCGTGATATTTATCACCAAAAGCGATACCTGCCCCCAAAGGAATCTGGCCACCTACAATACCATGGCCGCCATAAAAACGGTGTTCTTTAGAAAAAATATGCATAGAACCACCCATTCCTTTTGAAGTACCGGTTACTTTTCCAAAAAGTTCAGCCATTACAAATTTAGGGTCAACTCCCATACCGATGGGTTGCACATGATTACGATAAGCGGTGATCATTTTATCTTTGGTCAAATCCATTGCGTGGAGAGAACCTGCTAGTACAGCCTCCTGACCGTTATATAAATGTAAAAAACCCCTTACTTTTTGTTGGATATATACGGCAGCCAGTTTGTCTTCAAACTTACGCCAAAACAACATGTCTTTATACCATTGTAGGTAGGTTTCTTTGGTTATTTTTTTCATATATAAAAATTCATTTTTAAAATGAGCAGCTACAAAGGTACTATTTTAAGTTTTTTAATAAAATTTGGGGCTAATTATTTAAACCTCCATATAATCTTCGATTGGATTACAGGAACATACCAAATGCCTGTCACCGTATGCATCATCTACTCTTCGCACGGGTGTCCAGAACTTATTCTCTGAAATATAAGGTAATGGAAAGGCAGCTTTTTGCCGACTGTAACTATACTCCCAAGAGTCAGTAGTAATCATAGCTTGTGTATGTGGTGCATTTTTTAAGACGGAATCTTCACCTTCGGTATAGTCATCAATTTCTTCTTTTATTTCAATTAGGGCATCACAAAAACGATCTAATTCTTTTTTACTTTCACTTTCTGTAGGCTCGATCATTAATGTACCGGCAACAGGAAAAGAAAGGGTAGGAGCATGAAAACCATAATCCATTAATCGTTTAGCTATATCGGTTACTTCAATACCTTTGGATTTGAATTCTCTAAAATCAACGATCATCTCATGTGCGGCGAATCCCATTTCACCGGTATATAAAATTTTATAATGTTTTTCTAATCGGCTTTTGATATAATTTGCATTTAAAATGGCATAAACAGTAGCTTTTTTAAGTCCTTCTGCCCCTAACATTTTAATATAACTGTAAGAAATTAGATCTACTAAGGCAGAACCCCAGGGTGCTGCAGAAATAGCACTTATTCCGTCTGTACCGCCGGTTTCAATAATCGGATTGCCAGGTAAAAATTCAGCCAGGTGTTTGGCAACACATATTGGACCAACTCCGGGACCACCTCCACCATGAGGAATGGCAAATGTTTTATGCAAGTTTAAGTGGCATACATCAGCTCCAATAGTGGCAGGATTTGTCAATCCTACTTGTGCATTCATATTAGCTCCATCCATATAAACTTGCCCGCCATTTAGGTGAATAATTTCATTAATGTCTTTAATGGCACTTTCAAACACACCATGTGTAGAAGGGTATGTCACCATAAGAGCGGCTAGGTTGTCTTTATGGAGCTCTGCTTTTTCTTTTAAATCGACTACATCGATATTACCGTCATCAGTAGTTTTGGTAACCACTACCTTCATTCCTGCCATTACCGCTGAAGCAGGATTTGTGCCATGAGCAGATGCCGGAATTAAACAAATATTTCGATGCGATTCCTGGTTAGATTTGTGAAAGGCCCTAATTACCATTAAACCTGCGTATTCGCCTTGTGCTCCTGAGTTAGGCTGCAATGAGGTGGCATAAAAACCTGTAATTACATTAAGTGATTCTTCAAGGCCCCTTAACATTTCCTGATAACCTTGTGCTTGTTCAACAGGAACAAAAGGATGGATACTATTCCAATTACTTTCACTTAAAGGCAACATTTCAGAAGCAGCATTTAACTTCATAGTACATGACCCCAAAGAGATCATAGAATCAGTTAATGAAATGTCTTTCCGTTCTAATCGTTTGATATAACGCATCATTTCAGTTTCAGAGCGATAATTTTTAAAAACGGTATGGGTGAGAAAATCAGATTTTCGTATGAGCTTTTCAGGAATACTAATGCAAAGTGAACAATCTTTGATCGTAATGTTATCTTTATGTTCAGCTTCTGAAAGTGCACTTAAAATGGAATTCAAATCGTTATCGGTAGTTGTTTCATTTATAGAGATACCAATGGTACTATCATCAATATTCAAGAAATTAATTTCATTTCTTTCAGCGATAAACTTTAGCTTGCTCGTGTTGGTTACCTTGACTTGTAAGGTATCAAAATAGGTAGAATTCAGTTGTTCTAATCCCAGTTTTTGTACAGCTTCATTCAGCGTATTTGCCAGCGAATGGATCCTTCTAGCTGTATATTTAAGTCCGTCAGCACCGTGATATACTCCATACATTCCAGCCATAACAGCTAACAAAACCTGAGCCGTACAGATATTTGAGGTCGCTTTTTCTCTTTTAATGTGCTGCTCACGGGTTTGAAGAGCCATCCGTAAAGCCCTATTGCCGTCAGCATCTATGGTAACACCTATTATTCTACCCGGAATCAATCTTTTATAGGATTCTTTCGTAGCAAAATACCCTGCATGTGGACCGCCATACCCTAAGGGAATACCAAAGCGTTGAGAAGTACCAACGGTAACATCGGCCTCCATTTCTCCAGGGGATTTTAATACAGCTAAGCTCAAAAGGTCAGCCGCGATTATTACTTTAGAATCATTGGCATGCGCCCGCTCTATAAAACCGCTATAGTCATAAACTTGTCCATGTTTTGTAGGATATTGAACAATAGCGCCGAATAACTTATTTGAAAATTCGAATGTTTTATGATCACCAAAAATGAGTTCAATTTGTAATGGTTTTGAACGTGTTTTTAAAATTGAAATGGTTTGTGGCAAGACATCGTCAGAAACGAAAAACTGTAGGGTATCTTCTTTCTTTTGATCTCTTGAACGTGCATTATACAACATGATCATAGCTTCCGCCGCAGCGGTACCTTCATCTAATAAGGATGAATTGGCTATTTCCATACCCGTTAGGTCTGTAACCATTGTCTGATAATTCAATAAAGCCTCCAACCTCCCTTGCGATATTTCTGCCTGATAGGGCGTATAAGAAGTATACCAACTCGGATTCTCAAAAATATTACGTTGTATAACCGCAGGTAGAATTGTGGGATGGTACCCTAAACCGATATATGTTTTGTATTGTTTGTTTTTTTCCGCCAGATTTTGAATATGAGCGCTGAATTCATGTTCGCTCATGGGTTGTGGTAAATTTAAATGACCTTTTAATCGTATATGGGGAGGTATTGTATTGTCTATTAGCTCGTCAAGGTTCTTTATACCTATTGTTGCAAGCATTTCCCGGATTTCATCATTTGTAGGGCCAAGATGTCTTTCTGCAAAGGAATCTGTTTTCATGTGTTACTATTTATTATTTCTTAACGGTCACATGCTGTTCGCTATTAATCATTTCCTTACGGGAGAAAACTTTTAACATGCTCGTTTCATGTGTTACTATTTATTGATTCTTAACGATCGCATGGAACTTACCATAAACTAAATAATCAATAAACTTAAAAGAATGATTATTTAGTTTATGGACGTTTCATTCGTTTGAGATTTGTGTTGTTAAATTACAGCTCAAATGTACTTAAAAAAGTCTTATTTTTTGTTTGGAAAAATTATAATTTATGAGCAGATGAAGCATTTTGTTACTTTTGTAGAATGCAGACAATCAAACGAATTTTTGATTTTTATGTTTTTAGTAATATTCATGTTGCCTTAGCCGTTTTTTGCCTTACTAAAATTACCTTACTTGAATACACAATTGAAAGCAATCTAATGCCTTGGTTTGCATTCTTCTCAACGATAGCGTCTTATAATTTTATTCGATTGTATAAAGTTTCGGAGATTCAGTATTGGACTTCCCGGTTTGTCGAAGAACATAAAAAAGGAATTCTTACTATTACTGTTTTAAGCTTAGGGCTTGTTATATATCTGAGTTTTTTATTAAAGTTTAGTACGTTGCTTGCTTTAGTGCCTTTCGTATTTTTTACGGTCTTCTATGTCGTTCCAATACCAGTAAAAAAGAATAATTCATTGGCCTTAAGAAGTGTGGCATTTTTGAAATTATTTTTGATCGCCATTTCCTGGGCAGGCGTTACGGTATTGGTTCCTTGGATAAATTATGATATTGAATTTGAGTTAACAGAAATGATTATATTTATTCAGCGTTTTTTATTTGTAGTAGCGATCACTATTCCCTTTGATATAAGAGATATGAAGTTTGATTCTGCCCATTTGAAAACCTTACCTCAGGTTGTTGGAATTGCAGGTGCAAAAAGAGTTGGATTACTATTTTTAATGGTATTTTTAGGATTGGAGTTTTTCAAGAATCCAATGGATGCCTCACAGTTTAGAATACATTTGATGATAGCAGTATTTTCTTTATATTTTCTTTTTCGAGCAACCGTTGATCAAAACAAATATTTTAGTGCTTTTTTTGTTGAGAGTTTGCCTATAGTCTGGTTGTTGCTATTATTTGTTTTTTAGTTTTATTCTTTTAAAGAGAGGTTTTACCCGATAAAGAAAGTAGAATTTCAAAAATTTATTTCATAAAAAAACCATCCGTTTTTGGCAGATGGTTTTAATACAATATATTTTAAGATCTTAATTAAATAATTTTTCTATTTTTTGCCTTTCTTCTTCCGCTAACTGTGAATCAACTAAAATTCTACCGCTATGCTCGTCAGTTGTAATTTTTTTTCTAGTAGCAATTTCTACGATCATTTGTGGCGGAATGGTAAAAAATGAGCCCCCTGAAGCACCTCTTTCAATTGAAACTACTGCCAATCCGTTAACAACTTTTGAACGAATGCGCGTATATGCATTTAATAAGCGTTCGTCTATTAATTTGCTGAACTCGGCAGATTTTTTATGCAACATCTTCTCTTCTTTTTCCGTTTCATCCATGATCGATTTTAACTCACTTTTTTTGTGTTTTAAATGGTCATCTCGTTCTTTAAGCTTCTCTTTGGCAGCATCGATAATTTCATTTTTTTGCTCGATTTTGAAAGAAAATTCTTTGATATGTTTTTCAGCTAATTGAACTTCAAGCTCCTGGAATTCAATCTCTTTAGACAATGAATCAAACTCCCTATTATTTCTAACATTTTTTTGCTGTGTAGTGTATTTTTTGATGGCAGCTTTGGCTTCTTCAATAGTATTTTTTCTATTTTTAATACTTGTCTCTAAATTTTCAATGTCATTATTAAAATTAGTAAGCCTGGTATTCAAACCTTCAATTTCATCTTCTAAATCTTGAACTTCCAGCGGTAATTCACCACGTGTATTTTTTATTTCGTCAATTCTTGAATCAATTAACTGTAAATCGTATAAAGCTCTTAATTTATCTTCAACGGTTAACTCTTTTTTTGCCATCTTTTATAAGTAGTTGATAGGATTCGTATTTTTTACTGATAAAACGATTGCAAAATTACGGAATTTATTTTTAAGATAATCCACTATTTGATTTTTTGTGAATTGTTCACTTTCATAATGTCCAATATCAGCTAGAACGATCTGATTTTCAGCTTTATAGAATTCGTGATATTTAAAATCAGAAGAAATGTAAATATCTGCACCTGACCTCTTTGCAGCATCTATGGCAAAACTACCCGAACCACCCAAGAGGGCAATTTTTTTTATGGGTTTATCCAATAATTCAGAGTGCCTGATACATTGCAAATTAAACTTCTCTTTCACAAAAGATAAAAAATTCTCTTCTGTTGTCGCATTTGCAAGCTCTCCAATGATACCCATTCCAATATGTTGATGTGTATTGTCAGTGGTTACAATATCATATGCAACTTCTTCGTAGGGATGACTTTTAAACAATGCCTTGAGAATTTTCTGTTGTAAATGAGTTTCAAAAATAACACTGATAAAAGTTTCCTTTTCATGGTGTAGCTTTCCTTTCTTACCAAGGGTAGGATTCGCATTTTCATTTCCTTTATAAGTTCCTTCTCCATCTATGTTAAAACTACAATTATCATAATTACCTATGGTACCAGCACCAGCTTTAAATAAGGCTGTCCTTACTTTGTCCGCATCTCCAGTTGCCGCATATGTAGTCAATTTTTTAATAAATCCTTGTTTTGGAAGCAATATTTCAGTATTTATTAATCCTAATATTTCAGCCATTTTAGCAGAAACACCTTTAAACGAATTATCTAAAGCGGTATGTATTGCATAAATAGCAATATTATGCTGTATAGCTTTCATCACAACTCGCTCTACATAGGTAGTGCCATTGAGTTTTTTTAAGCCCGAAAAAATAATAGGGTGGAAGCTCACAATTAAATTGCATTTTTTTTCAATAGCTTCGTCTACCACATTTTCTAAGGTATCAATAGTTACCAATAACCCTGTTACTTTTGTAGTATAACTGCCAACTAATAAGCCTACATTGTCAAAATCTTCGGCATAGTGCAAGGGTGCCAGTTCTTCAAGATGGTTTGTTATATCTTTAATTGTCATTTTTGGATGATTCTTTGCTTAACATTATTCAATCAATTACTATTTTTAGTATCTGTCTTTTACTCTATATACAAATTTAAGTCCACTCCAGTTTTCATCAATCGCACAAATTTTGACATCAACTAACCCTAAACTTAGTAGATGTTCTCTAATATCATCTCGTTTTAAGTCAGCTGAGATTCCCGAACTGCCTTTAGGCCAGCTTATCCAAAATAAACCATCTTTTTTCAGCATATTTTTTAACATTGTGACATTATTTTCCAGTTCGCTAAATGTAGTGCAAAAAAGATGAATGAAATCAACTGAATGGTTATTTTCACTTTCAGAATGTATTATTACACTAGGAAAATCATCAAATAAGTTTGTATAATAATTCGGTTGATTGACCAGTTTAATAATAAAACCGTCTTTAATGCCTAATTTTTTTGCCAATGGTGTTTGAGAGTAACCGGTCATAATGATTAATAAATTGACTGGCGTAAAGTTATAAAACATTCATAACAACTTCTTTGACGGACAGAGAAAATTAGTATCGTAATGTGTAATACTACTGTTTAAACAATAAAAATAATCAGGTGAATTACTATTTAAATAATTTTGTTAAACGATTCCACTAAGTCACTTTTTGAAAAAGTCTTTCGACTTTTCCCAATTTGAGTTATTTGAAAAAGTCTTTCGACTTTTCCCAATGTACATCCATTTCACTTAAGGTCATATCTGAGAGCTGTTTTCCTTCTTTTTTGGCAGCTTCTTCTAAGTATTGAAAACGTTTGATAAACTTTTTATTGGTTTTTTCCAAAGCACTTTCAGGGTCCACATCAATAAAACGAGCGTAATTAATTAGTGAAAACAATACGTCACCAAATTCTTCTTCAATAGTTACTTTGTTTCCTTTTTCGATCTCTAATGATAACTCTGTGAGTTCTTCTTTTACTTTATCAAAAACCTGATGTGATTCTTCCCAATCAAAACCCGAACATGCTGCTTTATCTTGAATTCTTGAAGCCTTAATCATCGCTGGAAGCGATTTTGGAACGCCTTCTAATACAGAATTTCTCCCTTCTTTAAGCTTTAGCTTCTCCCAATTTTTTTCTACATCTTCAACAGAGTTTACAGTCACATCACTAAAAACATGTGGATGACGATACACTAATTTTTCACTAATTTTTTCAATAACATCTGCAATATCAAACGCTTTTTTTTCAGAAGCGATCTTTGCATAAAAGATAATATGTAACAGTAAATCGCCTAATTCTTTTTTTATTTCGGGAAGGTCATTATCTAAAATGGCATCACCTAATTCGTACGTTTCTTCAATAGTGAGATGCCTTAATGACTGAAATGTCTGTTTTTTATCCCAGGGACATTTTTCACGCAATTCGTCCATTATATCTAATAAACGGGAAAAAGCCTTCAATTTTTGTTCTTTAGTATTCATTTTTTTGTTCACTGCTATTCTTCTTCCTCAACCGCGTTGTCTTCTGTAGTATCTGATAAGGTAGAAAAATCAAATTTTGCAGCAGCTAAAATAGAATACCATTGTATGACTTTTTTGATATTTGAAGGATATACCCTGTCTTCATCAAAATTAGGAAGTACTTCATTAAAAAAAGAAATCAGGTTCGCGTTACTTTCTTTATGACTGATAATTTCACCACCTCTTTCAACAATAGATATAAAAACCTCTCGCAACGGAATTTCATCATCATAGGTATAGATCGCAATATCATTTAATACGCTAACATTGTGCATTGCATTAATAGGTAGCTTTTTTTTATCTACCAACGATTGTACTATTAATCCACCTTTAGTTTGTGAAATAATTTCAAATAAACCCGGCTTTCCCGATACTGCCACTATTTTTTCTAAGCTCATGTATATNATTTTTTAGGGAATTTCATTCTATAATCAACATCGATTTTTCCTCTACTGATGTTTTCTAATTTCTTTTTCAATAATCTTTTTTTAAGTGATGATAGTTTGTCAGTAAATAAAACACCCTCAATATGATCATACTCATGTTGTACAACCCTGGCAGCCAAGCCACTGATGGTCTCTATATGTTTTTTAAAATTTTCATCCATATATTCTATGGTAAGCGTTTCGTTTCTAAACACATCTTCATTGATATTTGGGATGCTTAAACAACCTTCATTAAAAACCCATTCATCACCTTCTTCATTCAATATTTTAGCATTGATAAATGTCTTTTTAAAATCTTTTAAAAAGTCTCTTTCATCTTGACCCAATTCTTCATTTTCACTGAAAGGAGAAGTATCTACAATAAATAAACGAATAGGTTTGCCAATTTGAGGAGCAGCTAGTCCGACACCACGGGCATTTACCATTGTCTCTTTCATATTGGAAATCAATTCCTCTAAATTGGGATAATCTTTATCTATTATTGAGCCTACTTTCCTTAATATAGGAGTTCCATAAGCGATTATCGGTAACACCATTTTTTGATTTACATTTAATTCAATATCAATTTCAATCTCGATTGTCCCGATAAGCATCAGGATCGGGCTGCAAAGATAATACGATATTCATAAAAAAAACTTGACTTTCTCTCTTTTTATTTCAGACTTTCCTAGTTAAGTACGATTGTAAAATAATTGTTGCGCTGATCTCATCGATTAACGCTTTGTTTCTGCGTTGTTTTTTTTTGAGCCCGCTATCAATCATTGTTTGAATAGCCAATTTAGAGGTGAAACGTTCATCAATCCGTTGAATGGGAATTGTAGGGAACATTTTTTTGAGCTCTTCCAGAAAAGGAATAATTAATGTTTCACTTTCTGACGCCGAAGCATCCATTTGCTTCGGTTCACCTACTAAAAACAATGCTACTTTCTCTCTATCGGTATATTCTTTTAAAAAAGTATATAGCTCATCTGTTGCTACGGTGGTCAAACCTGAAGCAATTAGCTGAAGTTCATCGGTTACAGCAATGCCAGTTCTTTTTTTACCATAATCTATTGCTAAAATACGAGCCATACTACAATTTTATACAAAAGTAAGGTTTATGTTATAAAACTATAATTTTTTCCATTATTAAAATGAAGCAAGTATATTTGCTCAAAAAGTAATTTAAATGACAGAATTGCAACAAATTATTGAACAAGCTTGGGATAATAGAGAATTACTAAACGCTGATAATACGGCTGATACCATCAGAAGAGTTATTGATTTGTTAGATTCCGGCAGCTTACGAGTAGCTGAACCTACCACTAATGGCTGGCAAGTCAATGAGTGGATAAAAAAGGCAGTAGTCTTATATTTTCCTATTCAAAAGATGGAAACATTGGAAGTTGGTATTTTTGAGTATCATGATAAAATTCCGCTTAAGCGAGGATATAAAGAAAAAGGCATTAGAGTTGTGCCTCATGCGGTAGCACGTCATGGGTCCTATATTTCTTCAGGCACGATCTTGATGCCTAGCTATGTAAATATTGGTGCTTATGTAGATGAAGGAACGATGGTAGATACCTGGGCTACAGTAGGGAGTTGTGCACAAATAGGTAAGAATGTACATTTAAGTGGTGGTGTTGGTATTGGAGGCGTTTTAGAACCATTACAAGCCGCGCCGGTTATTATTGAAGATAATTGTTTTATTGGTTCCCGTTGTATTGTTGTTGAAGGCGTACGAGTAGAAAAAGAAGCAGTTTTAGGTGCCAATGTGGTACTAACCATGAGTACAAAAATTATTGATGTCACCGGAGATGAACCCATTGAAATGAAAGGAAGGGTCCCCGAGAGGTCCGTGGTAATTCCGGGAAGTTATACTAAAAAATTCAAAGCAGGTGATTATAATGTACCTTGTGCACTAATCATTGGTAAACGTAAAGAGAGTACGAATAAAAAAACATCATTAAATGATGCCTTGCGGGAAAACGATGTAGCGGTGTAAGAATGAAAATATTAGTGATACAACAGAAAATGATTGGCGATGTTCTGGTCAGCTCGATCATTTGTAATAATCTAAAAAAAGCATATCCAAATGCTCAAATTGATTATATGGTGTATGCATCAACAATTCCGGTTCTTAGAGGTAATCAGCATATAGATAATTTGATTTTATTTGAAGACAAGTATAGAAAGAGCAAATGGTCTTTTTTTAAGTTCATCCTATCTATTCGTAAAGAAAAATACGACATTATAATAGATGCCTATTCTAAATTAGAAAGTTGGGTAACCGTTCTGTTTTCAGGGGCAAAACAAAAAATATCTTATCAAAAAAAGGGAAGATCATTTTTATATACTGATAATATTAAATTTCTTAATACACCTAAAACTAATTTAGGATTGACCATTGAAAGACGTTTGTCGTTATTACAACCACTAAATCTTGATATAGAAGTCGATCCGATCCCTAAGCTATATGTTACAGATCAAGAAAATAAAGTAGCTAAAGAACTCTTAGCTCGTCATGGAGTAAATACCCAAGAGAAAACGATCATGGTTTCTATTCTTGGCAGTTCAGATATTAAAACATATCCTTTAGAATACATGTCTAAAGTAATTGATTATATATCCGATACTACGAATGTAAATATATTGTTTAATTATATGCCCGATCAAATTGATGAGGCAATACAAATCTATGAAAGTTGTAAGGAGTCGACTCAAGGGCGTATATATTTTGACGTTTTGGGCAATGACTTACGCGGTTATATTGCTTTAATGAATGTCTGTGATTTGATTATCGGTAATGACGGAGGAGCCATAAATATTGCAAAATCATTGAATAAACCGTCGTTTATCATTTTTTCTCCTTGGATAGAAAAGAAAATGTGGGCAACTTTTGAGGATGGTAAATTTCACAAGTCCGTTCATTTAAAAGATTATAAACCTGAACTATTTGAAAATAAATCGGAAAAGGAATTAAAGAAAAATTCTTTAGTGCTGTATAAACATTTTACACCTGATCATTTTTTTGATGAATTAAGTTCCTTTTTAGATACTAATTTAGTCGCGTCTGAATTTTTGTCGAAAAGAATAGTGTATCAAAAATTTTCAGAAAGCATAAATAATAAATTATCTGTACTAATAATTACATTGAATGAACAAGAAAACATTGACAATTTAATTGAGAACGTAAGTTTTGCCGATGAAGTTATAGTGGTAGATTCTTTTAGCTCTGACGGAACAGTTGAATTCGTTAAAAAACATAAAAATGTGAGATTGGTACAACACAAATTTTTAAATTTTTCTAACCAACGTAATTTTGCGTTGAAACAAGCAAGCTATGATTGGGTGTTGTTTATTGACGGAGATGAGAGAATATCAACTGATTTACGGCATGAAATTATTGAGGCCCTTGATGATCCTGAAGATGTTATTGCTTATGGGTTTTATAGAAAATTTTACTTTGAAAATACACCATTAAGGTTTAGTGGATACCAAACAGATAAGGTTTTCAGGTTTTTTAATAAAAAATGTGTTTCTTATAATAAAGAAAAGTTGGTTCATGAAACGTTACGCATTGATGGAAAAACGAAAATATTAAAAAATAAATTAGACCATTATTCTTATATAAATGATGAAATCTATAAAGAGAAGTTAACTAAATATGCAACATTAAGGGCTCAGGAATTATACTTAAAAAAATTAAAACCGACTTTTTATCACTATTATATTAAACCAATATATCGATTTTTATATCATTTTATAATTAGAGTTGGATTTTTAGATGGCCAAAGAGGATATAAAATTTCCAAACTAAATGCCTATGGTGTCCAACAACGATATATAGAGTTGAAAAAACTTTATGATTCCCGAGGATAAACAAAAATTATTTTTTCCCCAAAAACCGTTGTTTTAATCTCTTTTTTCTATGGAATTTTTCTTGGAATTGATCTGTATAAAACCACATCTTCTCAAAAACGGTATTAAAACCATGGCCGCTTAAATCTGCATAAGCATCACTCATAATTTTCACCATTTCTTTTTTTGGTGTTAACCTTGAGAAATTTTTCATTCTGGCTTCAAAATCAAGTTCAAAGAAAGACATTCTGTTCAGGTCAACTAAAAAGAAATCATAGTTGCTTCCGTTTTTTACAATTAAGGTATTTCCGGGCGAATGATCTTTAAAGTAAATACTTTTTTCATGCATCTGCCATGTAAATTTTGTGAATTGCTTCAGTATGTTTTCATGGTCAGGGTAGTCTGGATCTGTAACCAATTCTCTATAGGTTAGATCATAATGTAAGTGTTCACATATATAGTAGCTCTCTTGTAAACCTGAAAACCGACTGTTTTCAAAAAAAGCAATAGGCTGTGGAGTCCCAATGCCTAATTGGGTAAGTCTATCAGCATATTCAAATGACCGCTGAGCCTTGGATTTTCTCACATATTTATAGATAATTTGATTGATGAAGTTTGGAATTTTAAAGGACTTCACATTGATACTTTTTCCATCTATATCATAAATTTTAATTTTATTTCTATCGCCATCACCGATTAATGTTCCGCTTGTAGTAAAGTTGCCAATAATGCCTTGTAATTTCGATGTTAACGGCACGTATTTTTTATGTATTCTATATTTCATAAAATTCACGTTAAATATTTATCTATGCCGTTGGTACACCATGTCAATTTGTTCGCGATACTATTTTGTTGGATCTCATCATTTAATTCTAACCGACTTCTTGATTTTTCATCATGATAAATATGGTATATAATACCACAATACCGTAATCGTTTACCTAAAACGCCTTTGTTTAACATTCTGACTATCAATTCAGAATCCTCTCTTCCCCAACCTTTGAAATCCTCATTATAGCCATTGATCGCTATAAAATCTTTTTTCCAAAAAGAAACATTACATCCTCTAAATTTATGAGATAATTTATTTGTCACTTTGTATAATGAACTCAAGATGGGTATACATAAAGCCCTTGTTCTTTTTTTTATATCCGGTGAAAAAAAGTTGAAAGTAATCTTTTTAGCATTAAAAAGTGTTGTTACATATCCTTTTTTTATAGTAACCCTTGATCCAAATAGATAGTTGTTTTTTACAGCGAGATCTAAATGATCTTTAATAAAGTTTTCGTGTAAAATACAATCGCCATCAACTTGAATAATATAGTCTGAATTACTATTTGCAATCGCTTTATTTAAAATAACAGCTTTTCTAAAACCATTATCTTCATGCCAAAAATGATGGATCGGTATAGGAAATATTTTTTGAAAGGATGCTATTAACGTTTTTGTTTCATCAGTAGATCCATCATCCGCTATTAAAACTTCATTCGGTAGTACACGTTGCTTTTTGACACTAAGCAAAACCAACTCTAAAGCTTGGTGCCAATTATAGGTGGTTATTACCAATGATGTTGTTAGCTTTTTTTTCATATAGAATTATTGAGCATTCAGAAATATAATCTTTTGTTGATGTTTTAATGAGTTCTCTAAATATTTTCCGGTTAAAACAATAAAAAATAAATTCCAATACCTGCGTTTAACTATACTTTTAAAAAGTAATTTAACAGATGTAATTAATCTGATAACGTTGTATTTTATATAATTATGATTTTTTCGTACTATATAAAGTTTTGAAAGTTGTAATTCCTTTTTTATTACATAATTAGCGGGTGTACTTACTCCATGTAAATGAATGAACTTCGTTTCAGGATGTAAATAGCTTATGTACCCTTTTTTTTGCAACCGGTAGCAAAGATCCATTTCTTCATAATATAAAAATAGGTTGGTGTCGAACCCCCCAATTTCTGCAAATTTTTGAGCATCAAAAAACATAAAACACCCTTGGATAAAATCAGCAGGTACGGTTTGTTTATAGAGCTTAGCTTCCCGTTTTATTTTCTTTGAGGTTAATTCAACAGCCCATCTCCCAAAAAGTTCTTTTCTTATACCATGAAAATAATCAAAGCAAGAGGTGGGTTTTCTTTGACCGTTCAATTGTTGAGGTGTTGAAACACCTGCCTCAGGACGATCTTCCATAAATTTTAAAAGTGATGAAAAACAATCCTCTATAAAAATGATGTCATTATTTATATAGGCAAGATACTTGCCGGAAGCATATTGTGTACCCAACATGTTTCCACCACCAAAGCCGGTATTTATATTGCTTCTTACAATCGTAACCTCATTTTCATAGCTCTTAAGGATATTTTTTAAATTGTGATAATCTTCAATTTCAGAACAATTATCAATAATGATAATTTCGTATGAAATGGTTGAAGGTGTTTGTTTGAGGATTGATTCAACAAGGTCCAACGTTAAATGACTATTGTTATAATTAATTGAAATGATGGAAATATCCATAAAATTTAGACCGGTATTTGAAACCGCAAATTTAAATAAACAAATGATATATCTAAAGTTATTTGTTTATTTGCACAAATTAAACTGTCATTTATAGATTGTTAAAAGAGAATTGACTAAATTTTATTCATGAATAGTTTATAAAATTTACAATATGGATTACGAAAATAAACCGGATGGTTATTATAATAATGCAAGGAATGAGATGTTGGATTTTCTACCTAAAACCGCCAAGAAAGTATTAGATGTTGGCTGCGGTAATGGTATTTTCGCCGATATTATAAAAAAAATAAACGGTGCCGAAGTTTGGGGTATTGAACTAATGGAGCAGGAAGCTTTAAAGGCAAAGGATATAGTATATAAACTATTTGTAGGGCCTTGTGAAGACCATATCGATACCTTACCCGATAATTATTTTGACGTTATATACTTTAATGATGTATTGGAGCATTTGGTTGACCCTTATATGGTTTTGACCAATATCAAAAAGAAACTTTCTCCGGGTGGAGTTGTGATCAGTTCGATTCCTAACATAAGATATCATAATGTTTTTATGAAATTGGTATTTAAAAAGAAATTTGAATATGAAAGTTTTGGGGTATTAGATAAGACACATTTGCGTTTTTTTACAAAAAGCAGTATTCGAAATATGTACACCAATTTAGGATATGAAATAGTGATGCATAAAGGTATTAATGGAAGTAAATCACTAAAACCAATTTTATATAACATTCCGATGTTCTTTACAGCAATGGATATAAAATATCCTCAATATGCAACGGTAGCCCGCGTGAAGAAATGAATTATTAAACAAATATTTTCATTGTAAAAAATGCAAGACATTATTAACAAAGTTATAGAGATTTTAAAAAAGGAAGGAACAATTTTATATCCTACAGATACTGTTTGGGGTTTAGGATGTGATGCTACCAATGAAAAAGCGGTTGAAAAAGTTTTCAATATTAAACGACGTAATGAAAGTAAAAGCCTTATAATTTTAGTTGATTCATTAGAAATGCTACAACAATATGTTGATGAAATTCCTGATACGCTACTTGAAATGTTCGAAATGTTTGAAAAACCAACAACTGTTATTTATAAAAACGCAAAATCAGTTTCAGGGTGCGGAAATCGATTGGCCAGTAATGTCATCGCTAGTGATAACACAGTGGGCATTAGAATTGTTCAGGATCCATTTTGTAAAGAATTAATAAAGCAATTTGGCAAACCTGTTGTTTCAACTTCTGCCAATATTAGCAATATGCCTACTCCAAAATCATTTAAAGAAATAGATATATCTATTTTGGGCGCGGTAGATTATGTAGTAAATTTACACCATGATAAAATTGCTGATTCATCTTCTTCTATTATTAGGATTGATGAAAAAGGTGAAATAGAAATTATTAGAGCATAATATTCATGGATCAAAATTTTAAGGAAGCACTTTCTGCAGATATATTCAATTATATTTCAAAAGCCTCTGAACAACTGGGATTGGAAAGCTACGTAATCGGTGGTTTTGTACGTGATTTTTTATTGCAAAGAGATAGTGGTGCAAAAGATATTGATATCGTTACAGTAGGTAGCGGAATTAAATTGGCGAAAAAAGTAGCCGGTCTAATACCTACAAATCCCAAAGTTCAGATTTTTAAAACCTATGGCACAGCAATGCTCAGATATAAAGGCAGTGAAATCGAATTTGTAGGTGCCCGAAAAGAATCGTATACTGAACACAGCCGAAACCCTGAAGTTGAAGAAGGTACATTGCAAGATGATCAGAATCGTCGTGATTTTACTATAAATGCAATGGCATTGAGTTTGAATAAAATTGACTATGGTAAGTTGCTGGACCCGTTTAATGGAGTTGAAGATTTGGAATCAGGGATTATCAGAACCCCTTTAGATCCCGATATTACATATTCTGATGATCCTTTACGGATGATGCGGGCCATCCGTTTTGCCACACAATTAAATTTTGTAATTGAGCGACGATCGTTAGAGGCCATTACTCAAAATGCTGACCGTATCGATATTATCACACGGGAGCGTATTGTTGACGAATTGCATAAAATTCTATTGGCCAAGAAGCCGTCCGTCGGTTTTACCCTCTTGGAAGAAACCAAGTTGTTGGAGCGATTTTTACCGGAAATAACTGCCTTAAAAGGTGTGGAAGAAGAAGAGGGACAAACTCATAAAGATAATTTTTATCATACGTTGCAAGTGGTAGATAATATTGCTCAAAATACTGATAATTTATGGTTACGCTGGACGGCCTTGCTACACGATATTGGCAAAGTACCGACTAAGAAGTTTGACAACAAAGTAGGATGGACATTCCATGCCCATGAATTTGTGGGCTCTAAAATGGTGTATAAAATTTTCAAACGATTAAAGATGCCATTAAATGAAAAGATGAAATATGTACAGAAATTGGTATTATTGAGCTCCAGACCCGTTGTTTTGGCTGAAGATGTTACCGATTCTGCTGTACGAAGATTGATATTTGATGCAGGCGATAGTATTGAAGATCTAATGACACATTGTGAGGCGGATATCACTACTCAAAGCCTTAAAAAGCGTAAGAGATATCTCAATAATTTTAAACTCGTTCGCCAGAAAATTGTAGAAGTGGAGGAGCGAGATAGAATTCGAAATTTTCAGCCACCAATTACCGGTGAGATCATAATGAAAACATTTGGCCTCAAACCTTGCAGAGAAATTGGCCAGCTAAAAGACACCATAAAAGAAGCTATATTAGAGGGTGAGATTAAAAATGACTATGATGAAGCATATGATTTTATGCTAGAAAAAGCTAAAAAGTTGGGGTTAGAGAAAGTTAAAAGGTAGTTTACCGGTTGTGTTGAACGGTTTGAATACGATTTCCGTTGTTGGATTTGTGTAAAGCACAAATGGGCTAAGAAGTATTTATAAAGTTAGAGTTTTATTCGAGAGTGAAAATGCCATTGAGCTTATATCTTGTTAGGCACC
>JGI24023J19991_10000752_pt1 | contig 25480 bp, 22 predicted proteins | sample Cruoilmetagenom1_FD_19991 | JGI IMG/M metagenome (IMG submission 19991) | reverse complement strand
ATCGGAAAAACCTGTGGCGACAACCACTTCTCCCGTGATTCAGTCTACGGGTTCGTCAAGTAACAGTGACCTGAAGATAGGTCTGTCAGGCCTGTTTGCAGCAGGTGGTTCCAGTGTCGATAATGATGCGCTGGAAGGTTTACAGGCCGGTGCTCACGACCCCAACCAGAATGGCTTCACGGTGCAAAACGTGGAACTATCGATCGGTGGCACGGTTGGTCCTCACTTTGATGCGCAATCTAATATCATTTTTCAGATCGACGCAGACGGCGAAACGGTGGTGGAACTGGAAGAAGCTTTTTTTACTACCCGCAGCTTACCGTGGGGATTGCAAATCAAGGGCGGCCAATATTTTACCGAGTTCGGTCGCCAAAACGCCCAACACCCACACACCTGGGCCTTCGCTGATCAACCTGTGGTGTTGTCACGTTTCTTCGGTGGTGATGGTTTACGTAGCCAGGGTATGCGTGCATCCTGGCTAATGCCGACGGATTGGTATTCCGAACTTTATCTCGGCATACAGAATCCAAAGGGAGAAACGGTAAGCAGTTTCCTGAGCGCAGCTGATGAAGAGATAGGGGGCCATACCCTGATTGACAGGGATGCACGCGATTTAGGTGACATGCTGTACAGCGCACGCTGGCTCAATGGCTTTGACTTTTCAGATACCCTGAGCATGAATATTGGTGTCTCCGGCCTGTGGGGTCCAAACGCCAGTGGCACTGCAACAGATAGCGCAATATACGGCGCTGATATGTATCTAAAATGGCAGCCCACTTATAGCCAGCGTGGTTTTCCTTTCGTCGCCTGGCATAGCGAAATATTGAAACGCCGCTACGAAGCAGGTGATCCAGGCGACCCCGCCCGCGAAACCCTCAAGGACTGGGGCCTGTTTACCCAGGCAGTATGGGGTTTCAAACCGGGTTGGGTGGCAGGCATACGCGCCGACTACGCCACTGCGGATGGCGATACTTCAGGCGATCCACTCCGTGATACACGCAAGCGCTTATCATCAAACCTGACCTGGTATCCATCTGAATACAGCAAGCTGCGATTGCAATACAACCGCGACTGGACAGAGCACCTGGCTGACAAGACAGCTGACTCCCTCTGGCTGCAATTGGAATTCAACCTCGGTAGCCATGCGGCTCACACATTTTAATGCCTTGAAAATAAGATCTGTGTATTTTACGGACCTTCATTTCATTCACAAAATGAAACAATTATTCTGAGTTAGAGGGATAGTATGAAAAAAATAGTTAAAATTTTTGGCGGATTCCTGTTATTAATGCCTTTCCTTAGCAGTCACGCCGAACTACGGGTCGTCACTACTACACAGGACCTGGCGGCCATTGCAAAAGTCGTGGGCGGTAGCCAGATACAGGTGCAAAGTCTAACACCAGGGACCCGCGACCCCCACTTCGCTGCTGCCAAACCCAGCATGATCCGCCATGTTTTTCGCGCCGATCTGCTGCTGGCGATCGGTATCGATATGGAGATAGGTTGGCTACCCCCCTTGTTGCAATCAGCGCGGAATAGCCGGGTACAACCGGGGAATCCGGGTTATCTTGATCTCTCCCGTGTTGTGCCCTTGCTGGGAAAAACCAGCGGGCCGGTATCACGTGCCATGGGTGATGTACATGCCAAAGGCAATCCCCACTACTGGCTGGACCCGCGTAACGGGGTACGCATGGCAGAGGCCATTGCTACCCGCCTGGGCGAACTCGACCCTGCGCACAGGGACGCGTACCAACAACGATTCAAGGATTTCGCACAAGCCATCGACAGCAAGCTACAAATCTGGCGAACACAAACAGCCCAACTCAAGGATCAACCTGTCATCGCTTATCACAAGTCTTTCATTTACCTTGCAGATGTATTCGGCTTTCGCATCGTTGATGAAGTCGAACCCAAACCTGGCATCGCCCCCAGTGCTGCTTCGCTGAGCGCACTGGTAAAACATATCCAGGACGATGCGATCGGTCTTCTCATCTTGGAGCCGTATTACGAACGCCGTTCTGCCCACTATCTTAATGAGCAAACCGGGGTTCGCATAGCCGTGTTGCCTCAATCCGTGGGAGCGTTTCCCGAGATCAACAATTATATAGAACTGTTTGATGCCATCGTGGCTGCATTAGTTAATTCGAAGGGAAAATAATATGGAACCCTGGCTAATTCTATTGCCTGCGTTTGTCATGAGTGCCCTGATGATCCTTAGTCATACCTATCTGGGCCTGCATGTACTGGCACGCGGCATCATCTTTGTTGACCTGGCACTCGCCCAGGTCGCTGCTCTGGGTGTAAGCTTTGCATTTTTATTGGGAGAGGAACCGCATGGTGTGAATGCGCAACTATATGCCTTTGGTGCAACCTTAACCGTTGCCTTCGCCTTTGCCGGATTACGCCGAATTCCAGGTAAAATTACGCGCGAAGTTATCATCGGCTGTGTCTATGTGGTGTCTACTGCTTTATCCATTGTTATCCTCAGCCGCTCAACACAGGGTATGGAAGAACTCAAATCCCTGTTCAATGGCAACATTCTATGGGTAAACTGGCAAGAAATTATGTTACTGGCCAGTATTTATCTGGTCCTGGCTATTTTTCACCTGATCTATCGTAAACGATTTTACGCCTTATCATTTGCAACCGAAGAAGAACGTCCACAGGGATTTCTGTGGGAATTTCTGTTCTTCGCGTCGTTTGCCGTCGTTATTACACTTGCGGTCAACGTAGCGGGCGTATTGCTAGTGTTTGCCTTCCTGATCATCCCGGCCTTCAGTGCGTCACTAGTGGTCCATTCATTAATGGGGAGGCTGTTTTTAGGATGGTGCCTGGGACTATCTGGTGCAGTTGCCGGCATGTGGTTGTCATTCAGTGCCGATTTACCCGTCGGCGCTACCGTAGTGTCCGTACTGGGTTTATTGCCATTGCTTGCATTAGGTCTGCGCATGATGCGGAAGGTTTAAACCAGTATTATCAAGATGCCAATAATTTCAGCGCGCACAAGCCAATGGAACCATTCTGTCTAATATTAGTTAGCCAGATGCGATGCCTGGGAAAGCGATTTATTTCAAATGCTGGATATCATGCTTCCATGCATGCAACAAATGATCATTAACACTCAATCCAGTGCCATTGGTCGATACGTACATGGATTAAAATTTAAATTATCAGTGACAATTGACTCTGATGGCGAATAGCCGAACCAGGCAGGGCTCAACCACAATCTTATTTCACTCAAAAGTAAACGTAATGGCCACCTGATCACCCTCTTCCCAGGCCTGTATTTCCCGCACTGCCGTATAACGGCTGGCAATATAGGCACACATCGCGGATATCAATCCCTGGTTGTCTGCTAAAATACCTTGTACGAGTTTCATGGCGATGTAGTTCATACGATCGTTTTCGTCGGGTTGGTGAATCATCTCACCGCCAAGTGTAAAACCTCTGCTCATATCATCATCCATTTTATTCAAAAACAGGCGTTGGTGACCCGGCAGGCGCTTATCGCGTTCATACTCGATGATTTTTTTACCGTTTAGTGAAATATATAATTTTTTTGTCATTGAACTACCTGGGTATTGCTCCTGTTTCAATCATTATCATCTTCCAGCAATTGTTTGATCAATTCCACTGAAGATGAGGCATTATTATAATCAATCGGAATCCGCCAGATAGACCCATCCCTGTCTAACACCAGTGCGGGAAAGCTGTCGACGTTCAATTGCTGGCAGAGAGTCCGCTCTTTATCCAGTTGCTGCTGGGTTTTGGTATCATACAGGTCATGGGTAAACTGGTTTACGTCCAGTCCGGTCTCTGCGGCCAGCTGTATCAAAATATCATCGTCCGAAGGATTTCTGGCCTGTCTGTAATAGGCAGTCTGGATAGCGACCGTCATGAGCTTGTCATTGCCTTCACCTTGTTGACGTGCCGCTATCACGGCGCGACAGGCAGGCCAAGTTGATCGCCTGGGTTGGCATACTGTCCAGAAATCAAAATTGAATTGAACGCCAGGTACACGCTCCTGTATTGTCCTCCAGGTTTGGAGCAGATAATGCTGCATCTCGGTTGGCATGGCCTGCAAGTTATCAGTAGCCAGACCACCCAGTAATCTTCTGTGCTGGACTTTGTCCTTCAATTGTTGCTGAATCGCGCTGTAAACCGCCTGGAATGCCCAGCACCAACTGCACATCGGGTCATGCACATAATATAGAATGGGCAACATATCGGCTAGTATGGACCCATGTTCATCTAATGACTTTAATGATTGTCCCATCGAACTCGACAACCTGCCCCTGACGGATTTTACAACGCTTACGCAATTCGGTGTGATCATCCACTGTGACAAAACCATCGGCAATCAATTGTTTCGCCCTGCCGCCGCTTTCACATAGTCCCGTTACTTTTAATAAATTATTAAGTTCGATGTAATCTGTTTTATCCAGTAAAAATTCCATTTCAATACACTCCCGTTACCTGCCTTCAACTTGATAGCAGACAGTCATACAGTGCGTGTCCCCCGCCTCTATAACAACGCGGTTACTGGCTGCATTGGCAGATTCGACACACAGCATAGTCTGGTATGCCTGTTCTCCCATGTCGGCCATGGCAATAGAACGTTCTAGCCAGGGGTTCCATATCACGGTGGAATGACTACCCTCTTTTTTGATTATAATATTTCTGTTCATTAAAGGATCTTCTATACGACAGGGATCGGCCGTGTCCAGGTAGACCCTGTCGACCTCGCCTTGAATGTCTATCATGCCACTTTGCGTTTTTTGTTTATAGCCCTCGACCTTATCGAGATAATGAGTATCCTCAAGTCCGGCCACACGGACCTGGTTGACATCACCGACCCTGAAGTAGGTATGCAAGGCCTCGGTTATAGTTAATGGTTGTTGACCTGTGTTGCTGGTTTGCAGGGCCAGTTCAAGCTCCTTACCGATAGTGATATTCATATGGAGCGTACACTGACAGGGCCAGATAATCTGGTCATCTTTATCCAGTGTATAACTAAATGACAAGCGTGTTGATCCATCCACTAATGGGGCTACCGATTCAAGATTCCATATTTTAGTTCTCACAAATCCATGTGCCGGCAATGATGCGTCAGTCACGTGATCGCCGAACCAGGGCCAGCAGATCGGCACACCACCCCGAATAGAACGTCCGCTTTGATAAAAGCTGTTATCAGATACCCAGATGACCGGCTGTTGCCCAACAGGCGCCCAGTCTGTTAGCTGGGCACCTTGCAGGCTGATCGTAGCAGTGGCCAATGGATTCGTGATATCCACTAACATCAGGCCATCGCCCTGTTGTCGAAACGATAATTCCTTGTGTGCGCTAAAACGTTGCTGGAGTTGTTGTAAGTCAGTCATCAGACTATTTCCCTTTATCACTATGATACTGGATTATTGCACTACGAGTGGTTGCCAGAGTTATTGGCATGACTACAATTGTTGCTGATAACACAGCTATTACAAACTGGTTTTACCTTGCAGTTGTCCTTGGCATGGCGCACGATCAAGGCATGAAATTCATTCATATCTTTGACATTATTATGCAGTGATTGCTCGACCTCGATACGTAATTCATCATACCCGGCCTGACCGTCAGCACAACCGATACGTGTAAACAAACGCCTTGTATAAGTATCAATAACAAAAACAGGTCGGTGAAAGGCATAGAGTAACATGTCATCAGCGGTTTCAGGGCCGATACCGTTGACCGACAATAAACCTTGACGCAAGTCTTCACTGGCTTGTGTGGACAAGGCAGTAAAACCGCCTTGTTGCAGATACCAATGACAAAAAGATTTGAGGCGTTTTGTTTTGACATTGAAATAGCCTGATGGCCTGATGATCTCTGCCAGTTTGTCCGCAGGTGTTTGCACTATTAACTGAGCACTCAACATGTCACTCTGTTTAAGATTGGTAATGGCTTTTTCTACGTTCGACCACGCCGTGTTTTGCGTCAGGATAGCGCCTACCATCACTTCGAATGCGGTTTCAGCTGGCCACCATAACTGCTCACCGTAGGTTTGTAGCAAGCGTTGATAGAGTTTGAAAATGGCATTGCCTTTCATCCTGGCAAACAACCTTCAGGAACGGGATCGCCCTGATGGTCTTTTTCCATAAGGTGATTTTTTCTTTCCAGGCCGGGAAAATTTTGTAGTTTTTTGTGGTTTGCGTTCGGGTTCAGGTTCCGGCTTGATACCGGTTAAATCCAGCAGGCTTTTTATCTCGTCAGGGTCCAGTTCTTTCCAGCTACCCTGACGTAGAGAGCGCGCTAATTCGATAGTTCCATAGCGAACACGTTTAAGACGACTCACCTTGATACCCTGTGATTCCCACAAACGTCGGACCTCACGGTAACGGCCTTGATGCAGAATAACGTGATACCAGTGGTTGGCCCCTGAGCCACCTGCGTCTCTTATCTGGTCAAATTTGAGAATACCATCTTCAGCCTCGACACCTTTAAGCATGTTGTCGAGTGCCTCTTGGGGTACTTCACCCAAGACACGCACAGCGTATTCACGCTCTATTTCAAAAGAAGGATGCATCATACGGTTGGCCAGCTCACCATCCGTGGTGAACAATAACAGGCCACAGGTATTCAAATCCAGGCGGCCGATCGCTATCCAACGGGAATTAGTCAGCTTGGGGAGATGATCAAACACGGAGTCCTTGTGTTCCGGGTCATTGCGACTGCAGATTTCGCCTTCGTTTTTATAATAACTGATCACCCGGCGCTTCACTTGATCGATTTCGGAGAGATCGATTTGCTTTCCTTTAAGGTATACGCGATCACCCGGCGATAGATGATCACCTATCTGCGCCGGTTTTTTGTTGAGATTAATCTTTCCTTCGCGAATCCATTCTTCAATCTGGCGTCTTGACCCCAGGCCTAGCCGGGCCAATACTTTTTGTATGCGTTCTGACATGATTAAATTCAGGCTTCAGCTTCGACTGCGTTTTTAGTACGGGTGATATCATTATCCACATCACTTGTCATTTCATCCATTGATTCTTCTGTTGATCTGTTTTCAACTGAACCATCATCTTCAGAACTCACATTCGTCATGTCTTCGGTATCATGCTCATTATTTACGTCGGTCATTTCCTCAACGTCATCCTCAGAACTCGCATCCGTCGTATCTTCTGCATCGGTCGCTTCGACAATATCAGAACTCACTTCGGTCGAGTCTGCTTCATTCATCTCTGAATGATCTTCAGCACTTACCTCGCTGCCTTCCCCTGCTACTTCTTCACTATTGGTCTTGGCTTCCGGGACACCCGGTATTTCCAGGTCAAGTTCGGCATTGATACTATCAATATCGCGCAACTCTGCCAGTGTGGGTAAATCGTCCAGTGATTTTAGATTAAAATAATCAAGAAAAACCCGTGTTGTCGCATACATGGCCGGCTTGCCTGGCACATCGCGATAGCCCACGACCTTGATCCAGTCGCGTTCCATCAAGGTTTTGATAATATTCGAGCTGACACTGACGCCACGAATATCCTCGATCTCTCCACGTGTAATAGGTTGTCGATAAGCCATCAAGGCCATGGTTTCGAGCAATGCGCGTGAATAACGTGAAGGCCTTTCCGACCATAGCCGCGATACCCACTCAGAATAGTCTTCGCGAACCTGGATACGGTAACCACTGGCGACTTGCTTAACTTCTATCGAGCGCTCTTTATAATCCTCGGCAAGTTCATCCAAAGCAGCACGTATGGCATCCCGATCGGGCTGTTCATCATCCAGAAATAAGGACAGGCATTGGTCTATAGACAAGGGACGACCCGAAGCGAGCAATGCTGCCTCTATTATGTATTTTAATGATCTTTCACTCATTGAATTATAACCCTGTTAAGTATTCATTATTGGTTCGATTCGGATTCAACCAGCCGGGGTTTTTGTTCGCTGGATGCCACGGCCTTGACATGGATAGGACTAAAAGGCTCTGCCTGTACAAGCTCGAGTAATGATTCCTTGATCAGTTCGAGAATGGCAAGAAAGGTGACGACGACACCCATCTTGCCTTCGTTCACATCAAACAGTTTGGTGAATTCTGTAAAAGTATCGGCATTAACACTACTCAACACGGTCGACATGCGTTCACGCACAGACAATGGTTCCATTTCGATGTGATGATGACTGAACATTTCAGCACGATGCAGGACATCCTTGAAGGCCGACAACAAGTCCTTGAGATCAACTTCAGGCTCAAGTTTTACCACCTTTTGTTCAACCACTTCCACACTGACAGGGTGTAATTCACGTCCCAGCCTCGGCAGTCGGTCTATTTCTTCAGCCGCTTGTTTGAAGCGCTCATATTCCTGTAATCGTCGCACCAGCTCAGCACGAGGATCATTTTCATCGGCGTCTTCCTCAACAGGCCTGGGCAACAGTATCCGCGACTTGATCTCGGCCAACATAGCGGCCATCACCAGATACTCGGCTGCCAGCTCCAGGCGCATACTCTTCATCATGCCGATGTATTCCATGTATTGTCTGGTGATTTCAGCGATAGGGATATCGAGCACATCAAGGTTTTGACGTTTAATCAAATACAGGAGCAAATCCAGCGGCCCCTCAAATGCCTCGAGGAATACCTCCAGGGCATCCGGCGGTATATAGAGATCCTGCGGCAAGGTAGTGACGGCCTCACCCTGGACAATAGCGAAAGGCATCTCCACCTGTTTTGGTGCATTCTCTTTTTTATCCTCAGCCGAATCAGCCACCTTGTCATCAGTGCTTTCTACAGACTCTGTCAGCTCATTTTTATGTTCGTTTGCCATTTGCGTCCTGGTTTATTTAATTTAAGTATTATATTAAATTAATGCCGTATTTATTTGTTTTTATAGGATAAACCCATAGAGTCCCTGACTTCTTCGATCGTGTCACGTGCCACATCCCTGGCTGCCTCACAACCTTCCTCAATAATAGCACGCACTGTATTGGGATCCTCAATAAATTGTTGGGCGCGATCCCTGATCGGCTGCAACTCTTCTAAGACGGCATCGATAACGGGTTGCTTACAATCCACGCAACCAATGCCGGCTGTCGTACACCCCTCCTGGACCCAGTTCCTGACTTCATCACTAGTATAGACCTCGTGCAACTGCCAGACCGGGCATTGTGCCGGGTTACCAACATCAGTACGCCTCACCCTTGCCGGGTCTGTTGGCATAGTTCGCAGCTTTTTCTCTACTACTGCTGGGTCTTCGCGTAACGCAATGGTGTTACCGTATGACTTGGACATTTTTTTACCATCCAGTCCCGGCATCCTTGAGGCCGGTGTGAGTAATGACTCGGGCTCCGGCAGTATCATACGCCCACCCCCTTCAAGGAAACCATATAACCTTTCCCTGTCACCAATGGTCAAATTTTGCTGGCTATCCAGCAATGCCCGCCCGGTGTCCAGGGCATCGTAATCGCCTTTTTCCTGATAGCGTGTCTTTAGTGTTTTATATAGCTTGGAGTTTTTCTTGCCCATTTTTTTGATCGCAGCTTCTGCCTTGCTCTCAAAATCAACCTCGCGTCCATAGAGATGGTTAAAGCGCCTGGCCACCTCGCGCGTCAGTTCAACATGGGCGACCTGATCCTCACCCACCGGGACCAGGCCTGCCTTGTATATAAGGATATCTGCACTCTGCAACAAGGGATAACCCAGAAAACCATACGTCGCCAGATCTTTTTCCTTGAGCATTTCCTGTTGATCTTTATACGTGGGCACGCGCTCGAGCCAACCGATCGGGGTAAACATCGAGAGCAAGAGATGCAACTCGGCATGCTCAGGCACCCTCGACTGGATAAACATTTTGGCAGAACTGGGATTGACTCCTGCTGCGAGCCAGTCGATGACCATATCCCATACATGGTTTTCTATGTTGCCAGTATCTTCATAATGGGTCGTCAATGCATGCCAGTCGGCAACAAAAAAGAAACATTCATATTCATGCTGGAGCTTGATCCAATTTTTTAAAACACCGTGATAATGCCCCAGATGTAACGCACCGGTAGGTCGCATACCCGATAATACACGCTGTTGTTGTGAGACGACAGAATTCAAGAAACTCCCCTTTAATCAGGCCCTCATGGCCCCTAATGCTTGTAAAATAACCGATAGTTCATTCGTTGAAACGCCTGCCATTTCGCTAAACCATATCAGGAAAAACAGGATGGCAGGCCAGATGACTTTACCCAGGACGCCCATCAGTAATAGCGCCACAAGAATAATAAAACCATAAGGCTCGATTTGTGCGAGATAAACCGAGTATCGGGCAGGCAGCAGACCTGCCAATACGCGTCCACCATCAAGTGGTGGCAAGGGTATCATATTCAAAACCATTAATATCAAATTGACAAAAATACCGGCAATACCGGTAGCCACCATAAACAATATGACCGATGAAAACTCTGCGCTCAAGGACAAGGCGAACTTTATCCACAAGACCCATAGTAACGCCATCACCAGGTTGGATCCCGGCCCGGCAAGTGCCACCAATGCCATATCCCGTTTTGGGTGGCGTAAGTTTTTGTAGGTGACGGGTACTGGTTTCGCATAACCAAAAATAAAACCAGCCAACAAGATGGTGACGGCGGGAATCAGGATGGTACCCACAGGATCGATATGTTTGAACGGATTCAAGGTCAGGCGCCCCATCATCTTGGCCGTCATATCCCCCAGTCGACTGGCTACCCAGCCATGTGCCACCTCGTGAACAGTAATAGCGAATAATACTGGCAGTATCCATACTGATATTTTTTGTAGCGTACTGAATTCATCACCCATACACGTGATTATACCCTTAAGAAGCCTCTTGAATGAAGGAAAAATAATAAAAATAGAGATGATAATTTACATTAGATATATATCTTTAGCGATTGTTTATTATATAAATATTCTTATGTGAAAATGACCTTTTCAATTAATTGTTATTGCCTGAGTAGTATGGCACTGACTTAGGCAGTAAAAAGAACATAAGCACGCCATAGCGAGCCACTGAATCGTTCTATAACGTATAACGGTAGGCGACCTTGACAATAGCACCACTTGCAAGGACATTGTTTCGGACCTCGTCATGACAGTCCAATTTAATTAAGTATCATTCTTGCCAGTGTAGTTAGGACAGTAACTTAAACATACCTGCCACTTACATAATCATAGACACGTCGCCACGCCCTTCCCTGATAACAATGGGTGCATCTTCCTGAAAGTCGACGACCGAGGTCGTTTCAAAGCCACAGTTTTCACCATCGATAACCAGGTCGACTGTATGCTGTAAACGCTCACGCATTTCATAAGGTTCGGTCATGGGCATATCATCACCAGGCAATATGAGCGTTGAGCTCATAATAGGTTCACCCAGCTCATCGAGCAAGGCGTGGACAATACGATGATCGGGGATGCGAATACCGATGGTTTTTTTCTTAGGATGCTGTAATCGCCTTGGTACTTCGTTGGTGGCCTTGAAAATAAACGTATAAGGGCCCGGCACCAGCTTCTTTACCATTCGATAGGCAATATTGCTCACCTTGGCATAAGTGGCTATCTCGGACAAGTCACGACAGACCAGGGTAAAATTATGACTACTGGTCAACTGCCTTATCTGGCGGATGCGATCCATGGCGTTTTTATTGCCCATCAGACAACCCAGCGCATAACTGGAATCGGTTGGATAAACAATCACGGCGCCTTCCTTGAGCATCTCCACACTGGTGCGAATCAGTCTTAACTGAGGGTTATCAGGATGAATTTGAAAATATTGACTCATAATGCTGCACTTATTTCCACAAAGACCATATGGGCTCGCAACCCGATGGCAATGCTTCCAACTTACCCAGTTCAATCCAAGGGTTTTCCGGACCATGATAATCCGAACCGCAGGAGGCATATAATTCATAACGTCGCGCATACTGGGCCATGTTATGCCTGTCATTTTTACTATGACTACCTGACACCACTTCGATGCCGACACCGCCTGCTTCCTTGAATTCCTCTATCAGTCTTCTTAGTTTAGTCGCGCTCATTTTATATCTGGCCGGGTGCGCGATGACGGCCTGCCCATTGGCCGCTTTTATCCATTCGATCACGTCACTTAAACTTGCCCACTGCCCACCCACATGCCCGGGTTTATTGTTAACCAGAAATTTTTTGAACACGGCTGACACATTACTGGCCTTGCCGCACTCGACCAGATACCGGGCAAAATGTGTTCGACTGATCAATTGGCCTGTGGCATATTTTTTCGCGCCATTATAAGCACCAGCGATACCGGCCTTTTCCAGTTTTTCAGCGATCTCTATCGCCCGGGTATGGCGAACATCACGCAGACCTTGCAACCCCGACAACAACGTTGGTTCATCATCAGCGATATTCAAACCAAGGATGTGGATCGTTACCTTCTCCCAGGTTACCGAGATCTCCACCCCTTTTATTAATCGGATCCCACATGCCAGTGCCGCTTTGCCGGCCTCATCCAGACCCGCCGTGGTATCGTGGTCGGTAAGCGCTAGAATATCGACACCCTGCTCTGCTGCACGTTGAACCAGTGCGACAGGTTCCAGTGTGCCGTCAGAAGCAGTCGAGTGACTGTGCAAGTCGTAAAGCATGGAGTTAAAACCCTTTTGTTTGCAAAAAAATACGCTAATATCTTAATCTATCGCTCTATCAAAAACCGACCAATAGAAAACGGATACTGATTATCATTTAAATAATGCTAGAATGCACCCTGAACAAGATTTGATTATACTCCTGTCACAAGACAATAAACTACATATAACATGCCCTTATGAAATTTTTATTCGATTTTTTCCCGTTAATAGCCTTTTATGCTGCTTATCAGTTATACAAGTCCTATTACGAGGCTGAAAACGCTATTTTTGCTGCTACAGCTGCCATTATTGTGGCAACGATAATACAGGTAGGTTACAACTGGTTCAGGCATCGCAAGATAGAAAAAATGCACATTATAACTGTTGTGGGTGTCACGATATTTGGTGGACTTACCCTGATATTTCATGACGCCGCATTCATCAAATGGAAAGTCAGTATCATTAACTGGTTATTCGGCCTTGTCCTTATTGGCAGTCAATTTATTGGTGACAAAACAATCATTGAAAAAATGTTGTCCAGCGTAGTTGATTTGCCTAGAGCTGTCGGGTCAAAGCTAAACTTAAGCTGGGCCATATTTTTTATCAGCTTGGGGTTTCTCAATATTTATATATTCAAAAACTTCGATGAAGAGACCTGGGTCGGCTTCAAGGTTTACGGTATGCTCGGGCTCACCTTTATATTTATTGTCATTCAGGGCATTTACTTGTCGAGATATATCACAGAAGACTCAAGCGAAACCAAGGAGTAAATCATGCTTTATGCCATTATTGGCCAGGATGTTCCTGATAGCCTGGAGAAACGCCTGGCGGTAAGGGAAGAACATTTACAGCGTCTACGCGCGCTACAGGATGAAGGACGACTGTTGATCGCCGGCCCATTCCCTGCCATTGATGCCGAGGATCCCGCTGCCGCCGGGTTTACCGGCAGTCTCATCGTTGCTGAATTCAGTTCACTGGAAGAAGCCAATGAATGGGCCAGCGCAGATCCCTACAGCGAATCGGGTGTCTTTGAGTCTGTCACGGTCAAACCTTATAAAAAAGTCTTTCCAGCATAATAATTAATACAGTATTTTATATCGCCCCCTAACCCCTTCCCGGAGGGAGAGGGGATAAAATCCTGGGAAACACCTGACTCATTTAACTTGCTGAATCACTGCGAGCACCTTTCGGAGCATAAACAATGTGTGATAATTTGCTCGTATTAAGGGGTGGTGATAGCAAATAGATAACCACCAGCGTAAACTGAATACTTATCTGCCGGTCATTTCATTCAAACCAGGTTTTCAAGCTCTTCAGGCTCATGCAAACAAAAACCCTGGGCATAATCAACACCCATGTCACGCAGGTTGTCACACACTTCGAGTGTCTCGGCGTGCTCTGCTATGGTCTTGATGCCCATGACATGACCGATATGTGCGATTGATTTGACCATCGCATAATCGACGGGGTCCACCATAATTTCGCGGACAAAGCCACCATCGATTTTCAGGTAATCGACATTAAGGTTTTTCAAATAATTAAATGAACTCACTCCTGTACCGAAGTCATCCAGTGAAAACTTAACCCCCATCGATCGAAAAACCTTGATGAAATGTTGCGCACTCATCAGATTTGAAATCGTGGCTGTTTCAGTAATCTCAAACACCAGGTATTTGATGATGGCCGGATATTCAAGCAACAACTCTTTTACATAATCGATAGCAGCATTACTACTGAGTGTATGCCCGGATAAGTTGATGGCAAAATCCCGTGTTGGCAATGAGTCATCTGCCTGCATGCGTGCCACATAGCGATTGATATGTATAAAGGCATTACGAATAACCCAGCGATCGATATCCTGCATACTGCCGTAGCGTTCAGCCGCTATAATATATTCCTGAGGGAAAATAATATCACCATTATCGTCCAGCATTCTCATCAGGATTTCGTAATGTTCATCGACATCATCATGCAGGGACACAATTTTCTGCGCATAAAGTATAAATCGACTGTCGGCAAAGGCCTGGGTGATACGCTGAACCCATTTCATCTGGTCTTTTCGTTGTTTGTAATCTGCATCCTCCATCTGGTACACCTGGACATTATTACCACTCATGTCCTTTGCCAGATAACAGGCCGCATCAGCATAGCCCATGATATTACTGATCGATTGCATACCGGAATCAATATCAACTATGCCGATACTGACACCAATTTCGAATATTTTTCCTGACCAGTGAAAACGGTATTTACGGATAGCTTCGAGGATATCGTTGGCTATTTTCTTGGCTTCTTCTAATGTATAACCTTCCAGTAAGATACCGAATTCATCACCACCCAGACGTGCGAGTGTCTCTCTCTCCTTTATTAATGGAGTGACCAGTTCCGCAATCTGTCGCAAAACAAGATCACCGCCTACATGCCCACAGGTATCATTTACTACCTTGAACTGGTCAAGATCCATATATAGAAGGATATAATGCTCGTTATACTTGAAAACCCGCTCAACAGAACGAGACATCCTTCTTTCGAATTCCCTTCTGTTGTAAAGGCCGGTCAGATCATCATGTGTCGCTTGATATGACAATAATTTGGAAAGCATTCTCGAAGAACCGACATCCTGAAACACGAGTACGGCACCCAGGACCATGTTTTTCTGTCCATACATAGGTGCAATGGAATAGTCGATCGACAAATACTCGCCGTTTCGATGAACAAGTGAAATATCATCGTCAGATTCTTTCAGCATACCCCGTTTGATACACTCGACCACGGGACAGATTAAATTCCTTTCATCAGTTTCATTGACCAACCTGAATATATCTTCGATGCCACGGCCCTTGGCCTCATCGATTTTCCATCCTGTCAAACGCTCTGCCACGGGATTCATATATTCGACGACACCCTCCAGGTTCGTCGTAATCACTGCGTCGGCCAATGAGTGCAAAGTTACATCAGCACGTTCCTTTTCCCATTGCCAGGCTTGCAGTGATTCCTCACGCTCGATACGTCTGGCATAGTTGGTATTAACAATATACAGGATCAGAAACACAAACATGCTCCATACAATCACTGTAGCAGACATTATTTTTGCTCTGATTATCTCGAATCCGATTCCGCGCGAAACTGATAACATCAATGACTGGCCATTGTTGTTTAATATTTTATTAAAGCTGCACTGCGAAAACACGAAGGCATCAGGACTCTTGGCATTGTTATTGAAGCGGGTAATCAATGTATCATAACTGGCTTTATCATCATCATTCTGATATAGAGCGACATTCATCCCTGTATTGATATTTTTCCTGGATAATAAATCTTTCGACTGTACAACCACTGTAATAAGGTGCAATGCCTGCGATAGACGCTCCGCCTCTGTCGTCGGCAAGACCCTGCCCGCATAAATGGGTTTCATGACGATATAGCCGCTTTCATTGTTCTGTAATTTTACATGCGTAACCGATGCCGCATTCCCTGTCGTTATGGCACGATCAATGGCTTGTGCGAATTTCGGCTCGGAATAGAGATCAAAGCCCATTTCAATGATTTTTTCGGGTAAGAGTGGCTCAATAGCGGTAACAGGGAAATAAACCTTTTTATGGGTCGTTGGGGACCAGGATTTATAATGATTGAGTTCACCTTCCAGGATATTAAAGGTAGGAAAACCGTCCTCACGCATTTGTTTAATATACTCATCCTTGAATTCGTGCTCAACCTTGGTTAACATTTTGATCTCATGTATACCAGGATAGCTATTCAGCATTTCGCGTGCATACAGTGAAAATTGCTCGGAATCCACAACCTCAACCGCATTATGTAAAGCAACCAGACCATCGAGTACGGCATTGATATCACCCGCACTCCTGGACAGGTCATCATACAGTCGTCTGGCCTCCTGGTTAAATTTACCATCAGCAACCTGCATGTCATTCCATACCAACAAGCCTGTCGTTGCAATCAGCAACGAAATCGCAGTCAAGAGAATTAACAATAACTCTTTAAAAGGGATGTGTAGTTTACGCTTATCCATCTAACTGGTAATGCTTCGCTCGTTTATAGATCAAATACGGTATTTTTAATTTGATTTTTTTAATTATATTGGGGTTTAGCCACATATCCCATAATCTGTTATTAATGACCGGGATTTGCGAAGGTTCCACCCCACCCAATATTGAAAGAACCGCCCTGGCAGCCCAGATACCTTGTTCCTCAGGTAACTTAGTATACGCCATAGCAGTATATGGCAGCATCCACTTATAAGTGGTAACGCTTATTTTTTTTGTATATTTTTCTACAATACGCAGTGCTTCGGGTTTATACCAGTCATTGATACCCGCATTATTCCCAAGAAAAATAAAGTCATACTCTTGTGAGTTCTTGTATACATTGATCCATTGCCTGAAATTTTTTACAAATGCAGAAGAAAATTGGATGTTGTTTTCGGCAAATATTTTTTTGTAGTATTGATAATCCTTATGTTCCGATAAAACATCACCAGAAACAAACAGGCCTTTCTTCACATCAGGCTGAATTAGCCTGAGTTGTTTGACCAATTGTTTTATGGGTGCGACTTCGACCATTCCTGTGGTATTGCTGTATGGATATCCATACTCACTCATACTCCAGTTAATGCCACAAAATACGACAGGAATGTCAGCATTTTTGAGGTAGGGCATGACCAGATAGCGGGATGCATTGTCATCCACCGCAATAATAATATCCGGCTTGTATTGATCTATCATTTTCTTAGCTTCCTTACTACGCCAGCGCGCCCATTCTTCTTGCGGGTTACGTTTGGTATCCAGGTAGATTTTTTTTAAATCACATCGGCCATCCAACGTCTTCACCAGACCGGCCAATATGCCATCATCCCACTCATATCCTTTATGATAGGATGATACATACAGACATTTGTTTGCCCATACAGTAGCAGATTGGCTAATAACAGCGATAACCAATAGTGACCTAAGGAGCCATTTCACGTTAATAATGGCTCCAGCAAGCTGATAAATTCATTTTCATTTAATACTGTCACGCCCAACTCGCGCGCCTTGTCTGCTTTCGAGCCTGGATTCTCGCCCACTATCAGATAATTTGTCTTATTCGAGACACTGCCCGTCACCTTGGCCCCACGATCCAGCAATGCCTGCTTGGCATCGTTTCTGCTCATTTCACTCAAAGTACCGGTAATCACAAAAACCTGGCCCACCAACTGCCCTACCTCTCCTTTATACGCTTCGTCATCCCAGGCAAGCCCTTTTGCCTGTAAGTTACTTACCACTTCCCTGTTATGTTCCTGCTTGAAAAAACTGACTATGTTGGCAGCCACAACAGGGCCTATATCAGGAATTTCTTCCAGTGTTTCCAGGTCAGCATTCATCACCTGCTCGAGGCTGCCCAAGTGCACAGCCAGCGCCCGTGCAGTTGCTTCCCCGACCTCACGGATACCCAGGGAATAAATAAATTTTTGTAGTGTCGTCTGCTTACTTTTTTGCAGTGACTTGATCAGATTTTCAGCAGACTTTTCCCCCATCCTTTCCAGTGCGGCCAGTTGCTGCTGCTCTAAATCGAACAGATCCGATGGATTATGCACCAGGCCTTCATCAACCAACTGTTCCACGAGCTTGTCGCCCAAACCATCAATATTCATGGCCTTGCGGGAGGCAAAATGTTTAATCGCCTCCTTACGTTGTGCTTCGCAAAACAGCCCGCCACTGCAGCGAATCACCGTCTGACCTTCGGCTTTAACCAGATCGGAGTGACACACGGGGCACCGTGTGGGTGTTTTTATGGTTTTTGCACCAGACTGACGCCGCGACTTAACGACACTGACCACCTGTGGTATGACGTCCCCTGCACGCCTGATGATAACGGTGTCACCTGGCCTGACATCCAGGCGTTGTATCTCATCCATATTATGCAATGTGGCATTGCTGACGGTGACACCGCCAACACTCACCGGTTCGAGTCTGGCAACCGGTGTAATGGCGCCGGTCCTTCCTACCTGAAAATCGATCCCATGCAGTAATGTCATTTCTTCCTGAGCAGGAAATTTCTGTGCAATCGCCCAACGCGGCGCCCGCGAGACAAACCCCAGTTTTTTCTGCATCTCGAGGTTGTTAACCTTGAATACTATCCCATCGATCTCATAAGGCAGGTCATTACGTCGTGTGGATATATCACGATAATATCCCATGCATTGGTCAACATCGCTTAGCACTGCCCTTTCGGGTGAGACATGCAATCCCAGTTGTTTTAGTTCTTCGATGATCTCGCTGTAGCTATCAGGTATTTGAAATTGCGCTACCTCACCAATGCCATAACAGATCATGTCTAACGGTCGACTGGCAGTAACCCTTGAGTCCAGTTGCCGCAAACTCCCTGCTGCGGCATTGCGCGGATTGGCAAAAACCTTGGCGCCTTCTTCGAGCATTCTCCTGTTAAGTTGTTCGAAACCAGACCTGGGCATAAACACTTCACCCCTCACCTCCAGCAAGGCAGGAATTTTTTTGCCCATCAGACGTAATGGAATGCTGTGTATCGTACGTATATTCTGCGTAACATCTTCGCCGACATTACCATCTCCACGGGTTGCTGCTCTAACAAACACCCCTTTTTCATATATCAGACTGATGGCAAGACCATCCAGCTTGGGTTCCGCCGCATACTCCACCTTGTCTGTATCCAAAGTGTCTCGAACCCGTTTATCAAAATCCCTTAGTTCATTCTCGTTCATGGCATTGGCAAGCGATAACATGGGGATTTTATGCTTTATCTCACCAAAAGATTTTAGCGGCTGCGCGCCTACACGCTGAGTAGGAGAATCAGGCGTTATTGCTTCCGGGTACTCTTTCTCCAGAGCCTGTAATTCGCGTAAGAGTTTATCGTATTCACTGTCCGTTATTTCCGGATCATCATAAACATAATAGCGAACATTGTGATAATTCAATTGATCACGGATGGATTCGATACGCTTGCGTATTTTAATAGGGGGATTCATGTAACTTTCAGTGTTTTATCGCAGCTCTAACAAAAAGCTATACGGGTTATTTTTACCTTTTGCCCAATTAATCAGGCTATGGTACTCATGCGGTCGTATTCAACCACTTCTTCCCTTAAATGCATCAGCATCTGCTTTGATACGATATTCCTTGATCTGTCCTTGACGATCAAAGGTAAACAGCTCTGTAATTTTTCAATCACCTTTACCATGAGATCAAACGCACGTATTGAACCAACAGGGCCGGGTAATTTCAGAAACAGGCTGAGCCCGGGAGTCTCCAAATCAGTTATGTTCCTCATGTCGAAACTACCTGGATCAACAAGATTAGCAATACTGAAGACAGGTTGTTTACTGTTCTTGATATTGTCAGGAAAATAATGAAATATTTTCATATCACCATAACTCATGCCGGCCTGCTCCAGGGCATCGATAATGTCATTACCCGACAACAGTCCCGCGTGCCTCTCAACCAGGTACAGGACGATCAGTTTTTCATCATTATCCAGATCCATACGGGGTTCATTTGCCAATTCCTCCGTATCGGCATCTGCCTCCGTGGCATACAAATGCATATCGTCTGCCGGCTCATCAAATGGGGATAATGTTTGATTGTCCACAGAATCGTTCTGTTCCTGCTGCTGCAGAAACCCAGGCTCTATTTTTTCACTGCTCCGGCTTCGCGATTCGCTGCTCTTTTTTTTACTGAGAAAAAATATCAGTAAAAAAATTATCGCGCCAATGATCAGCAAGACCCATCTCAGTGCATCCATGTCTGTCTTATCCCGAACACGCTAAATTGACTGATATGCCTGGCATGTTACATGGCCGCCAGTTTAACAGCTTCATCAACATCGACTGCAACCATTCGCGAAACACCGGGCTCATGCATGGTCACACCGGACAATTGATTTGACATAGCCATCGTCACTTTATTATGAGTGATAAAGATAAACTGCACCGTCTCGGACATTTCCTTAACCAGTTCGCAGAAGCGACCCACGTTGGCATCATCCAGAGGTGCGTCGACCTCATCAAGCATACAGAATGGGGCCGGGTTGAGTTCAAATATGGCAAAAACAAGCGCCACGGCCGTGAGTGCTTTTTCACCACCTGAAAGTAAATGAATCGAACTGTTGCGCTTACCAGGAGGACGCGCCATGACACTGACGCCGGAGTCCAGCAGGTCATCACCCATCATTTCCAGATAGGCATGGCCGCCGCCAAACACCCTCGGGAACAACCTTTGCAGGCCGTTATTAACCTTGTCAAAAGTTTCCTTGAAGCGTGTCCTGGTTTCCTTGTCGATTTTCCTGATGGCATTTTCCAGGGTCTCTAGTGCCGAGGTGATATCGATATATTGACTGTCCAGGTATTCCTTACGCTCTGTCTGTTCGGCAAACTCATCGATAGCGGCCAGATTGATCGGCCCGAGTCGCTGTATTTTTCTTTCGAGTGTTTCCACCAGTTCCAGCCAGGCTTTTTCATTCGCGTTTTCTTCAAGTGTTTGCAACAATTCATCCAGGGAATAACCCGTCTGGTCTAATTGTTCTTTCAAGGTTTTTGCGCGAATATTAAATTCCTGCCAAACCATTCTGACCTGTTCCAGCTCACCCATGACATCCTGCACATCCTGCTCTGCCTTGTGACGATCCTGTTCATGCTTACGCATAGAGGTATCAATATCTTCAAGTTGCTTGCGTGCATTCATCAATTCCGCTTCTACACCGATCCTGTCTTTAAGTAGACCTTCCAGGCGCAATTCCATCTCCTGGATAGGCTCCATACTGCCTTCCAGTAAATCGATTAAATCTTTGCGCTGACCATCCAATGACTGCATCTGTGAATGCATACGTGTCAGGTTCTGCTGCGTCGAATTAAGTTGGCCAGACATCGATTGGTGCTGGAGTTCAAGCTGATGTATCTCATCCTGGTAGCGACGACTATCCTGACGGGCAGAATCCAGTTGTTGTTTCAGTGTTTCTCTTTTGGATATCAAGCCTTCTCTTTCTCGTGAAAAAGATTCAATACTTTCCAGCGCCTTGTTTAACAGGGTTCTTGCTTCTTTCAGTGACTCACCTTCATGTTCGAGATGGCCCTCTATCTCTTCCTGTTCAGACACCAGGTTCTGGAAGCGTAAAGTCACCTGCTCAAGACGTGATTTCGTTGCACTCAACTGCGACCTGGCCTCGGCATGTTCACGGTTAAGCTGGTTAACCTCTTGCTGTAACAGGTCTCTGGATTCCTCGAATTCAGTCTGCTGGCTTTTACCTGTTTCCAGGTGCGCCTTGTGTTCTTCAAACTTGGATTGCAGGCTTTCAATTTCAGCCGTTAAGGTCTTGATTTCCTGCTCTCTTGCGATCACACCGGATTTTTCGTCACCTTGCTTGATCAACCTAATCCAGCTTTTTCCTATCCAGGCACCATTACGTGTAATAACTGATTGATGCGTTTCAAGGCTGGCACGCAGGGCCAATGCTTCATTGAGGTCGTTGGCAGCAAATACGCCACTCATCAATGAGTCAATAGGCCAGGGGGAGGTCACATATTTTGCTAATAATGTCGCTTGTTGGGCGGGTTGTTGTTGCACCTGACTGGCATGGGTATCAAAAAATGCAACCGAGCCGTCCTCAATAGTTTCCAGTAGGTCCGTCACCGAACTCAGGTCATCAATACAAACGGCCTCAAGATTCAAACCAAGAACCGTCTCGACTGCGGTTTCCCAACCATCGGCTACATTCATTTTCTGCACCAACCTGGGTGCATCTTTTAAATTATGCTGACTCAGCCACTCCATCAGTTTATTATCGGATTGCCCTAATGCTGCTTGTTGCAGTGCCTCAAGGGAACTCAGGCGTCCCTGGCTATTTTGCAATTTACCTTTCAGCTCATCGACTTCCTGCGCCCTGTCCTGGTTTTGTGACCGTAGTTGGATAATCTGCTCTTTGGTATTTTCGAGTCGATCCTGGGTGAGACTCATCGCTTCCAACTTTTGTTGTTCACTCAACTCAAGTTCCGAGATTTGCACCTGGAACTGATCCACATTGACATCTTTCAGTTGTAACAGCGTTCGATCAAGACGTTGTTGACCCTGTACAACCTGCTTCTCAACATGCTCAATACGTGTTTTCTGTACCTGCGCTTCCTCTGAAGGTAATGACGCCCGCTGATTGAAATCATCCCATTCCTGTTGCCATTGATGCATCTGCTCATCGGCGGATGACAGTGATTCCTGATGTCGTTGGCCTTCTTCTTTGGCATTATTCAGTTGGGGAGCGATGGATTTCAGGCTTTCTGCCAGCTCTGCAATCTTCTTTTCATCCAGCTCGATATGTTGCTGCAGATCTTTCCAGTTGTTTTCCATCTGCTCGAGATCAGCCGTCTGTTTACTGCGCATTTCGCGCGAATGCTGGATCGCCTGCTCATCCCTGGCAATATCGCTACCCAGTCCGTAAAAACGGGTCTGCACATTATTAAAGGCATCTGTTGCTTCGGCATGCTGGTCGCGATCTTTTTCCATGGCAGTTTCGATCGATTGCAGTGCTGCCCTGGCAGCCTCCAGTGCAGTTTCCTTTTCCTGAATGGCCTTCTGTTGGGAAAGTGCATCGCGGTCAAGATCGCGTAAACGCAATGCCAGTAGTTCGGCTTTACGCTGTCTTTCTTCTTCCTTGAACGTCTTATACTTCACGGCGGTCTTCGCCTGGCGATCAAGGTGTTGTAACTGCTTATCGATTTCATCGCGCAGGTCGTTTAGTCGATCGAGATTTTCACGCGTGTGTCTTATCCTGTTCTCGGTCTCACGACGACGCTCCTTGTACTTGGAGATGCCCGCCGCTTCTTCAAAAAACACCCTTAGCTCTTCCGGCTTGGCCTCGATCAGACGAGAGATCATACCTTGCTCGATAATGGAATAGCTTCTGGGTCCCAGGCCGGTGCCGAGAAAGATATCGGTGACGTCTCGCCGACGACAACGGGCGCCATTCAGGTAATACTGCGATAGCCCATCACGGGTGACCTGGCGTTTGATCGAGATCTCACTGAAGGACGCATATTGACCACCCAGGGTACCATCAGAGTTATCGAAAATAAGCTCGATAGTGGCCTGGCCCACTGGTTTTCTACTGGTGGAACCGTTAAAGATGACATCGGCCATCGATTCACCACGGAGATGCTTGGCTGAACTCTCACCCATAACCCAGCGAACAGCATCGATGATATTGGATTTACCACAACCGTTAGGTCCCACAACACCTGTCAGGTTACTGGTAATATGTACAGTGGTTGGATCGACAAAAGATTTGAATCCGGCAATTTTTATTTTATCTAAGCGCATGTAATTATTAAGTTTCTAGGTTAATATAGCTATTTTAAGGGTGACATTTACAAACGTTGCATAGTGTCGAATGATTTCTGTTTAGTGTAAAGTATTTTGTTTCCAAGACTAAGCCCTATTTGCACAGGAATTTGAAATAAATGAGTACTAAACCCAGTAAAACCCTAGAAACCTTTGAAAATCCTAAACTTGCACCGGATTATACCATCAGGATCGACATACCTGAATTCACCTGTCTGTGCCCGAAAACCGGTCAGCCCGACTTTGCTACCATTAATGTGGAATATGTGCCGGATAAATTATGTGTCGAACTCAAGGCACTGAAAATGTATATCTGGTCATTCAGGGATGAAGGCGCCTTTCATGAGGCCGTCAGCAATCAAATTTTGACCGATCTGGTCAATGCCTGTCAGCCTCGCTTCATGCGCATTACTGCCGAGTTTAATGTCAGGGGTGGTATCTATACCACCGTGGTCGTTGAGCACCGCGACCCGCAATGGCAACCCACCACGCCTGTCCACCTGCCCTGACTACAGTATGGCCCTGTATATTGGCATCGATTTTGGCACATCCGGGTGCAGGGCCACGGCGATTAATCAGGAAAAGGAGATCGTTGCGGAGTTTTCCACAGCATACCCTTTACCCCAGACGCCTCACCCTGGCTGGAGTGAACAGGAAGCCGGGGTCTGGTGGGATAAACTGCTCGAGACCCTGGGCGGTTTACTCACCCTGATTACGCCCGGAGAGGTTTGTGCCATCGCTGTCGATGGCACCTCCTCAACCCTGCTGGTATGTGATCAACACGGTGAACCCTTAGGCCCTGCCCTGATGTATAACGACGTGCGATCCGTTGATGAATTTAAGCGGGTCAGTCAGTTCATCTCATCACACAATGGCGCGCAAGGCCCTGGCTCCAGCCTCGCTAAAATGCTCTACTTGCAGAGCAGACATCCTGAGGCCCGTTATGCCTTGCACCAGTCAGACTGGATTTTGGGGCGTTTATCGGGTCATTACGGGATCAGTGATGAAAATAATGCCTTGAAAATGGGCTATTCTCCCAGCAGCCGATCATGGCCAGACGGGTTTGATTCCCTCGATATCAATATGCAACGGTTGCCAGAAGTTTATCCACCCGGTACCGCAGTCGCTACCCTCGCCCCATACCTGGCGAAACAATTCGGCCTTGATAGCCACACCCGGCTCGTCACTGGTACCACTGATAGTACTGCCGCATTCATTGCCACTGGCGCACGACAAACCGGCGAAGCCGTGACCTCACTGGGTTCTACGTTGGTGACAAAAATCATTTCCAGCTCACCCATCTATTCCGCTGAACATGGTATTTATAGTCACAAGTTGTTCAATCGGTGGTTAGCAGGTGGCGCTTCCAACAGTGGTGGCGCCGCTTTACTGCGCTTTTTCTCAGTGAGTGAAATGGCCGAATTAACCCCCCTCCTGGACCCGCAAAATGATACAGGTCTGGATTATTACCCCTTGCCAGCAACAGGCGAGCGCTTTCCGGTAGCTGACCCGGCGTTCAAACC
>JGI24023J19991_10000746_pt1 | contig 25599 bp, 21 predicted proteins | sample Cruoilmetagenom1_FD_19991 | JGI IMG/M metagenome (IMG submission 19991) | reverse complement strand
TTTCGCACCCGTCAATAGCTGGCCCGACAATGTGAACCTCGACAAGGCGCGCAGGCTTCTATGGCCGGTCAAACAGAAATACGGCAAGAAAATCTCCTGGGCCGACCTAATGATCCTCGCTGGCAACTGCGCGCTTGAGTCAATGGGCTTTAAGACATTCGGCTTCGCTGGCGGGCGTGAGGACATTTGGGAGCCTGAGGAAGATGTCTATTGGGGCTCTGAAGCACAGTGGCTTGGAGATAAGCGTTACACTGGTGACCGCGAACTCGAGAATCCCCTCGGCGCAGTTCAGATGGGCCTGATCTACGTGAACCCGGAAGGGCCGAACGGCGAACCCAGTGCGCTCGCTGCAGCCAAGGACATTCGGGAGACGTTCGCACGCATGGCGATGAACGACGAGGAGACGGTCGCACTCATCGCCGGCGGACACACCTTTGGCAAAACCCACGGTGCTGGCGATGCGGCGCTTGTCGGTCCCGAACCTGAGGGCTCCGGCCTTGAGGAGCAGGGACTCGGCTGGAAGAGCAGCTTTGGCAGCGGTAAGGCCGGCGATACGATCTCCAGCGGTCTGGAGGGAGCTTGGACCCACACCCCGACGAAGTGGGACAACAGCTTTTTCGATACCCTGTTCAACTATGATTGGGATCTTGTGAAGAGCCCCGCCGGTGCGTGGCAGTGGGTTCCTACCGATCCAGCCGCTGCGGACGATGTCCCCGATGCCTACGATCCTTCGAAACGGCACGCACCGATAATGCTCACCACGGACCTCGCGCTCCGGATGGACCCTATCTATAAGCCGATTTCAAGACGCTTTTACGAAAACCCGGATCAGTTCGCAGACGCTTTTGCCCGGGCGTGGTTCAAGCTTACGCACCGTGATATGGGCCCACGTACGCGCTATCTCGGCCCGGAAGTACCGGCGGAGGAGCTGATCTGGCAAGACCCTATCCCAGCCGTTACGCATGAGCTAATTGACGATCAAGACATCGCTTCGCTTAAGGCAAATATACTTGCCTCAGGACTGTCGGTATCCCAGCTCGTATCCACCGCTTGGGCGTCGGCATCAACGTTCCGAGGCTCCGATAAACGTGGCGGCGCTAACGGCGCGCGTATTCGCCTTTCACCGCAAAAGGACTGGGAAGTCAACAATCCGGCTGAGTTACAGGTAGTGCTTGATAAGCTTCAAGGCATCCAAAAAGAGTTCAACGATGCCCAGACCGGGGGTAAGATGGTTTCACTCGCTGACCTTATAGTTCTTGGCGGATGCGCTGGCATAGAGCAGGCGGTGAAGAATGCCGGCCTCGATGTGACAGCGCCCTTTACGCCGGGACGTGCCGATGCGTCTGAGGAACAAACCGATGTGGAATCCATCACCGTCCTCGAGCCGGCTGCAGACGGATTCCGCAACTACTTGAAGAAAGAGTACGCTGTATCGGCAGAGGAAATGTTGGTTGACCGGGCGCAGCTTTTGACGCTGACTGCTCCTGAGATGACGGTTCTCCTTGGCGGCATGCGTGTACTTAACACTAACTTTGCTCAGTCTGGGCATGGCGTCTTCACTAAACGTCCGGAGGCGCTGACCAATGACTTCTTCGTCAACCTGCTCGATTTGGGCACAACATGGAAGGCGACTTCGGAGTCAGAAGAAGTGTTCGAAGGTCGTGATCGCAGGGCAGGCGAGCTCAGGTGGACCGCTACCCGTATCGATCTCATCTTCGGTTCGAACTCAGAGCTCCGGGCTCTTGCTGAAGTCTACGGCTCTGAGGATTCTCAACAGCGGTTTACGCAGGACTTTGTGGCGGCGTGGGCTAAGGTGATGAATCTTGACCGCTTCGACCTGGCCTGACTCTCAAACTGCGGTAAGCGGCAGGTGATTCAGCTAAAAATAAAAACAAATTAAATACAAATGCGGTGATATCTGGTAATATACCGGCTTCACCGCATTTTTTTAAATCTCCACAGATTGAAGATTGAGCCGTACTACTCGAAATTAATCGCTTAAAACGGTATTGACCCCAATCTAAGAATATGTAATTATTAACTTTTACGTCGGGAGTAACCATGATATTCACACTAAGCTGGCTAAAAGAATACGTAGAGTTCGACATGTCCCCCGAGGAGCTTGCCCATAGACTTACTATGGGAGGGCTCGAAGTGGAGGCGGTCGAGTACCAGGGGAAAGGACTCGACAGCATAGTTGTAGTTGAGATACTCGAAATGAAGCCCCATCCGGGCGCAGACAAGCTTATGCTCTGCGTCGTAACAGACGGAGAGAAAAATTACGACATTGTCTGCGGCGCTACGAATATGAAAACAGGCGACAAGGTAGCTCTAGCTAAAATAGGCGCTCATCTACCCCCGGGACCCAAGTTTCCCGAGGGCCTAAAGATAAAAAAAGCAAAAATAAGAGGCGAACTATCAGAAGGCATGCTGTGCGCCGAAAACGAAATAGGAATCGGCCAGGAATCAGACGGCATCTTAATTCTGCCGCAAGCTACTAAGGTCGGAGAGAGCTTAATTGAGGAGCTTGAGCTCGACGACGTCATTTTCGAGATAGGCATAACCCCAAACAGGCCCGACTGTCTTAGCCTTACGGGAGTTGCAAGAGAAGTAGCCGCACTTTCAGAAACCACGGTGAAATACCCGGACTTAAGCGTTCAGGAATCTGGGGATGAAATAACAGGTCTTGCGAATGTAGAACTATTAGATTCAGAAAAATGCCCCCGGTACTCATGCCGCGTGATTAAGGGCGTTACAATTGCCCCCTCACCTCAGTGGTTAAAAACAAGACTCGAATCCTCAGACATCAGGTCCATAAATAACGTAGTAGACGTTACGAACTACCTTCTATTGGAGCTTGGCCAGCCGCTTCACGCTTTTGACTACAATTTACTTTCAGACCATAAAATCATAGTAAGAGCCGCAAAACAAAACGAAACTATAGAGACACTTGACGGTGTTGAGAGGAAGCTCACAGAGGACGACCTTCTAATCTGTGACGCCGAAAAGCCCGTAGCGCTTGCCGGCGTAATGGGAGGCGCAACGACTGAAGTATCCGACAGCACTACGGACATACTCCTTGAAAGCGCCTACTTTGACCCTGTAACCGTAAGAAAAACTTCAAAATCCACCGGGCTAAGATCGGAATCCTCATATAGGTTCGAGCGCGGCGTCGATCCAAACGGAATAGTAAACGCCCTAGACAGAGCGTCCGAGCTTATAAGAGAGCTTGCCGGAGGTGAGGTGGCCAAAGGGAGCATAGACGAATACCCAAGTGTTATTGAGCCCGGGCAAGCAAGACTATCACTTGAGCGCTGCAATAAAATGCTTGGTACCGATCTAGACGAAAAAGATATAACGCGCTTACTGAAGGCGCTTGGAATAGAGCATATTGAGACTAAAGCAGGCGAGATGCTCTTTCAGGTACCAACCTACAGGGTCGATATAACAAGAGAGATCGATTTAATCGAAGAGATTGGCAGGCTCCATGGATACAATAATATTCCCACTACACTCCCGTCTGTCACAATGAAAACCGAAATAAAACCGGTAAACGATAGAATAAAGCAAAGATTTAAGAGCATACTTGTATCAAGAGGCTATTATGAGGTAATCAATTATAGCTTTGATGACCCACAAGTCCTCTCACTTTTTGAAAAAAGCGGCACACTGAACATACTGAACCCGCTTACAACTGAAAGCTCGGCGATGAGAACGAGCCTTCTGCCGGGACTGATACGAAACGCTGTATTAAACCTTAACCACCAGGCTCAGGATATAAAATTATTCGAAATCGGAAAGTCCTATTACCCACAAGACGAGAACAGCCTCCCGAAAGAGATAAATAAAATCGCCGGAGCAGCTGCAGGGAGAAGGAGCACTGAGTATTGGGAAAAGGACGAAGTTGATTTCTTTGACCTCAAATCGGTTCTTGAAAGTACTTTTGAGTCCTTGTCGATTCAAAAGGCTACAAAGTTTGAAAACGGCCATAACTACGGGTTCTTACACCCCGGAATATCGGCAGGAATTGCAGTTGACGGCAAGGATGCGGGCTATATTGGGGAAATACACCCCGATCTCCGAGACAAGCTTGATATTCCAAAGAGGCTATATGTATTTGAAATAGATATTGATATTATATCGTCCTCTTGCGAAGCTCATAAACCCGGATTCACACTGCTTCCGAAGTTCCCCTCCGTAAGAAGGGACTTAGCTCTCATAGTGGATGCACAAACTCCTGTAAGCGGTATACTTGAGGAAATTGAAAAAACAGGGTCTAATTTGATAGAGGACGCGCAGGTTTTCGACGTATTTACCGGAAGCCCCGTAGAGGAAGGTAAAAAAAGCGTAGCCGTATCCCTTCAGATGAGGGCGGCTGATAAAACATTAACCGAAGAAGAAATAAATATGGCGCAAGAAAAAACAGTTCGAAATCTCGAATCGGCTCTCGGAGCCCAATTGCGTACAATATAGGAAGAGGTAAGGATAATGACGAAGAAAGAGCTGGCAGATGTTATTCATACTAAAATAGGGCTTTCAAAAAGGGAGTCGGCTGAGATAGTCGAATTCTTTTTTGATGTTGCCAAGGAAAAACTCAGTAACGGAGAAGGGATCAAACTCCCTAGATTCGGAAGCTTCAGGGTTCAGAACCGAAAAGCAAGGAAGGGAAGAAACCCCGCGACCGGAGATACTATTGAAATCGCAGAGAGAAAGGCTGTCGTATTTAAACCGAGCCGTTTCCTCCGTGACGCAATAGATAAGCAAACCGCTTAATGAATGAAACAGATCTATAGTTTCTTCAGGCAAAACATATTGACGGGTATTTTAGTCACAGTACCCTTCATACTCACTTTATTCATCCTTTTCGCAATCGGCAGATGGATTATAGCGTTTGTCAATTCCAAAGCACAGATATTCACGGGCGGGCTGCTCGATCAGCTTCACCCCTTAGTCTCACAGACAATCACATTTATTATAGGCGTGCTTGCTACACTCCTGATAGTTCTCATAGTTGGAGCTGTGGCGAGAAACTTTTTGGGCAGAAAATTGGTTGCTTTCGGCGAGTTGCTTATAACCAAGATACCGCTTGCGAGAACCATATACATAGCGATTAAGCAGATCATAGAAACCCTTTTCATGGGAACGGGTATGAAAAACCTGAAGAGGGTAGCCTTGTTCGAATACCCGAGAAAGGGTATTTACTCTATCGGATTTATCACAGGTACGCTCGAGCCCGGAATGCAGCATAATCAAACGGACAAAACGCTTGTCAGCATTTTCGTCCCCACCACACCCAACCCAACCAGCGGGTATTATATCATGATCCCGCAAGAAGACGTGAAGGAGCTCTCGATATCGGTAGAGGACGCTTTTAGGATCATAATGTCTGCCGGTCTCGCAGCAAGCCAGATTGATAATGGTGGAAAGGGTACTAAAAACAATTGAGCAATATAAAATGCTCTCGTCCGGAGAGAAAGTTGTAGTTGGCGTCTCCGGTGGGGCAGATTCCATCGCGCTTCTTCACATACTAAGCGAGCTTAAAGACCTAAACCTTGATATTACCGCAGCACATCTGAACCACGGTATCAGGGCGGAGGCGGCGGAAAGGGACTCAGAATTCGTTGAACGAGCCGCAACCGACCTTGGACTTAGGTACGAGCACAAAAAAGTCGATACGTTAGCCTATAAAGAAGAGAAGAAACTCTCACTTGAAGACGCGGCGCGTGAGCTCAGGTATGAGTTTTTTGACGAAGTGCGGGAGAAGCTGGGCGCATCCAAAGTAGCGACCGCCCACACAAAGGACGATCAAGCGGAGACCGTGCTGATGAGACTACTCAGGGGAAGCGGGCTCAGGGGACTCTCGGGAATCCCGCCTGTCTCAAGAGGCTATTTGATAAGACCGCTTCTTTACTTCAACCGGAGCGAAATAGAAGAGTACCTCCAATCAAAAGGCGTAGAGTGGGTGGAAGACTCCACAAATACCTCTTTAGAGTTTCTGAGAAACAGGGTGAGACAAGAGCTGATCCCCGTACTAACGGAGTATAACCCTCAGCTTACGGATACACTTACAAGAACAGCGGATATACTACGCTCTTATGAGGAGTTTATAAGCGCGGAAGTAGAGAAGCTTTTTAAGGAGATTTTCGACGAAAACAGTAAAAGAGAATTCCTGGGCAGTCTGGATGCATTCAGAAACAGCCCAAGATCACTCAGGCTGTCTTGTCTCAGACTCGCGATTGAACGTATGAGCAAAAATCTAAACGCGGTTTCCTATACCCATGTTACAGCGGCGGACGATTTTTTACTTTCAGACTCAACTTCTGGTGAGATAGAGTTTCCAGGCGGGACGGTAATAGCAAAGGGCTACGATAAATTCTTAGTAACAGAGAAATCCCGTTTGAGTGATGAGTTTTCATACGTGATCGATTCCCCAGGAAAATTAAGCTTCCCCGAGTTTGAGGTTGAGATAGAGCCTATAATCTCGGATACTCCGGCAAGCAGAGACGAAAAAACGGTTTATTTCTCGGCTCATTCTATCGAATTTCCAATTCAAGTTAGAAGCTTCAAGCCCGGAGACAAATTCATGCCCCTAGGCATGAATAAATTTAAAAAAGTGCAGGATTACTTTACGGATGTGAAGCTGCCCAGGTTCCTTCGATGCAGGGTGCCTATATTTATTACTAAAGGAGAGATTTTCTGGATAGGAGGCATGAGAATCGACGAGCGGGTCAAAGTAAAGGAACCTCGTCAAAATACATTAATATTCAAGCTCGTCATGAAAAACTCTTTCTAATAGCCTCCATTATTTTTGCAGCGCTAAATAACCCGCACCCAAAATACCGGCATCGTCCCCGAGCACGCTTTTTTCTATTTTCAGCTTTTCCATAGGCGCATCGAATCCTCTGATGGCTGCTTCATCTTCAGCCGTTCGAATGAAAAGATCCCAGGCGTTTGCAATTCCCCCGCCCAGCACCACCATATCCACATCAAGCAGATTTTGAAGAGAAGCAATCGCTATTCCAAGCGCCTTTCCGACCTCCTGCCATATGCCTAATGCAGTCTCATCCCCACTGAGAGCTGCCTCCATTACAAGCTCTGGTATTTCCCCTGGTCGCGCGGCCTTCGCCCTATCTCCAAGAGCAGTCGAGATACTCCCGTTCGAAATCGCTTCTGAAACCATGCGTCTTATAGCGTTAGCAGATGCATAGGTTTCTAAACATCCGTAATTGCCGCATTTACACCTGGGCCCCTCGGAATTTATGGTCATATGCCCGATCTCGCCCCCCATGCCGTGGGCTCCACTCCAAAGCTGCCCGTTCAGGATCAGCCCTCCTCCGAGCCCTGTCCCAATCGTCATCATAATCATTGAATTCACATCCTTTCCCGCTCCTTTGCGCCATTCTCCAAGCCCCACCATATTGGCGTCGTTTTCTATAACGAGCTTAATATCCCCGTCCAACTTTTCTCTTAATACATCCCTGATCGGATAGTTGTGAACACCTTTAATGTTTGGGGCCGCTGTTATCACCCCTCTTGTCGAGTCTATTATTCCGGGTATACCCAGACCGACTCCGTAAATTTTCTTGCCCCCGCGTATCTTGTCGATGAAATCAGCCAGATTATCTATTAGCCTCTCTATCCCAAGATTTGCTTCTGAAGGAATCTTCAGCTCATCGACCTGCTCTTCGTCTCCGTCAAGTAACGCTCCCCTCATGTTCGTCCCACCTATATCTAGTCCGACCACATATTTATCCATATCTTTTCCTTTAGTCTTGAAATTATTTCCTTTCCAGTAAAATATCATGTTCTGTGATAATTTCTAAAACGCAAAGTATTTACTGTATATTAGAAGAACCGGTTAAATGACATGAGCGCCCACAAGACACTATGCTATGAAAGTTCGATTGAATCGAAAGAGGAGATGTACGGAACAGCTCCAAGGGCAGGTGTGTGGTTTTTACTTGAGTACAGGGGGCATTGGTCTGGTAAAGCTTATAAAGACGGTAAGATACCCAAGAGCGTAAAATCCTTTCTGAATAAAGAGCTCAAAGCCATATCCAATTCGCGTCTTCAGCTTATAAAAAAACACAAGAACCCGGACAAACAGCTCAAATTTTACTTAGCTGTATCTGATGAATCCGATCCCAGACTATACGAGTTTAGTCTTAACAGCTATGAAGACCTACTGTCGCTTAATATCAAGAAAATTCTAAAATCCAAAAAACATATCTCGAATGAAAAAATATTTATCATTTGTACAAACGGCGAGTACGACAGATGCTGCGGCAAATTCGGAATGCCGGTATATCTGGATATTGCTGGTGGGAAATATGGCCCGCAGACTTGGGAAGCAAACCACATAGGCGGACATAGGTTCGCGTCTACTTTTGTATGCCTTCCGGACGGACTGGTTTACGGGCGCGTCAGAGACGGCAAAAACGCCGAGCAGCTGATGAAACAGTATGAAGAGGGCAAAGTTAAAATAGAGAGCTACCGAGGCCGCTCATGCCAGACAAGTGAAGTGCAGGCAGCGGAATACTATCTGAGAAAAGAGACAGGTATACCGGGAATTTCAGAACTTACCTTCAAGAGCTCCAAAAAAAGCGATAAGAAATTCAATATCAAATTTCTATCACAGTCCGACAACAAAACCCATCGAGTCAAAATCAAGCAGGACAAGAACGCTGTAAAAGTAATTAAAAGCTGCGGCGAGAAAGATTCATCTATACCACAGTACGTACTACTTGATTATAAGGTGGATTAAACACAGCCCTTAACTCATGCTGCCGCTTTTTCTCATCCAATAAACCTGCCTGGTTAATCAGAATTGTCAGCAGGTGCAGGATCCGGGCCTGAATTCCCCTGCGACTTAGAATTCGCGCAGAAAACGTTTTAAGATGTGCTGCTCCCTTACCCACTTTTTTGCAAAAGGTGTCGGGAAACGGAGTATTAGATTAACTCTATCGGGTTCATACATCTCAATTGTCACACGGGGCTCGACTGAGGAAAGACCGATATTCAGCTTATACCTGAGGGAATCAAAATGCCTCCTTGCGCTTTCGAGGTAACCCTCACACTCTTCATTTGCCGCTTCCAGTAATATTTCCTCTGCCCTTTCTATGTCGTCGTCAATCGACATGGGTATAGTCAGCGTGTGGAGAACATAATCTCTCATATAAGACTCGTTAATCAAAGGAGCCGTGAGAAATATATTGTTGGGAATCGTTATTGAGCGGCCCGAGATTTGGTTTGACCTCTTACCCGGTCCCAATTCCTGTATAGTCGTTGATAAAAAGTTATGATCGAGAACCACGCCCCTCATCCCGTTAATCTCTATATAGTCACCTACCGAATAAGCATCTGTAGTGGCTCTGAATATCTCCCAGTTTGCGCTTGATATCACTTCTTTAAAAGCAAGAACTATGGCAAATGCCAAAGCAACAAAAGAGAGTGCTAATGCATGAAGCTCTTTTGACCAGATGAAAATTACACCTGTAATAAATATGAATATCATCAGGTTCCGGATATGGATTGCCCTTCTTTTCCTTTTATCGAAGGGAAGGCGCGTTTCAGATGAAAACCCGCGAATCAATAGTGCCTTGAGCAATATTACTCCAAGGAACAGTAGTATTGTCGAGGTTACATCGATTACAATCGGGTCCGTTAATTTGGGTAAGAAATTAATAATCTTTTCTAGTATCTGATCCATTTACTCTTTCCTATAACTAAGCTTATAACCATTCAAATAGATATAATAATCACGATTGAGCATAAAACACCCCCGGCACTGAAAATTAAGGAAGGTATGGAATTCTCGTTGTGATACCTGATTTTTAATATCGGGAATCTGGTGGGACTTATATCCTTTCACCAAACCTATTTAGATGAAACACCTCTTCAGGGCTCCTCCTGAATTTGCCTCCTCCCCCGAGGCGCTCGTCGAAATAGCCGAAAGGAAGAACAGTGAGTACGTTCAGATGTGATGGAATTCCAAGATAATTCATAAGCCCCTCTCTGTCGAGCCTACCGATCCAGCAAGAGCCGAGCTTACGGCTCCAGGCAGTGAGCACCATATTTTGAACAGCGCGCGTGCTGTCAATCTCGTGCCATTTAGAGGAAGGATCAGTCACGACCACGACTGCGAAACTTACCTTTGACACGAACTTGCCACTCAAACAGAACCTTTCCAAACCCTTAAGCACAGACTTATCGCGAATAAGGACAAACTCCCAAGGCTGATCGTTATGAGCGCTCGGGGCTAGTCTGCCTGCTTCGAGTACTTCCATTACAACATCTTCAGGCGCCTCTTTTTGGATGTAGCTTCTAATAGAGCTTAACGTGCTCACGCACTCAAATACTTCCATAATAGTCTCCTTTTTCCTATATATAATTCGTTGCTGGAATTACGAAATTGTTTGAAAAATTGTTCACGATGATTAATCTTTAATTAAAATGCTTAAACTGACTAATCACAGGCTAATCCGCCAATAAGGTTATCCAATATGACCGAAGAATTTAAATTTGAATTGTTGGAGAATGGACTTGATTTCATCCTCTCTGGTTTAAACTATGTTTCAAGACAAGATAGTAAAAGTGACCTCAAATATGGAATACTACATATTTGCTCTGGTATAGAATTAATCATAAAAGAAAGATTAAAAAGAGAACATTGGTCACTTATATTCCATAACATCGAAAATGCAAATGAAGAGTTATTAATATCATGTGAGTTCAAAAGTGTTGATTTGAGAAATTGCTTACAAAGATTAAAAAATATATGCAATATATCGATCAATGAGAATGATGAAAAACATCTAATTGATTTTAGAAATAAGCGAAATAAATTAGAACATTTTGGAATAAATGACAGTTGGGAGGGAATTTTAAGCTCTTCAGCTAGGGTGGTATCTATAATATTAGATTTTATTTCTAACGAACTAGAGCCAGAATATTTCGATCCGATTGAGGAAGAGCATTTTAAGGAGTTGAGGGAAAAAATTAGTTACTTTGATGAATTAGTTGAACTTAGAATGGATAGTCTTAAAGAAGACTTAGAAAGTGCTGAAAAAGATGGTCTCTTCACTACTGAATGTCCAATTTGCTACCAAGATACCCTAATTCTTGGTGATTCACAGACAAGTTGTTTATTTTGTAATTATAAGGCTGAGCCGGAAGATGCAGCAAGACTATGGATCAGCACACATATGAAAATCAACGAATATATGATTGTAAAAGATGGCGGAGACTATCCATTATATCTGTGTCCAGAGTGCGATAATAACACATTAGTTGATTCTGAAAAATATATATGCTTTGCTTGTGGCAACCATTGGGATATATCAACTCTCGATAATTGTTTAGATTGTAACAGGTTATATATACTAAGGGATGATGAACCTCCATTTTGTTATGACTGCATTGAATACAAATCAACTAAAGACTAAAAGTTTATTTTACAAAATAGAAACTGCTACTCAATATTTAGTTTTATTATCAATTTGGGAAGGATATTCAATAATATTCCGGAAACTGTAAAAGTAGGCGATAAAGCCCCGCTATTCAGTCTCCTGTCAGAAGAAGGAGAAACTGTTAACCTCTGCGATCTTATAGGGCTCAGCACCATTGTACTTTACTTTTATCCGAAAGATAATACGGTCATATGTACCAAAGAGGCATGCGCGTTCAGGGACAATTTTGATGAATTTAGAAATATTCAAGACGCTCGCGTAATAGGAATAAGCTCTGATTCTGTAGAATCACATAAGCAGTTCTCCTCAGAATATGAACTCCCGTTCACGCTACTGAGCGATACCGAAGGACGAATCAGAGAACTGTACGGAGTCCCTAAAACCTTGGGTCTACTTCCGGGCAGAGTAACATATGTAATAGATAAAACTGGAGTAGTTAGTCATATATTCTCCTCACAGCTAAACTACCAAAAACATATAGAAGAAGCCCTGTCCGCACTTAAATCTTTAAAAAATGAGCAATCTTAGTATCTATCCATTCTGAGCCTGCCTTTGCAGAGTCATTGCGAGGCTCCAAAGGAACCGTGGCAATCTCCATACTAAACGCTCTGGCGTGCACATAACCACGAAAAATGATAAAGTTCTAAACATTACAATTCAATGATATGAAATTTCTTGGTAATATATTGTGATATTCGGGATAGACCGGGAGACAGCAATTGATTAAGAAACCTTGGGCAGGACGTTTTAAAAAAGGCACTCATAAAGTCGCAGAAAGCTTTTCGGCCTCGATAGACTTTGACAAAAGGCTATACAAAGAAGACATCGAGGGGAGCATCGCTCATGCCGAAATGCTTGCCGAGACGGGGATCATCGACAAGAAAGAAGCCGATAAAATTGTAAAAGGGCTCGGCAGCATTAGAAAAGAAATAGAGTCGGGCAAGTTCCCGTTCAAGGAAGAGCTTGAGGATATACACCTTAATATCGAAAAGCGTCTTATAGAAAAAATAGGCGACGTAGGCGGGAAAATTCACACAGCAAGAAGCAGAAATGACCAGGTAGCGCTCGATATGAGGCTTTATCTGCGAGGCGAGATAAACGAAATAGTCACCCTATTAAAATCGCTGTCTGAGTGCCTGACTTATCAGGCTGAGGAAAATATCGACGCTATGATTCCGCTCTACACCCACCTCCAGAGGGGTCAGCCTATACTTCTCTCTCATCACCTGTTGGCTCTCTACGAGATGCTAAAGAGGGACAGAGAGAGGTATCTGGATTGCCTTGACCGAGTAAACGTGATGCCGCTCGGCGCGGGCGCGGGGGCTGGCACTACTTTTCCGATAGACAGAGAGCATGTCGCTAAGACTCTCGATTTTCCGAAGATTACACAGAACAGCATAGACACCGTAAGCGACAGGGACTTTATTGTGGAGTTCGTTTCGGTATCCGCAAACCTTATGAACCACATGAGCCGTATTTCAGAGGAGCTTGTGCTCTGGAGTACGAAGGAATTTGATTTTGCTGACTTGGGAGACGAGTTTACGACTGGCTCAAGCATTATGCCGCAGAAGAGAAACCCCGACATGGCGGAGCTCATTAGGGGCAAAACAGGACGCGTCTACGGGAACCTCATGACCATACTCACCGTAATGAAAGGGCTTCCGTTTTCATACAACCGCGATATGCAGGAAGATAAGGAGCCGATGTTCGACACCGTAGACACCGTGAAAGCATCTCTTGAAGTGCTTCTTGAGATGATGGGCAATATAGAGTTTAAGCACGGTAATATGAAAAAAGCTCTCAACGACGGGTTTATTACTGCAACAGACGTAGCGGACTATCTGGCACGGAAAGGTGTGCCTTTCAGACAGTCTCATGAGATCACGGGCAAGATTGTCAGTTACGCTGAAGAAAAGGGCAGGGAGCTCTTGAACCTTCATATCTCGGAGTATCAGATGTTCTCAAAGGAGTTTGGTGATGATCTGTTTGAGTATATTACGCTTGAGGGCTCAATCGAAAGTAGAAAGTCCTACGGGGGCACCGCAAGAGAAAACGTACTTGCCATGATAGCAAAAGCAAAAAAAGAATCAGAGGGGTGGTAAAGAGCATCACAAAAATTATTAGATGCATGTAAGGAATTACGACATCGAGTAAGGGAAGCAAAATTGAAGGAAATGACTAAAGAAGAAATCTCCGAGTTTCTACAAGATGGAACAAAAACGGGCAAGCTTGCAACCGTGAGAGCAGACGGCAGACCGCACGTCGTCCCGATATGGTTTGTGCTCGACGGAGATAAGATAGTATTCAACACCGGGCCACAATCGATAAAAGCCAGGAACATGCTCAGGGACCCGAGGGTATCGATAAGTGTTGACGATCAGGCTCCCCCATACTCTTTTGTCACAGTCGAAGGGACTGCTGAGATGTCAGATGACTTCGAGGTGGCGCTTCACTGGGCCACTCGTATCGGCGGAAGGTACATGGGCGAAGACCGTGCGGAGGAATTCGGTAAAAGAAACTCATCAGATGGGGAGCTAACTGTAAAAATCTCACCTACAAATGTGCTGGCTTATAAAAATATCACTGACTATTAAGCCTCGATAACAACTTATGGGTCTACTAGTAGAAGGCAAATGGCAAGATAAATGGTACGATACAAAGTCCTCAGGCGGGCGCTTTGAACGGCAGGAGACCACTTTCAGAGACCGAATAACGGCAGATGGCTCTTCGGGGTTTAAAGCCGAGCCCGGACGCTACCACCTGTATGTAAGCTACGCCTGCCCCTGGGCACACCGGACTTTGATATTCAGAAAGCTTAAGAAACTTGAGGATATAATCTCCGTCTCAATAGTAAACCCGATCTTGGGTGCTCAAGGATGGGAATTCTCAGACTATCCGGGTTCAGTGCCAGATACCGTAAACGGCGCGCGTTATCTTCACCAGATATATACTGCGGTCGAGCCCGATTATACTGGAAGAGTAACAGTGCCGGTGTTATGGGATAAGCAGACTGAAAAAATTCTGAATAACGAATCCGCAGAAATTATCCGTATACTCAACTCTGAGTTCAACGAGTTTGGTGATACAGAAAAGGACTTTTGTCCCGTTGAGTTAAGAGACGAGATAGACGAGATTAACGAGCTTGTTTACGCAAACGTAAATAACGGCGTATACCGCTGCGGCTTCGCAACCACCCAAGAGGCATACGAAGAGGCATTCTATGCATTATTTAACACATTAGACACTCTCGAAGATAGGCTTTCAAGCAGGAGATATCTCTTGGGAGAAACGCTGACAGAGGCCGACTGGCGGNTATTTACCACCCTTNTAAGGTTTGATCCCGTTTACCACACCCACTTTAAATGCAACCTGCGCCATATTAAGGATTACCCNAACCTCTCACACTACCTCCGAGAGCTTTTTCAGATACCGGGCGTAGAGNAAACAGTAAACTTCACACATATCAAAGAGCATTATTTTAAGAGTCACAAGTCAATAAACCCGATGGGCATAGTCCCTCTTGGCCCCGANATCGATCTATCCACCCCCCACAACCGCAGTGAGCTTTAATAATACCTAAGCAGACATTGATATTAAGATGATTATAGATTATAAAGATACTACTCTTATAGCGTATCTGTAAGCATAAGGATTTTTTATTGTAAGATTATTTTAGCGGCATAGTTGGGGACAGAGGCGAGCGCTTCATAGCGATGCCGGGGTATAAAATATATGGGGACAGAGGCGAGCGCTTCATAGCGATGCCGGGGTATTAATCATATAGGAGCAATGGATGAAATTCCACTCAAGAAAACCTGATGATTCCACTGACGTAGGCAAAGTGGTCAGAAGGTTCCTGGAGACCGAGAAGCGCAACAGCCCGATTATGTTCTGGGCATTGCTGGTTGGAGCCCTGACTGGTTTTGTTGGAGCAGTCTTTCAAATTGCCCTGGCAAGGTTTGCCGACATGAAAGACATGCTGATGGGCCTTCTCTCAGGTTTTACGGCTATACCGCTTATTGCTTCTATAGTGATTTCGGCAGTTATGGTGTTCCTTGCCCTACTCCTGGTCCGCAAGATCGCACCCGAAACTGCTGGGAGTGGTGTACAGGAGATGGAAGGCGCGCTCGAAGACGCCAGACCCGTTAGGTGGAAAAGGGTGCTCCCGATAAAATTCATTGCAGGCCTATTGTCACTCGGAAGCGGTATGGTAATGGGCCGTGAAGGCCCTACGATTCAGATGGGCGGTAACCTGGGCCAGATGGTCTCGGACTATACAAAGCTCAGTAAGGACGATACGCATACGCTCATCGCGGCGGGCTCCGGAGGAGGCTTGGCAGCCGCGTTTAACGCCCCGCTTGCAGGGATTCTTTTCGTGTTTGAGGAGATGCGCCCCGAGTTTAAATACAATTTCCTGTCGGTTCAGGCCGTGCTCATAGCCTGCGCATCGGCGGATATTGTGCTCCGTTTACTTATGGGCCAGCAGCCCGACATTCAGATGTCCATGCTGCCTGTGCCACCACTTAAGTCCCTGTGGTTATTTTTAATATTCGGTTTTCTATTCGGTATATTCGGCTATATATTCAATAGACTTCTCATATGGACGCTTAACTTTTTTACAAATCTTACCGGAAGGCTTTACACATATTCGGGACTATTAGTAGGTGGACTGATCGGAGCGCTGGTATTTCTTTTCCCGGACACCATAGGCGGTGGTTACATAGTTATACCAAAGGCTATTTCAGGCTCGATCCCCGTGATGATACTGCTCTTACTTTTCGTTATACGTTTCGGAACCACAATGATAAGCTATGGCTCGGGCGCAACAGGCGGCATATTCGCACCTATGCTCGCACTGGGCACGCTATTTGGTATGTGGTACGGGAACTTCGCCCATTTTCTCCTTCCTGAAATGGTGGTACGGCCCGAGGTATTCGCCGTTGCTGGTATGGCTGCTCTCTTTTGCGCAACTGTAAGGGCTCCTCTTACCGGCATAGTACTTACTATCGAGATGACCGGTAATTACTGGATGATTCTGCCGCTCATTATTACCTGTATGACGGCATCGATTGTAGCCCAGGGTCTTGGCGGAAAGCCGATCTATACCGTACTCTTAAAACGTACTATCGACCTTGCGAAAGCTAAAGAAGTTGAGGAAGCGAAAGAACCCGCGTAGGCTGGAGTAAGTTAAGAAACCTCTTCCTGACAGCCGCCTTCTTCCAGGATCTTTTCTATTTCGTAGCCTGTTGCAATACTTGCTACGCAAGCCAAGAGTTTATAAGCCGGGGAAATGACCGCACCGCCGTTCTCACTACCGGACTCATCCCCCGGCAAGTACATATCTGAAAATTCCATCCCTCTCGTATTTAAGTTTTCAAGCGTGTTCTTGGATTTATTGAGTCTCAGAAAACCACCGACCGCCTGCGCTTCCACAAGATATATAACAGGCTCAGCAGAAGCTCCCGAGCTCAGGGTGAGTGAAGTGGGAATACCTTCCTGAATCACTATATCCCTTACGGGCTTTCCGCCTTTACTTACCCTCATACGTTTTCTGCCCTCTGAGTTTAGCGATCTCACACCTTCTGCGTCTTTAACACTCATAACCGCCATCCCGTATGTGCCGGAGTTACTCTTAAGAAAAAGATAAGGATCGTAATCGATTCCTCTCTTCTTATATTCCTCTGAAAGCTCATCTAAAATTGACTCAACGCACTTAGCCGCTCGCACGCGGTCCTCCGGACTGTCGAAGTTTACTCCCTCTTCGGGAACAGTCTTGATGGATATTATGGCGGGATCGATGTCCAGTATATCCGCAACTTCTCTTGCAAGCTTATTGTAGTACTCAAAATGGACGCTCTTTTTTCTCGTATGCCAGCCGATCTCGACTGGGGGCTCCACAGGCTGAACTATATCCCTTAACGTCTTGGGGCATTTATCCGAGAAATCGTTATTGATTAATATAAGGTCGGGATCACCCGCTGTGGTCACAACCCTGTGTCCGTCCTTAATAACTTTATAGACCAAGACCTCTTTACCGTCTAAAGCCTTAAAGCTCATCTCGTCGTGATAAAAGTCGTCACTCACTATTCCCACTTGCACCTTGTAATCCACTTTTTCTAATATCGACTTTAGTACGGAAATATTCTCCCAGTAAAACTGGTTTCTTGTATTGAGCTCGGGGATGATGAGTATGCTCTTTACTTTGGGATATTTCCTTACGATATAATCCTTAAATAGCTCTGAGGCGTGGTCTCTGAATCTCTCAGATAGGTTATTAAACCCCGCAGGGAATACGTTAGTATCCACAGGGGCGATCTTGTAATCAGATACCCTCAAATCAACCGATGTATACAGAGGAACGAGCACCTTCTCGGTCTGCACCGTAATCCAGGACTCAAGCTCCATCTTCTTTTCGCTTATTCGTTCATTTAAAATTTCAAGTGGTTTCATATGTGTATCATCCTATTACTACGTAAGTACCCGCGATCTTATCGTGCCAAGTTTGAGAGTCCTGATCGAATACCGACCAGATAAACCCGGCGAATAAAAAAACAGCCGATATATAGTACCCTACCCACCTCATAAAAGACTCCCAGAGCCCAAGCTCATTTCCCTCAGAGCTTATTATTCTGATACCGACAGCCATCTTCCCAAGCGTCCTTCCTGCATAGTAATGAAGGAACACAAAGTACGTGGAAGCCAGGAAAAACAGGAGAGCATATATGGGCAGATACACTCTACCGAGCAATTTTGGTGGTATATCTGTATCGCCCAGAAGAAGGAAACCGGCTCCGATCGCGAGATAAGCGATAAAGCTTACGATTACAAGATCGATTGCAAATGCGGCCGCTCTGAGCTTTAGTCCTGCAATGTTGTATGATTCCGAGTCCTCCTTTGAATCGGTCGCTCCTTCTAAGTTAGTTGCGCCTTGGGGAACATTGGATTCAGAATATAAAATCGGGTCGGACGTATGAGGCTCAAGATCGTCATGAAACCTAGGCTCCGGACCAAGCTCGGGCGCTTGGATTTCTGCGCCTTCAGCTTGGGTGCTGTGAAGCGCTCGCCTCTGCCCTCTAGATTTTATACCCCCCGATCGCACTTCGTGCTCCGGCCCGCCCCCACCGGCATCGCTGTGAAGCGCTCGCCTCTGGCCCCGGCTATAGTAATCCGGCAAGTCTTTTTCTAAATCGGTATCGGTGAACGTGCTTTGTGCATTGTCCTGAATATTGTCCGATACGGCTTTATATTCTGGCCCCCTTCCAATATCCCCATAACCCGGGGTCTTTTCTACTCTTGATTCCTCGGGACTTACCGAATCAGTGACAGCTTCCCCAGGAACTTTCTTATAAAGGGATTTATATTCATGAGACGGATTCAGGGGCAGCTTGCATTTCTTGCACTCTTCTAAGTAATCAAAGCTGTTGAATCCGCAATTGGGACATTTCATAGCTGTTTTCGTTTACTAAAGACGACAAAATAACTGCATACATAAAAAAACTGCACCTTACCCCAAGGAACTGCTGAATAAAAAGAATCTATTATACCTTTTGGGATGAGGTGCAGTTTGAGCGTCTGGCGGTACGTATTAGGAACCTTCAGACAGTTTCAAATCTATTGCTGATTTCAGACCGTCAGGATTTGCACCCTGCACTATCATGCCGTTTACAACGAAAGTAGGTGTAGATTGAACACCGATAGAAATGGCTTCTTCAACCTCACTATTCACCCTCGTAGCTACTGCTTCATCAGCAAGACAGGCATCAAATTTCTTGGGATCGAGTCCCAGGTCCTTTGCATATCCTTTAAATGTCTCTTCTGAATTCTCAAGCTTAATCTCTTTTTGGTTATCGAACACCATATCATGGAATTCCCAGAATTTATCGTTACCCTGCTGGTAAGCGCAAACTGAGGCTATCGCAGCGGGCATTGCCCAGTTATGGTTTCTCAGAGGAAGCTGTTTGTATGCAATTTTGATTTTTCCGTCGTAAGTTTTCAGGAGCTCTGGGAGCATATCCTTTCCGCGCTTACAGAACGGGCATTGGAAATCTGAGTATTCAACCACTGTAACCGTTGCCTCTTCTGCGCCTTTTGTCGGAACGTTCTCAAGCGATATCTTTTCCATTGCCTCTTTATGAGGGTCAATCGTAGAATCGTAAATACCCCCACCCGTAACATCGAGTATCAGATACTGTCCGGAGGTGCTTACAAATAAAGGTACTTCACGGTTTCCCATGTTGAACTTGCCTTCCTTAAGTCCGGGGAGCTTTGATTCTTTGAATGACTTTGTCGAAACTATCTCATTGCCCACTATCATATGCTGACCGTCAGCGGATACGAATATGGGGAATTCGCCGCGGGCCATAGGGATAGAACCCTTTTTCAGTCCTTTAATAGGCGTATCTTCAAATTTCTTTGTGTCTCCAAGGCTTCCGACCAGTACATACTTTCCGTCTTCACTGGCTACGAATGCTACGTCCTGGGTTTGGCCGTCAGAGGTTTTGATTACAAAATTACCTGACTGCAAACCTTTTAATGCGCTAGTCTTATCGATTTTAACAGTTATTTCCGTTCCGGGAGGCAAATTGGTCCCAAAGCGGTTTTGAAAAAACTTTACCAGCCTTGCAGATTCGTCCGCAGACGCTGCAGATGCCGGTATGGCAATTCCAATAGTAAATAACGTAAGAGCTAGTAGTGCCACTCCAAATAGTCTAAATCTCATTAATTACCTCCTAACTTTTGTTAGCTAAAACTATACCACTGAATGTTTACAAAGCAACTGAATAATGGGGGCGGAGGCGAGCGTTTCACAACGATGCCGAGGAAGATAAAATCAGGATGCCAGTGCGAGCGCCTTACAGCGATGCCGATGGGGGCGGGCCGGAGCACGAAGTGCGATCGGGGGGTATAAAATCAAACAGCCGGGCGGGAAAGAATCTTAGGAAAATACCCTTTCATATATAATATCTATATTCTTCAGATCGGCCTTTACGTCAAAGCATTCCTCAAGCTCCTCGGGTGTTATCGAGCCTGAAACCTCGGGATCCTTAAGGAGTAGCTCCTTAAAATCCTCTTTTTCTTCCCAGGTCCTCATAGCGTTTCGCTGTACCGCGGCATAAGCGTCTTCCCTGGAGAATCCCTTATCCACGAGCTTAAGAAGTACCTTCTGCGAAAACACGAGCCCCCCTGTTATCCATATGTTCTTTTCCAGGTTCTCGGGATATACCTGAAGGCCGTCCAATAAGTACTCAAGCCTCGAGAGCATGAAGTCAAGCAGTATCGTGCCGTCAGGACCGATCACCCTTTCCACGGAAGAGTGGCTTATATCGCGCTCGTGCCAGAGGGGGATATTCTCAAGCGCCGAGATGGCGTAAGAGCGCACGAGCCTTGAGAGCCCGCAGAGGTTCTCGGACAGTATGGGGTTACGCTTGTGGGGCATGGCCGAGGAGCCTTTTTGGCCTTTTCCAAAAGGCTCTTCGAGCTCAAGTACCTCGGTCCTCTGAAAGTGCCTTATCTCAACTGCTATTTTCTCAATAGTCGAAGCTATTATAGATAGAGTCAGGAAAAACTCGGCGTGAATATCGCGCTGTACTATTTGAGTTGAAATGCTCGCGGGCTTTATTCCCAAAATCCTGCACGCCTCCTCTTCGACTTCAGGGGTAACGTTTGCGAACGTGCCAACGGCGCCCGAGATCTTGCCTACGCTTATTATTTCCTTTGCATTTTCCATACGGGCTAGGTTACGGCGCATCTCATCATACCAAAGGGTAAAGACCAGTCCGAGCGTCTTGGGCTCAGCGTGTATACCGTGAGTCCTCCCGATCATCGGAGTCTCTTTATGCTCAAAAGCGCGTCGTTTCAGCACCTCGAGCACCTTTTTTGTATCCTCTATTAATATTACGGAAGAGTCTCTTAACTGTAGCGCGAACGCCGTGTCGAGTACGTCTGAAGAAGTGAGCCCAAGGTGTATAAATCTTGACTCCTCACCCACGTGCTCTGAAACCGAGGTAAGAAATGCAATCACGTCGTGCTTAAGCTCCTTTTCAAGCTCGTTAATCCTGTCTACGTCAAATCCTGCTTTTTCTTTTATCACCTTGACCGCTTCATTGGGAATACGCCCTTCCATTGCCCAGGCCTCGCAAACGGCGACTTCGACCTTAAGCCAGTTCTCATACTTTGCCTGATCGCTCCATATGGCGGTCATTTGTGGTCTTGAATATCTCTCTATCAAATCGCTAAAACCTCTCCTATAGTTTTTCTTGGCGCAACACTTACACCTACGTCATTCTCAGCTCCAAACCGCGTAAGCGCCTGCCTTGCGGCCTTAAACGCGGCCTCGGGCTTATTGTTCACCTGGCTTAGGTGCGCCAGCACCACGTGCTTTAGCCCCCCATGCAGGAGATTTTGAAGAAGCTCTGCCCCCTGAATATTCGATAGATGCCCGAGTCTCCCTTTTATCCTCTGCTTCAAGTTCCAGGGGTAGTGACTGTAAAGCAAAATATCGCTGCAGTGATTAAACTCAATCACAAGTATATCACACCCTTTAAGCCTCTCCTTCACAAGCCCGGTCACAGAACCGATGTCGGTAACAAGCCCTAGCTTCTCGCCTTTTTGAGACTCGATAGTAAACCCTACAGGGTCAAGAGCGTCGTGCGGAACGGAAAAAGGCGTTACCATCAGGTCTCTTATCGAAAAAGTGCAGTCGCTTGCAAACTCGACCATACTGTGAAGCTTCTCTTTCCATAAATGAGTAGTTGAAGATACTACGTGAACGGGGGTCTTTAGCCTCGGGAGCGCCGCAGTATGATCACTATGCTCGTGAGTCACTATAACCCCGTCTATATCTTCGATATCCACCCCGAGCACTTCAAGCCTCAGCTTAATTTGCCTTAGACTGATACCCGCGTCTACGAGTATCTTTGTCTCCTCGGTTTCGATTAAAAGAGAGTTCCCTGAACTCCCGCTTGCAAGTGTGCATACCTTCATATTGGCGTAGAAAACGAACTGGAATTATTACGAGACAGTAGTATGAATTTAAATTAACTAAAATGTCAACTTTTTGCGGTCAAAACCTCTGCAACCCGTTCTATTTATGAGATATTTTATATCATCCATAACATGAATGCAAAATGAGCTTGAAATTTCATCACCGCTTAATCCTCTGTTCATACAAGCTTAACAATCCACTGCAATTATATATGCATACCCTATCAACTCTGTGCTCTTAGGGGGCAGGTCCTCAACCTTACCTGCCCCTTTTTCTCCCTTTCTTTACAGTAAAAGCTGTTAATTTTGCTTAACTTATGATATGTTAGATTATCTATTTGTGCTTTTGTACAAGCTAAATTAAAGGAGAGAGGATCATGAAACACTTTAGTAGAATTTTATTCTTAGCAGCTCTGTTTATACCGGCCTACAGTTACGCAGGTGCTGTTCCACCACCTCCGTGCCCGTGTGATACCACTGAATTATCCAATGGGCTTACCGGTAACGATATCATTGATCAGGTCTGTCCCAATGGCGAACTTGGCCCTGATAGTATCTCTATTATAGAGCCAGAGACGATATTTGTTCAGTTACAGGTTCCCCCAAGTTCACAGTACAGTGTGAATGAAAGCAATGGAGATTCATTCAGCTGTAGTATTAATTCAGATGGTCCGATTGGCATTATAAAGAAACTTTCTGAAGAAGAATTTGAGTCTTGCGCCTTTGGCCTGGTTACAAGGTGCAGCTTAACCGACCCCCGTCCTATACCAACGCTTTCCGAGTGGGGGCTTATAGCCATGGCCGGTGTATTAGGAATTATTGGTCTGGTTGCAATTAGAAGAAAAAGAGCTGCAGTATAAACATTAAGATTCAAGCTTACAATAGCTTAAAAGGTAAAAGATAAGAGCCCGGATCAAGGCCGGGATGACATAAACAAAAAGGGAGCCGAGGCTCCCTTTTTGCATTTTCTTTCGAATGTTTACTGAACTGCTACTACCTAATTAAACCGTTACATTCCTTCTTCTGATAACCATAAACCCAACAACACCCAGCAATCCTAACATAGCGATAAGCCCCCATTAAGGTATCGCCCTTCGACAAGCTTAGGACGAACGTATTTAAATAATAAGGTCCCGGTGGGGATGGACCGGAGCGTAGGGTACGATCGGGGGAAATAAAATGGGGACGGAGGCAAGCACTTCACAGCGATGCCCGCAGGAATAAAATTAATTACCCGGGATGAAACGGACTACTTAGCCGCGCCCTGGGGGTTTGCTATCTTATAATCAGCAACAAACTGAGTTGCGAGCTGTTTTACGTATGCCGCAACGTCAGCGTTGAGCTCTTCAGGCAAGCACGCTCCTGTGGCAAGTACAAACCATGTTGGCGCGGCACCACGGATAGCAGGGTCTCGCTCGAGCGTAACTATCTGATCTAGACTTAGACTTACGGTGTAGCTGTATACGCCTCCCGCGTGTTTCAGCGTGTTTACAGAAATNACAAGCGTTGGCCTTCCCGGTGCAGAGTTTAACTGCTGGTCGGTGAGTACTTTTACACCAGCGTTCTTTAGATCCTGTATAGTCATTGTCACGAGCCCTGATTTATTAAGCCCGTCCTGCAGAGCCTCTGGGCTTACATCATCGCCCGAAACAGCTATGCCCTCGATTCCGGCAAGCGTTTGCGACCGCGAGCCCGCAGTCTGTGAATAGGCTGTATTCGCTGTTGTAAATCCGATAAGTACAAAAAATAATGCGGTTGATAAAATAACCCTATACATGATTATGCCTCCTGATGATTTTATTAAAGTGGGAGGATTATATCTTAGAATTATTAATTCTGTGTGAAGATTGTATGGGGACAGAGGCGAGCGTATTGGTGCGATGCCTGGGTGGAATAAAATTGAGAAGACAGAGACTGGGGGCCGCGAGTGAATGTTTCTCGTGAGCGAGAGCAGGAACAGTATCAGAGCAGCGATGTCGGTGGGCCGGAGCACGAAGTGCGATCGGGGGGTATATAATCAAGATGTCAGGTCGAGCGTTTCACAGCGATACCGGGGCGGATAAAATTAATAATCCTTTTCCCTCTGAAGCGCACGTTCGGTGATGATCGGGCTCACTGGTTCTGATGAAACCTTCTTTCCCGAGCTATGGAAGATAGAAAGGAAACCGGTATACATGAACCCGAACTGGATGAGAATGAGAAAAGGTATCCAGCCGAAGTAACCAACATATATAGCGTAGATAGTCTGAAGGAAGAAAAAAACTCCGAGAGTAAGCTCTATAATTGCGGTGATTTCCTTTGAGGAAGCATAGTGACGCGAGCGCCAGGTGTCCCGCTTGGTAGTAACGGCAAATTTAGGAGTCCTCACAAACTCGGAGTGCTTACCGAGCAGCGCGCCCACGACCGCTTTAGAGTTATTAATGGCCATACCCACGCCAACAGATATTGCGACCGGGACGTACCAAATGTACTTGCCCCAATCCTTGCCATGCACTTCCGTCACAGTAATTACATAGAACCTGAAAAAGCTGAGCGTACCGGCAGATATGGCAAAGAGGTTGAGCACCACTACCTTCTCCCAGCCGACCGACTCCCAGAAATAGCCCATAGGGAACATTAACAATAAAAGCATTAGAAGGAGTACGTATGAAATATTGCCGAACAGATGGAAAAACGCCTCGGACTTGATTTTAAGGGGCAGGTCTTTCCTTGCGAAAATCTGTGGAATGAGCTTTACAGCCGTCTGCACGCCGCCCTTTGCCCAGCGGTGCTGCTGTGATTTAAATGCGTTCATATCTACAGGAAGCTCGGCATCCGCAATAACGTCTTTTAGGTATACGAGCTTCCACCCTGAAAGCTGCGCCCTGTAACTAAGGTCGAGGTCTTCGGTGAGCGTGTCATGCTGCCAGCCGCCTGAGGTCTCTATACATTTTTTCCTGAGCACACCAGCTGTGCCGTTAAAGTTGAAGAATAGGCCCCCGTTGTAGCGTGCGGTCTGCTCTATCATAAAGTGTCCGTCGAGTAGTATAGACTGGACTTTAGTAAGAAGTGAATAGTCTTTGTTCAGGTGTCCCCAGCGGACCTGCACCATACCGATCTGCTCGTCCGTAAAGTAGTCAACGGTTTTTCTAATAAAGTCTTTTGGGGG
>JGI24023J19991_10000745_pt1 | contig 25600 bp, 19 predicted proteins | sample Cruoilmetagenom1_FD_19991 | JGI IMG/M metagenome (IMG submission 19991) | reverse complement strand
GTTGTACCTGATTAATATATGCTTTGGGTGCACTAAAAACTTTCAGCGGTTTGTTTAATTCCTGAGGGCCTTCAGTCGCCAATACCCGCAAAGGCCTGATATCATCCAACACGTACATAGAACGCCCGAAAGTAGCAATATCCAGGTCATGTTCGCGAGGATGGATAGCCAGATCCATTGTAGGTACGGTGGGATAATCATTGGTCCATTTGGTCCAGGTCTTGGCTTCATCAATACTAACATACAGCCCGGTTTCTGTTCCTAAAAACAGTAATTTTTTCTCAACAGGGTCTTGAACCAATGCCAATGAATAACCAAAGGTTTCATCTTTTTTATCCAATAAACTTTCCCAGGTTTTTCCATAATCCCAGGTTCTATATAAATACGGCTTAAAATCGAAATTTCTATAATTATTAATTACGGCATAGGCCTCGCCGGCATTAAAAGTAGAAGCTTTTATCTGTGCGATCCAACCACCTTTTAAGACGTTTTTACCTTTTGGAGAAACATTCGTCCAGGTTTCTCCGCCATTTCTTGAAATTTGAATTTGCCCGTCATCAGTACCCACCCAAAGTAGCCCTTTTTCTAAAGTGCTCGGTGTAATGGCTAATATGGTGCAGTGGTTTTCTGCTCCGGTAGCATCCATTGTAATACCACCACTTTCATGTTGTTTTTGTTTTTCAGGATCATTTGTTGTCAGGTCATCAGAAATGATTTCCCATTCATGGCCTCTATTCGTTGTTTTATGAACAAATTGGCTTCCGAAATAGATGGTTTCATTATCGAACGGATCAATGGCAATAGCAGCATTCCAGTTAAAGCGTAATTTCATTTCAGGATCCGGATGTGTAGGGCGAACCATTTTATTATTACCGGTTTTTCGATCATAAATACTCACAAAACCTTGTTGAGACATGCTATATCCATAGCGATAATCTTTAGGATCAGGGATGACATCGAAACCGTCTCCAAAAGAAATTTCCTGCCAATACGAGTTTCTGATACCCTGTGCTTTGGCAACATAAGCAGGACCCACCCAAGAGCCATTATCTTGCATACCTCCATACAAATTATATGGATATTCCATATCATATGCAATATGATAAAATTGCCCTACGGGAAGATTCTCCACAAATCGCCAGGTTTTACCTTTATCGCGTGTAATGTTTAAACCACCATCATTTCCATCGATCATAAAACTGGGATTTTCAGGATGAATCCACCATGCATGATGGTCCGGATGCACACCAACATTCGTATTATAAGCAGGCATTAGCTGTTTGAAAGATCTTCCACCATCATCACTCACATTAACATAGGTAAAGACACTATACAATCTATTTTCATTTTTGGTATCTACAAAAATATCAGAATAATAAAAAGGCCTATTACCGATTCCCGGTTTGTCATTTATTTTTTTCCATTTTACGCCCCCATCCTCTGATTTATAGAGTGCATTTTTTTTGGCTTCAATCAATGCATATACAATGTTGGGATTACTAGGTGCAATACCAATACCAATTCTTCCTAGATCACCTTCAGGCAAACCGTCCTTATCCGTTTTTTTTATCCAGTTTTCGCCACCATCATAGGTGATGTATAATCCTGAACCTTTTCCCCCAGAATTAAAAGTCCAGGGCCTACGACGATGTTCCCACATAGCCGCGATTAGTTTATTTGGATTGGTAGGATCAACAACCAGATCAGCAGCCCCGGTTTTGTTATTTACGAATAATGATTGAGTCCAGGTTTTACCTCCATCAGTGGTTTTAAAGATTCCACGTTCCGGGTGTTCACCCCAAGGCGAACCAATGGCAGCGGCATATACGGTATTCGGATTGTCCCTGTCAATAATAATTCTGTGGATATTACGTGTCTTTTCAAGGCCCATTAATTTCCATGTAGTGCCTGCGTCTAAACTTTTGTAGATACCATAACCCCCGTTTAAACTATTTCTGGGATTTCCTTCTCCCGTACCTGCCCAAATAACATCAGGATTATTTTGCTGGATGGCTATGGCACCAATTGAAGCCACCGCTTGCTTGTCAAAAATGGGTTTCCAATCGATACCTCCACTTTGAGATTTCCAAACCCCACCGGATGCGGCCCCCACATAAATAATGTCAGGCTGGTCAGTAACGACATCTATGGCGGTAATTCTGCCACTCATTCCGGCCGGACCGATAGCACGTGGTTTCATGCCTTTTAATTTTTCAATGTCTAGTTGTTGCGCATTAATTGTTAAAGAAATTAATAGCGAGAGGAAAGTTATTCTTATCATTTTAGGATAGGTTAGTTAAAAGAGCATCTAAAGTAATCTGATTTTTACTAATAAACAATTTTTTATAGATTTAGGTAACACATTCATCAATTCAAATACCTATAGATTACGAAGCTTTTTTAGTATATTGCGGTATCAAAATTTTGATCTTACAAAATCACCGAATGCTTAATACTCAGACTAGATATTTTCAGTATTTTCTTGTCGTGGCTTTTACTTTTTTTATCGGTTTAAGCAGTTTCTCCCAAGCAGATATCCCACCAAAACCAAGCTTAGAAACAAGTGTTTATGATGGTGCTAAAATCTTAAGTGGCTATGAAAAGAATGCCTTGGAACAGAAATTAATCAGTTATAGCGATACAACGTCAACACAAATTGTGGTGGCCACGGTAAAAACTATCCATGGGGAAGATATTGCTTTTTATGCAGCAAAGTGGGCCCATGAATGGGGAATTGGGCAAGCAGATAAGGACAACGGTATTTTCCTTCTCATCGCAAAAGATGACAGAAAGTTAACCATCCAAACAGGTCAAGGTATTGAACATCTTTTAACTGATGCCTTGTCTAAACGAATTATAGAAAATATCGTAACACCCGAGTTTAAACAAGGAAATTTTTATGCTGGCTTAGATCGGGGTACTTCAGCTATTATGGANGTGATGAGTGGGGAGTATCAGNGAACTCCGCAACGAAATACCGAAGGAACNGGAATNCCGNTTGGATTTATTATTTTATTCGTTATTATCTTATTTATCATCTTATCTAATAGGAATAAGGGGCGTGGTGGCAGAGGTGGAAGAAGGCGTAATTCAGTTGCAGGGTCATTATTGGAAGCTATTATTTTAAGCAAGGCTGGCCGTGGTGGTTTTGGCGGAGGTGGCGGATTCGGTGGTAGTTCAAGTGGTGGAAGTTTCGGAGGTGGTGGTTTTGGCGGCGGTGGCTTTGGTGGTGGTGGTGCTTCCGGGGGTTGGTAATAGCCCATCCTAAATCCTTCCCAAAGGGAAGGACTTTCAAAACTAATAATCAATTATAATTCTTATCTCTAGTCTCAATCATTTTTATGAAAAGTTTAATTCTATTTTCTATACTTATAATTTCTCTTTTTTCGTGTACAGAGAAACAAATGAAAGCCACTGTTAGTCATAACAATCCTTATATTTTAGTGTTAGGTATTGCCCAGGATGCGGGTTATCCGCAATTAGCCTGTAAAAAAGAATGTTGCCAACGGGTATATGATAATCCTAGAAACAAAAGGTTAGTGAGTTCAATTGCCTTAGTTGATCCAATCTCCAATGAAAGCTGGGTCTTTGATGCCTCACCTGATTTTACCGAGCAAACCAAAATGCTGGCAAGACATCTAAAAGAAAAACAATTACCAGATGGCATTTTTTTGTCACACGGGCACATTGGTCATTATACGGGTTTGATATATTTAGGCCGGGAAGCCATAAATACAAATAGGATGCCGGTGTATGCCATGCCTAGAATGCACCGTTATTTGAAAAATAACGGACCCTGGAGCCAGTTGGTAGATCTTGATAATATTTCATTGAAACCGATACAGAAAGATTCAGCCCTGGTTTTAAACGAAAGAATTTCTGTTTGGCCTATACTGGTTCCACATCGCGATGAGTTTACGGAAACAGTCGGGTTTATAATACAAAATAAAAGAAAGAAAGCCCTTTTTATTCCCGATATTGATAAATGGAATAAATGGGACAGGAATATAGTCGACTATATCAAAGAAGTTGATATTGCCTTATTAGATGCAACTTTTTATAAGAATGGAGAGATCGAGCGTAATATGAATGAAGTACCACATCCATTTGTTGAAGAGAGTATGAAATTGTTTGAAGACCTACCCGGCAAGGATAGAAAAAAAATACATTTTATCCATTTCAATCATACAAATCCTTTACTGATCGATGGGAGTGAAGCTCAACAGGTTGTCCTAAAAAAAGGTTTTCATATTGCCGAACAAGAAATGATCATTCCTTTCTAAAGAAAATTACTATTATTTTCTATAATCCAAGGCAGGAGGCCTGTTTCCGAGAAGCGGAATGTATTTAAAATCTTCTCCTCTTCTTTCTATAAACTCTGCTTTGGCTTTTTTGATTAGTGAGGGGTCTAAAAATAGATCGATAGCAGTTAAGGAAATTGTTTTCGCTGCTACCATCATCCCTTTATTACCAATTTCGGTACCACCGGCTGCTACTGCCTGCCAACTATGAGCCGGAGTTCCGGGAACCCAGGTAGCACTACTCATACCCGCAGTTGGAACGGTAAAACTAACATCTCCAACATCAGTAGATCCAAAGGGTTTAGCCTTTGTTTTATAAGGCTGAATTTTTATGGCCTCCTCAATATTAACTTGTTTATAGCCCAAACTCACGGCAATTTTGTCAGCAAATATTTTCTCTTCATCTGTATAACTTATACCTCCTACTTTTACAAGGTTATCATACATTAATTTTTGAAGGGTCAAGTTCGGTAATAACTCATGGGTACCACCGATCATTTCATAATCCATTTTCGTTTCTGTTCCTAAAGCCGCTCCTTCGGCCGCTTTCACTATTCTGTCAAATATATCGATTACAGTATTTCTATTCTCATGCCTTGCATAATAATACACTTCAGCAAAATCAGGAACAACATTAGGAGCTTTTCCTCCGCGGGTTATCACATAATGTATACGCGTTTCTTGTGGGATATGTTCTCGCATCATATTTACCATCATATTCATAGCTTCCACACCATCTAATGCAGATCTGCCTCTTTCAGGAGCAATGGCGGCATGAGCCGAAACTCCATGAAACCTGAATTTAGCGGATTTATTGGCCAGAGCGGCGCCGGCATTTGCAGAATTTTTAGAGTTAGGGTGCCAATGCAATACGGCATCTACATCATTAAACAGTCCTTCTCGTACCATATATACTTTACCTGAACCTCCTTCTTCTGCAGGAGTGCCATAAAACCTGATAGTTCCTTTACTATTATTAGCTTTCATCCAATTTTTAACGGCTATAGCTGCCGCCATTGAGGCTGTTCCAAATAAATGATGCCCACAGGCATGTCCTGCGTCTTTATTTGCTGATTTTTTTTCCGGTATTGCCTGTTGGGAAAGTCCAGGAAGCGCGTCATACTCTCCTAGAATTGCAATGATAGGTTTTCCTTCTCCGTATTCTGCTATAAATGCTGTTGGCATTCCAGCAACTCTTTTGCTTATCCTAAAACCTTCATCATTCAGTGTTTTTTGTAATAGAGCAACAGTTTTCTCTTCCTGATATCCCATTTCTGCATAATTCCATATTTTTTGAGCAATGATACCATAAGAATCTTTCTTATTGTTCAACTCGTCCAAGACATTTTTTTTGTTTTTTTGACCAAAAAGAGTTACTGAGCTTAGTAGCACCAATAATAGAAGTATTTTTTTATGCATTGTAAACGGTTTAATTTTCATCGGACTAAAAGTACCAAAATTATTTATCTAACGAAGAAAATATAACTTAGAAAATAAAATTTAAAAGTGCCGCAAATAAAAACCCTGAGATTGCTATTATTCCGGTCATAACGGTCCATGTTTTAAAGGTTTGCTTTTCTGTTATTCCCAGAAATTGACTTACCAGCCAAAAACCACTATCATTTACATGCGACATGGCTGTAGCACCGGAAGCAATAGAAATAACGATACAGGCAAGTTCAAAAGGGCTAAAATCCGCACCGGTTATTAAAGGTGCTACCAAACCCGCTGCGGTAATCATGGCCACGGTTGCTGAACCTTGAATGACTCTTATCAAAAGTGCCACAATAAATGCGAATAATAAGAGTGGAAAACCTACATCCACCAATGATTTGGCGATCATTTCTCCGGCACCTGTATTAACCAATACCTGTTTAAAAACACCGCCTGCACCGGTAATCAATATGATCATTCCTGCCGGCCCCATAGATTTAATGGTAATATCTAACAGTTGTTGTTTTGTAAAACCTTGTCGGATTCCCAATACATACCAGGCAATCAGGTTAGCAATGATCAGTGCTGAGAAAGGATGGCCTAACAGGCCAATTAACATTGTTACTGTTTCGTAAGGGATTTTTAATATCCCACTACTTACAAAAGTGTTGAACAGGATCAATACTATGGGAATAGCAATGATGCTGAATATAACGGAGATATTTGGAGTTCGACCACCACTGATATCTTCTTCCTTTTCATCTATAAATGGCGCTTCCACATAAATTTTATTTCCGATGTATTTACCATAGAAAATACCACCAATAATAGCCGTGGGTAAGCCAACAATTGCGCCAATTAGAATTACCCAACCCAGATCGGCACCAATAATATCAGCAACAGCAATTGGCCCTGGTGTTGGTGGAATAAAGGCATGTGTTACGGCCAGACCTGCTAATAAAGGTAAGGCATAAATAAGTAATGATTTTTTTGTTTGTTTTTGCAGCGCATAGATCATAGGGATTAATAATATGAACGCAACTTCAAAGAAAACAGGAATAGCTACAATGAATCCAGCCATAGCCATAGCAGTAGGAGCCTTGTCAACTCCGAATTTTTTGAGTAAAAAATTGGCAATGACCTTAGCACCTCCTGAATGTTCCAGTATAGCTCCAAACATTGCTCCAAGGCCAATAACAGTGGCTACAAATCCTAGGGTGTTGCCCATGCCTTGTTTGATAGTATCCATAATGGCTAAGGGTTCCAATCCGGCTAGGACCCCTACAAGAATACTGGCAATTAATAGTGAAACAAAGGCATGCAATTTCAATTTTAGAATTAGAAATAGTAATACCGCAATGCCAATGAGTACTACTGCCAATAATTTATATTCAATCATTGTTAGGGTTTTTCCAGATGGTATGATAAAATTTTTCGGAGAGGTCTTCAAGACGTTGATAGGTATGCGCCCCAAAATAATCACGCTGGGCCTGAATTAAATTCGCCGGGGAATTTGCTTCTGAATAGCCATTCAAAAAATTAGCGGCTTCGCTCAAACACGGAATCGCAATTTCATTCAAAATACAACGGGAAATAATAGTATTTAATGATGGTTTCAATTTTTTTACCTGAGGAATTATTTTTTTACTTATTAAAATCATATTGGTTTCTTCAAGGATTACCTTAAGTTCTTCCATCAACAAGGATCTAATAATACATCCATTCGTCCATATATTGGCAATCTCAGGTAATTGTAAATCCCATTTATATGATTTCGAAGCTTCGTACAGCAATTTGAATCCTTGATGATGGTTTACAATTCTCGCAAGCTGGTAGGCTTCAAACAGCTCAACATTATCAACGCTGAGATTTTTAATTTTGGGATCATAAGCGTCACTCATTTTGATACGCTCTTCTTTAAAAGAAGAGATATAACGTGCAAATAGAGCAGAGGGAATCATAGTGCCTGGCAGACCCAATTCGGCAGTAGCAATAGTCGTCCAATTGCCGGTGCCTTTGTTTCCCGAAGTATCTAAAATATGATCGAGAAGCCAGGTGTTACCTTCTTTTTTTCTTAGAATTTCAATGGTTATTTCGAGTAAATAACTGTTGGCGGTACCTTTCCATGATGCCAGGATAGTTGCAATCTCATTCGGATCTTTACTGCTCCGTTTTAAGATAAAATAAACTTCTGCCAACAATTGCATTTCGACATACTCAATACCGTTATGCACCATCTTTGTAAAATGCCCGCTACCCCCTTTACCGATATAAGCACAGCAAGGTTTATTATTGCTGTTTTTGGCTGCAATAGTTTCTAAAAAGAGTTGAACTAAGTCGTAGGCATTTTTATCGCCGCTTGGCATAATCGATGGGCCTTTTAAAGCACCTTCCTTTCCACCGGATATTCCTGCTCCTATAAAATAAAGACCGTGTTCTCTTAAGTATTCTTGCCTTCGTTGCGTGTCATTATAATGTGAATTTCCGCCATCGATGACCACATCATTTTCAGATAGTAAGGGGATAAGATTTTCTAACACCGCATCTACCGGTTTTCCCGCATTGACCATCAGTAATATCTTTCGGGGTTTTTGCAAAGAAGTTACAAAAGACCTCAAATCATCATAAGGCATCGTGTCAGAAAGTTCGGGAAAGGTGGCTTTAAAATCAACGGCTATATTTTCCTCTGTATTCGGAACATGTCGGTTAAAAATGGAAAGAGAGAAATTGTTCGATGCTAGATTTCTGCTTAAACTTTTCCCCATAACACCAAGCCCTATTAATCCAAATTCTGATTTGTTATCTATTTCGTCGACTATAATGTTTGTTATTTCTTCAGGGGAATTCTTAATATCTATGCTCAGTGCGTCAAGAGGTTCTTCGAGGGTTTCAAACTGAGATTTCAATAAGGAAGCCGGCATAAAATGACCCTTCCGCTGTTTCATCCTATTAAAAATTTGATCAAAACTGCCCGATAATAAAATCCATTTCACTTGGGTTTCAATATCTTTTTTAAGGAGGTCTCTATAGCTTTCTTTTAAGGCTGAACAAGCAATGATACAGGAATTGTTTTGTATTTGTTCTTTGGCCAATGTATTTAAGTTGATCAACCATTCATAACGATCATCATCAGTTAATGACTGGCCTTCAGCCATTTTTTTAATACTGTTTCCAGGATGAAAATCATCTCCGTCAAAAAAAGGAAGAGAAAGTTTTTCAGATACTAAGTTCCCGATAGTAGATTTTCCTACACCAGAAACTCCCATGATAAAAATGACAAGCGGTCGTTTGGTATTCATTTATTAGTAATGAAGAGATAAATATAGCAAATTCCTGTAAGCTATTTTCTAGTGCCTGGTTTTAGAAATAAAAAGGCTATTTCTTTCTAAAATAAATCACAATGGGTACGCCGTTAAAATTAAATATTTCTCGCATTTTATTTTCTAAAAATCGTTTGTAAGGGTCTTTTACATACTGGGGTAAATTACAGAAAAAAGCAAATTGTGGCGTAGGTGTTGGTAATTGTGTGCAGAATTTTATTTTGACAAATTTCCCTTTATAAGCAGGAGGTGGATATTGTTGAATAATCTCCAGCATAGTCTCGTTCAATTTGCTGGTAGCAATTCTATTTTTTCTATTTTGATACACTTCAACAGCTGTTTCTATCGCTTTAAAAATGCGTTGTTTTGTCAAGGCAGAAATAAAAATGATTGGAACATCCGTAAATGGTTCAATTTCTTTTCTGATCTTGGCTTCGAATTGCTTAGTTGTTTGGGTATCTTTTTCAACCAGGTCCCATTTATTCACTAAAATGATAATCCCTTTTTTATTTTTTACTGCTAACCAAAAAATATTTTGGTCCTGTCCTTCAAAACCACATGTTGCGTCAACGACTAAAATAGCCACATCACAATATTCAATGGCTCTTACAGAGCGCATTACCGAGTAAAACTCTAAATCTTCTTTGACTTTACTTTTACGGCGAATTCCGGCAGTATCAACCAGGTTAAATTCAAACCCGAAACGATTGTATTTTGTATCAATAGCATCGCGTGTTGTACCTGCAATATCAGTTACGATATACCTGTTTTCTCCGATAAGGGCATTGATAAAGGATGATTTGCCTGCATTGGGTCGGCCGACTACCGCAAAACGAGGTAGGTCATCCTCAATTTTATCTTCTTTTTCGGGCAGGGCTTTTATCAGATCATCTAAAAGTTCACCCGTACCACTACCATTTATGCTTGCAATAGTATAATATTCACCAAGGCCCAAAGCATAAAATTCAACCGCATCAGCATTGCGTTTGCTATTGTCAACTTTGTTAACAGCTAAAAAAACAGGTTTTTTAACTTTACGGAGTAAGTTAGCTACTTCTTCATCTAAGCCTGTAACACCTGACTCTACATCAACCATAAAAATAATAGCATCAGACTCATCGATAGCCAGCTCAACCTGTTTGTCAATTTCCGCTTCAAAAATATCATCAGAACCTACAACATAACCACCGGTATCGATTAATGTAAATTCCTTACCATTCCATTCACTTTTGCCGTAATGCCTGTCACGTGTAACACCACTAACAGCGTCAACAATAGCTTCGCGCCGTTGAATTAAACGGTTAAAAAAAGTAGATTTTCCTACATTTGGCCTTCCTACTATCGCAACTATGTTTCCCATGCTAAAATAATTGTTGGCAAAGATAAGTCATTGTATATATAATTGATTAAATGTTTGAAAAATATTATCTTTAGGCGTTTTAGCATAAAAGTATGAATGAGCCGATACACGATAATAAAATTAATAGGGTTTTATTAAAACCGCGTTTTAAGATCAAACGAAAGGAGAGTACTGCTACAATTATTGATAAATTTAAAGATGAATTTGCTACGGGTAACTGTGCTTATTGCAGTAAAATAGTTGATCATCATATAGTGGTTGATGTTCCGAAGGGAGAAGATCATTTTTGGTCTCCTCAATTACACATTGAAGTAGAAAAAGATGAAGAAGATAATACTGTTGTGCGAGGCTTATTTGGCCCTAAACCCCAGGTATGGACACTTTTTATGTTTATTCATTTTGCTGTAGCTGTTGCTTTTGTAGTTTTCTTGGTGATGGCCTATACACGCTGGAATCTAAAACAAGACTATTCTTTTCCTTTGATCATGTGTATTGCATTACCTGTACTTTGGATCGTATTATACTTTCTTGGTCAATTAGGAAAAAAGAAAGGATATCAGCAAATGATCGAATTAGATAATTTTTTGATGAGGACGCTTGAAAAATAGTTGGCTGAAGACTGCCTACTGAAGACTAAGAATTTGCTCCATTTCCTGCTGTAATTCCAATGCTTTTTCTTGAGATCTTTGAGCAAAATCTATTCGGTTAGAAGCATAAATAATTCCTCTTGACGAATTAACTAACAATCCAATATCTTTGTTTAGGCCATAGTCACAAACATCGTGTAGGTTTCCGCCTTGAGCACCAATTCCTGGAACCAATAAAAAATGATGGGGTACAATTTGTCGGATGGCCTTAAAATATTCTGGGCGAGTAGCACCAACAACAAACATCAGGTTTTTAGAATTTTTCCAGGTTAGTGATTTCCTGAGTACTTCTTTATAAAGTTCTTGATTCTCAATTTTCAACGTTTGAAAATCCAGGCCGCCAATATTTGAAGTTAAGGCTAATAAAATTGTAAATTTATTTTCGAAAGCCAAAAACGGCTCGACAGAATCACTCCCCATATAGGGCGCAACCGTGATAGAGTCAAAATTCAGGTCTTCAAAAAAAACTTTTGCATATCGCGTTGAGGTATTGCCAATATCACCCCGTTTGGCGTCTGCAATGGTAAAAATTTCAGGATGTTTTTGTTTTAGATACTCAATTGTTTTTTGTAATGCTTGCCAGCCTTTAATTCCATAAGCTTCATAAAAAGCGGTATTGGGTTTATAGGCCACTGCTAAATGATGTGTAGCGTCAATGATTTGTTTGTTAAACTCAAAAATTGGATCTTCGAGTCGTAGTAAATGTTCAGGGATTTTTTCCAGGTCGACATCCAGGCCAATGCACAGGAAAGATTTCTTTTTTTTGATCTGAGCAACTAGTTGTTGTTTTGTCATTTTTAATGATAAAAAAGTTTCACAAAAGTAATCATTTTAATACTTCTTCTTTCCTTCCTTTCTTTTTATCTTTGTAGGATAAATATAATCACAGATCATGAGAAAAAAAATAGTAGCCGGTAATTGGAAGATGAACAATAATAAGGCGGAGTCTAAGAAGTTAGTAAGAGATATTGAAAAATCGCTAAAAGGGAAAAAGCTTAAAAATAAGCGCGTTATTATTGCACCAACTTTTGTTTTTCTTCAGAGAGTATCTAAAAAAGTAAAGGATTCTGTGCTGGAGGTTGCTGCACAGAATATGCACCAAAATGACAGTGGAGCTTTTACAGGCGAAATTTCTGCGGGTATGCTTAAATCTGTTGATGTAAATTTGGTAATACTAGGGCATTCAGAAAGAAGAGAATATTTTGGAGAAACAGATGAGCTATTGGCAAAAAAAGTTGATGCAGCTTTGAAAAATGGATTGGAAATTATCTTTTGTTTTGGAGAAGTACTGGAGGATAGAAAATCGGGCAACCATTTTAAGGTAGTCGAAAACCAACTAAAAAAAGCACTATTTCATTTAAATTCTGAAGATTGGGAACATATTATTTTGGCATACGAACCTGTTTGGGCAATTGGCACTGGCGAAACTGCAAGTCCCGAACAAGCACAGGAAATGCATGCATTTATTCGTGAGTTAGTCGCTGAAAGATATTTAAGCGATGTGGCTGAAGAAGTTTCTATACTTTATGGAGGTAGTGTAAAACCTGGCAATGCTAAGGAAATATTTTCTAAAAATGATGTTGATGGTGGTCTAATAGGTGGTGCAGCATTGAATGCCGATGATTTTGTAGCGATCATTAAGGCGATATAGGTATTTTTCTTTACTAATCGGCCTAGGTATGTTAGTGGAGGGAACCCGTTTTGATCAATAACTCTATGACTAAATAATGATCTATACAGCGTATGACTTTACAGTTAACCCAAAAGAACCTGCTACTGAAATTCTAATTGCAGAATTGGGCTTGCAAGGTTTTGAAAGTTTTGTAGAAACTGAAAATGGTGTTACTGCATATATCCAAAAAGAAGAGCACAGTGATATTGTTCTCGATGCTATTTTTGTATTAAAAAATAAAGAGTTCACCATTACTTATACGATAGAAGAGATTGCCCAGGTAAATTGGAACAGTGAGTGGGAGAAGAATTTCAATCCCATTCAAGTTGATAATTTAGTGAGCGTTAGAGCTCCTTTCCATCAGAACCCACATTTAAAATACGATATTGTCATTGAGCCTAAAATGAGTTTTGGCACGGGTCATCATGAAACTACCCATATGATGGTACAACATCTGCTAACCTCAGATTTAAAAAACAAAAAGGTACTAGATATGGGTTGTGGCACAGGTATCTTGGCTATTTTTGCTGAAATGAAAGGGGCACGGCCAATAGATGCTATTGATATAGATACATGGTGTTATGAAAATTCAATTGAAAATTGTGAACGTAATCATTGTAAACACATTGATGTCTATAAAGGAGATGCTTCGCTTTTGATACATAAAAAATATGACCTTATCATAGCCAATATAAATAGAAATATACTACTAAGTGATATCAGGACTTATGTAAATTGTTTACATGATAAAGGTATTTTATTGTTAAGTGGATTTTATCGGGAAGATATCCCTGTTATTGATGCCGAAGCCTCAAAGTATGGCCTGCAATTGGATACAAGTATTGAGCGAAATAATTGGGTGTCTCTAAAATATCTTTTAAAATAGACTTTCTAAGCTAAAATTCAACTAGCGGTTTTCTATGATTTTTAAAAATCATGGTTTTCACTATTGACTTCCTATGTAGAAAAATTTATATTTACTCAAATAAATATTTCGCTAACACTTATTATTAATTTAAAATCATACAAAATGAAAAAACTTTCAATTTTTACAGTTTTTACTTTGGTAGCCATGCTGACTCTATTTTCATGCCAACAAGATGCAATTCAAATAGAAGAACAGGCTGTTCAAGACTATCCTGAAATCACTAAAAAACTTCAATCCATGTATTTTAATACCGATGGACTGGAAAAAGTTGATTTCCAATTACCTGACGGCTCATTTCAAGAAATGTTTCTTGTGGAAGGTGATATGATGTTTACAAGAGATCAAATTTTAAATATGAAAATGGGCGGTACTATTACTACAAAACAATACCGTACAAATAATTTAGTGAGTAACAGCATAATTACTATTATTGGTTATACCGGAGGAGGAGGTTTTGGCCTTTCAAGTAAAGAACGCACAGCTTTGCAATGGGCAGTAAATAATTATAACAGGTTAAACCTTGATATAAGTTTCAATCTTACGTTTGGAACTAATTATCAATCTAAAGATATGGTTGTCTATCACAATCCAAATCAATCCGGTTCTGGAGGTTCAGCTGGATTCCCGAGTAACGGAAATCCGAATAAGTTTGTTCAAATTTATGGTCTCGGTAGTTTTGATACTAATGTTGTAGAACATGTAATTACCCATGAAATGGGACATTCTGTAGGCTTACGCCATACGGATTGGTTTAGCAGGCAGAGTTGTGGTCAAAATACAAATGAAGGTTCAGCAGGTGTTGGAGCAGTTCATATTCCAGGTACACCAACCGGTTATGATTCAACGTCAATAATGTTGGCGTGTTTTGCCAGTAACGAAGATGGTGAATTTAATAGTAATGACATTACTGCATTGAGGTTTATATATTGAATATTTTTTTGAGTTAGTTAATTTGTTGAAGAGAGGAAGTCTAATAACCTTCCTCTTTTTTTATTCGAAATTGTCAGTATATTAACGATTTTACCAAATTGATCATCCAATGCATCTTTAATAAAAAGAAACAATTTATATTAGACATTTTAATATGTAATTGGGATTAATTACTTTTGTTAGAATTACTGATGAGCACAAAAGAAAAAATACAAGAAAAAGTAGAAGTTATTGAAGAAGAAGTATCGCAGCATGAAATTATTTTATTTAATGATGATGTGCATACTTTTGAATTTGTGATAAACTCTTTGATAGACGTTTGTGATCATACTTCTGAGCAAGCAGAACAATGTACTTACCTAGTGCATTATAAAGGAAAATGCGCCGTTAAAAGTGGCAAGTATGACGAACTGAAACCTCGTTGCACCCGATTATTGAATTTGGGCTTGTCTGCCGAAATCGTTTGAAATATGGGCTTCACGTTAAAATTTTTATTTTAGAGTTCATAAAAAATAGAATTTCTAAATATTGATTTCCTAATTAAAATCTGCATATTTTATTAATTATTCATTAATAGTCGAAATTATTCATTTTATTTTAAGAATATTTAATTAAGTTTTCTGAAATAAGTACCTTTACCTCCATTATTAAAATTTAGAAAATAGATATTATGGCATTTGATATTGAAATGATAAAAAGTGTGTATTCAAGAATGACTGAACGTGTAGATGCTGCGCGTAAAGTTGTTGGTAAACCACTAACCTTAGCTGAAAAAATATTATACAACCATTTATGGGATGGCAAAACTACTACGGCTTTTAAACGCGGTAAAGATTATGTTGATTTTGCCCCTGATAGAATTGCCTGTCAAGACGCTACGGCGCAAATGGCTTTATTGCAATTCATGCAAGCAGGTAAGGATAAAGTTGCTGTGCCAACTACTGTACATTGTGACCACTTAATTCAAGCAAAAAGTGGTGCTTTAGTAGACTTAAAGCATGCTAACGAGACAAGCAGTGAAGTCTTTAATTTCTTAGAATCTGTTTCCAATAAATATGGTATAGGATTTTGGAAACCAGGTGCAGGTATTATTCACCAAGTGGTTTTAGAAAATTATGCATTTCCTGGCGGAATGATGATTGGTACAGATTCGCACACCGTTAATGCTGGTGGATTAGGAATGGTTGCTATTGGAGTTGGTGGCGCAGATGCGGTAGATGTTATGGCTGGTATGGCATGGGAACTAAAATTCCCTAAACTTATTGGTGTGAGACTAACAGGAAAACTATCTGGTTGGACAGCACCAAAAGATGTTATTTTAAAAGTAGCAGAGATTTTAACTGTAAAAGGCGGAACAGGTGCTATTGTAGAATATTTTGGACCTGGAGCAACTGCAATGTCTTGTACAGGTAAAGGTACAATTTGTAACATGGGTGCAGAAATTGGTGCAACAACATCAACTTTTGGGTATGATGATTCAATGGAGCGTTACTTACGTGCTACGGATAGAGAAGATGTTGCAGATGAAGCTAACAAAATTAGACCATATCTAACTGCAGATGAAGAGGTTTATGCAAATCCAGAGCAATATTTTGACCAAGTTATAGATATCAATTTATCTGAACTAGGTCCACTATTAAATGGGCCATTTACACCAGATTTATCGACTGCAGTTGGTAAAGAAATGACTGGAAAAGCAAAGGCTAATGATTGGCCGGTACAAGTTGAATGGGGTTTAATCGGTTCTTGTACAAATTCATCGTACGAAGATTTATCGCGTGCATCATCAATAGCTCAACAAGCTTTGGATAAAGGTTTAAAGATGAAATCAGAATTAGGAATCAATCCAGGTTCTGAACAAGTGAGATATACCGCAGAAAGAGATGGTATTCTTGAGGTTTTTGAAAAATTAGATGCAAAAATTTTCACTAACGCTTGTGGGCCATGTATTGGACAATGGGCAAGATATAGTGACCCGAAAAACGCACCAAAAAATAGTATAGTACATTCTTTTAATAGAAACTTTGCCAAACGAGCAGACGGAAATCCAAACACACACGCTTTTGTAGCTTCACCAGAATTAACTGCAGCTATTGCTGTAGCTGGTCGTTTAGATTTTAACCCTCTAACGGATGAGCTCATCAATGAAAACGGCGAAGAAGTTATGTTTGATGAACCAACGGGATGGGAATTACCGCCAAAAGGTTTTGATGTTAAAGATAATGGTTATTTAGAGCCTGTTGCTGATGGTACTGGAGTTCAGGTAACTGTAAATCCAACGTCTAAACGCCTACAATTATTAGAGCCATTTACACCACTTGGTAACTCAATTACTGGCGCTAAGTTGTTAATTAAAGCATTCGGTAAGTGCACGACTGATCATATTTCTATGGCTGGTCCTTGGCTACGTTTTAGAGGGCATTTAGATAATATTGCCAACAATACCTTAATCGGTGCTGTTAATGCTTTCAACAAAAAACCAAATTTTGTTAAAAACCAATTAACAGGAGAGTACGGTGGTGTACCTGATGTACAACGCGAGTATAAAAAAGCAGGAATTAAGACCGTTGTTGTTGGAGACCATAATTATGGTGAAGGTTCTTCAAGAGAGCATGCTGCAATGCAACCAAGACATTTGGGTGTTGCAGCTGTAATTGTAAAATCATTTGCGAGAATCCATGAAACTAACCTTAAAAAGCAAGGGATGTTAGGATTGACATTTGCTAGTGAAAGCGATTATGACTTAATTCAGGAAGACGATACTTTTAATTTTACAGATCTATCGGAGTTTGCCGCAGGTAAACAATTAACGCTGGAAATAGTACATAGTGACAATTCGAAAGATGTTATTAAATTAAATCACACCTATAATGAGGGCCAGATAGAATGGTTTAACGAAGGTTCAGCGTTGAATTTAATTAAGAAAGAAAACGCCTAAATTAAGTCGTTCCTGAAAAGCAAAAAACTAGTAACAAGCTTCCTAAAGCGTTTGTTATTAGTTTCTAACCATAATGGTTTTTGAGAAGTTTGGAGTTTCTTTAAAAGAATACCCTAAAGGTAAAATTAGGAGTTACACCAAGTGAGAATTTTTTTATTTCTTGAACGGTATCATTGGTATCGATAACATAGGCACTATTGATAGTATTTTTTTGATCTAATATATTTAGAACTGAAAGACCGGTTTGAGCTTTGATATTTTTACTGATGTTAAAATCATATATCGCCGACGCATCCAGTCTCATATATGATGTTAAATTACTATTGTTTGAAGGCTCGTAATTAATTACATTATTCACAATTTCATTACCTTCTACAGGCTTGGTGGTTGGTTTGCCCGATCGCCAATTAAAACCTGCAGAAAGTTTCAGATTTTTCAGGTCATAAGCCGTGGCCAATGATATCGTATGTGTGATATCAAAATTACTGGGAAACTTTTTCTCATCCAATTCATTGAACACATAATTGTTATCGGCTAAAGAATAGCCTAACCATGAATTGAATTTGTTAAATTTATTGTTGATGATAAAATCAAAACCGGTAACGTTATAACTTCCATAGGTTTTGGTAAATTCATATTGATTCTGAAAACCCTGACTTTGTGAAGTTATACCGTCAACAGTTTTATAATAAATTTCGGCATTAACCATTAAGCCCATGAAATTATAATTAGAGCCAATTGAAATTTGCTTACTTTTTAAGATGGGTATGTCTTTATTATTTGCCAATGCCCACCTACGGCTATCAATTCCCAAGAAATTTACACTCTCCTCAATTTCTTCGGTTAAAAGAGTGGTCGTTTGACTTTTAAATTCTCCTAATACTTCCAGGGTAAATTTATCGGTCAACCTATGATTTATACTCAATCTTGGTTCAATAATAATCTTTTCAAATTCATGTATATAATTTAAACGTGCTCCTAGCTTTATATATGTGTTTAAATCCTCTGTGCTATATGCAATTTCCGAAAAGATTCCGTGAATATTAATAGTTTCTTCACTTAGTTTATCAGTAATTGGTGGATCAGCGATAATTTTATCAATATTTGTAATTTGTGTCCTTGAATATTGGTATCCATTATGTAAAGTTACCTTATCATTTAGTATGTACTTAGAATCAATGTTTAATCCTATTTCTTCAATTTCATTGTTTTGATTACTGGTTACTTCTTCGATAATGTCGAAATTCGTGCCATCCAAATTATAGTTTGTGCCATAGATTTGAATAGAAGTATTGAATGCATCAGTCCAGTTTCTTTTAAAATGAATCCCTCCAGCAAAATTGCTTTGGTCAAGTGAACTTGGACGGGAAGAAAATAGACCGCCACCAAATGCATTTTCCGTGATGGTCAGGTTATTGTTAAAATGTAAGAAATTAATTCTAAGTTGATCCTTGCCTGTGATGTTGTAAAGCCATCTAAGGCTTACATCATAAAAATCAAATTTTTCATTAGAGCTATCTGTGTTAATCGTGCTAGTGACCACATCAGTATTTTGAAATGCTCTGGCAAAATATTTACTGTAAGTAGGTGTGTTGTCTAAATATTCGCTAAAAGATTTTCTTGACGCCAATTGTATTGAAGAGTTTTTATTGATTGGAAGATCAATAAATGCATCAAAATTGATAAAATTCAAACCAACTTCAGCTTTCAAATCTTTATTTACAACATGCTCAGTTTTCATATCTATAGTACCAGACACTCCATCTGTATATAATGCTGGAGAACCATTTTTAATGAGTTTAACTCTTTGCGTAATACGCGGATTTAAGGCGGAAATGAGTCCAAAGAAATGGCCAGCTTGATACATTTTTATCCCATCCCAAAGAATTAGATTTTGATCATGTGTACCGCCACGAACATTAATGTTAGAAACAGTTTCATCAATACTTTGAAACCCTGATAAGGCCTGTATCGTCTGCAACACATCCGTTTCTATAAGTCCAGGGACAGTGCCAAAATTTTTATAATTTATTGAGATACTACCATCAATAATTTTATTAATACCATTAGTTAGGTAACTACTTAGAATAATTTCAGTTAACTCTTCCGTTTTTGAAGTCAAATAGATTGTTTCACATTGTTTAGTGTTATAGCTTTTGGCATAATCAGTTAAAATTTCATAACCCAAATGTCTAAAAGTTATGATATCTTCATCGGTTATTCTATCTAATTTAAAATAACCTTGTTTGTCACTTACAACCGAAGCATTTCTTGTTTGGACTACAACGCCATCAATAACTTGATTTGTAGCAATATCTATTAAATAACCGCAAATTGAAAAGTTGTTATTCTTTTTGGTAATCGTTATAAAGTTCTCACTTAAAATAATAAACTGCAAAGGAGTATTGCTTTGCAGATAGTCTATGGTTAGTTGTAAGCTCAAATTATCATCTGGAGGTATCACAGAAAGACCTTTAATATCATTGTCTATATAAGAAAAATTACACTCGAAACGTGAGTGTAATTTTTCTAAAATTTCAATAAGTGGTTGCTTTCCTTTTTTAGTTTGAGCTCTAAGGGTCGTTAAACAAAAAAAGGATAAAAAAATTAAAGTAAGTAGTAAATATTTTTTAATCACTCTTTAGTGAGTACTATTATTTTTGTATTTTCTTTCTTGTGAAACTTCAATTGTAAAGGTAATGTTATAGATTTTAAAGCTAATTCTTTATCCTTATTTGTAAAACTACCAGTAAATAATTGTAATGTATCTATATTATTAGTTTCTATTACAACACTATACTGTCTTTCAAACTCTCTAATTACTTCGCTGTAAGGTACACTTTTAAAACTACTTATATTCTTTTGTACCCATGAAGGAACATTTTCTTTAGTTTGCCCTTCAACTATAACACCATCAACTAACTTAAAAGTTTTACCTGCCGGTAGTTTAATTTCTTTTCCTTTATAAGAGACACTTACCAATCCCTCATAACAAGTTACTTCAAAAAAGTTAATTCGCTGCTTAACATTAAACTGTGTGCCTAAAACGCTCACTTTTCCTAACCAGGTTACTACGTCAAATTGTGAGCCTTTTTCGACTTTAAAATAAGCTTCACCAACCAAATTGACCTCACGTTCCTTTTTCCAGTTTCTTTTATCGTATTTTATAGAAGAAGCTGCATTTAGTTTAACACTTGAATTATCAGGCAATTCAATAGAAGCTGTATTGCTTGCTAATGTCTTAACCGTTGTCGTATCATCATATATTGGTGCAAAATATACGGCCAAAGCTACAATGAGTATTGCAGCAACGCGCATTAATGGTTTAATCCATCGCATTTGCACAACTTTTGGTTCTTGTATAGATTGTTTGCGGCCTTTAATTTTAGAATTTAGTTTTTCTAATTCTAATTCTACATTATACGACGTGTCCTTAAAAAGCTTTGCTGTTTCAGAAAGCTTTGCATAAGAAGAATACTCAGGCAATTCTTTGAACGCTTGAAGCTCGGCGTCATTTAATTCGCCATCTAACCATTTATGTATTAAGTGTTCTTTCATTTTCATAATTTCTATTGTTCATAACAATTTCTATATATATAACAACTGAGGTATCTTTTTTCCTACCTCCTTATAATTATATATTTTCTTTTTCTTTCTTATAGAACAATTAATTATTAAAAACTCCTACCCGCAAAGTATTAAATTTTTAAATACCTTCAATATCTTTTCTTAATTTTTCCAAGGCACCATAAATTCTTTTCTCTACACCTTTTCTTGATATGCCTAATATCTCAGCAATTTCTTTATGCTTTTTACCTTCCACTCTATTCATTAAGAATGCTACACGTTGGGCTTCTGTCAATTTAGCAAGGGCATTTTCATACTTTTGCATATACTCAGATTCTTCCAACAGAAACTCAGGGCTTTCATTGGTATAATCTTTAGGTTTTGCTTGCTGATGTTTCAGTACAACTTTTTGATGCTTATACTCATTTAACATCATATTATTTGCCGTAGTAAATAAAAATGATTTAGCTTTTTCAGGACTTATACTCTTGCAATTGTCCCAAAGTTTAATAAATGCTTCTTGAACTTTATCTCGTGGATTCAGACCATCTCCATATTTAAAGCGTAAAAAATTATATACATCATTAGAGAGTGTGTTGAATATTTTAGAAAAAATACGTTCTTCACAAATATTCGTATTTAAAGGCTTTAGCATTAGTAATTAAAATTTTCTACACTATAGAGGTAGGATTTATCTTAAGTTGATTGTTTAATTGGTGTTAGTGTTTAATTTCTTAACAAAAGTAACAATTATCATTTATATGTTACATTAATTAAAAAAGAAACAACATAATAACAGTAAATAAGGGAAAATTATTGCTTATTACTTGAAATAAATTTAAAGATGATGAAACCAAAAACAGTATTAAAGATTGTAATATTTTTGATAATAGCAGTACTATTGAAGAACAATATGTCAGCTCAAAATTTTCAAGATTTAGATATGGCGCCACACGATATTACTTATTACAGATCGAGCAGAGTTACACCGCCACTTGTAAAAGTAATTTACGGAAGACCGCAAAGGAACGGGCAAGAAGTTTTTGGTAATTTGGTAGCATATGGTAAATTATGGAAGACAGGGGCTAATGAGGCAACAGAAGTAAAATTTTATAAGGACTTTTTATTCGGAGATGTAAAAGTACCTGCAGGTACATATGTGTTACTTACTATTCCTGGAGAAAAGGAATGGGAAGTGATTTTAAGTTCCAATCTGGACGTATGGGGCGCTTTTCAATATAATCCATTATTTGATATAGCTAAAATAACCATTCCTTCAAGTAAAGCTGAAACCATCGAAGTATTTTCAATAGCATTTAAACAAAAGAAAGATGTTGTACAAATGGTGTTGGCCTGGGATTCAACCAGGGTTAAAATACCAATTTCATTTGACATCAAAGAGGAATACGCTAAGCTTTAAGAATAGAGATATAGTTTTTTAAAATTAAAAAAGGGTAAAACTGCCTTAACATATGATTGTTAAGGCAGTTTTTGTTTGCTTAGAATATGAAGTTTTTTCTAACACTCATTATTTTTTATTGCACTTCTTGAAAGAGCAATCTTGTTGAATGACCATAAAAACAATACTTATAAGATTTAAATAAGTATATCGATAGTTTTTTATTTTTAAAAAATGTGACTTTATTTCAAATTGAGTGTCCTAATGGAAAGATCATTCAATAATTTATAATAAAAAATATGAAAAAGGAATCATTTATAAAGACAGCAATACTATTTGTACTGGCCATACTGATGAATCAAAATTTATATTCACAGGGTTTTAAGGGCTTGGATAAAATACCTCATGATATTGCTTATTATAGAGTGAGTAGGGTTACACCTCCACTCGTAAAAGTAATTTATGGAAGGCCACAAAAGAATGGGCAAGAAGTTTTTGGTAATTTGGTAGCATATGGTAAATTATGGAGAACTGGAGCTAATGAGGCAACTGAAGTAAAATTCTATCAGGATATTCTATTTGGAGATGTAAATGTACCGGCAGGAAATTACGTTCTGCTTACCATACCTGGAGAAAAGGAATGGGAAGTGATTTTAAGTTCTAACACTGATGTTTGGGGAGCCTTTCAGTACAGCCCAAAGTCTAACATTGCTAAAATCACAGTTCCGTCAAAAAGAGCAGAATCTCTCGAAGTATTTTCAATAGCTTTTAAAGAGAAAACCGATACGATACAAATGGTGTTAGCCTGGGATTCGACCAGGGTTAATATACCAATTACAATTAAATCAAAGGAAGAATACGCTAAGCTTTAGAAAAATTCTGCAAAAAGGGGCTAGAATTTTTCTCAAAAAGAACAATTAAATGTCGGGTAGTTAAAATAATATTAATCAAAAAAAAATAGACATACTATAAGTTAAAATTAAACAAAGGGGGAACTGTCTTAACGATATGGTAAGTTAAGGCAGTTTTTTTGTAATTTATTAAAAAAAATTAATTGAGGAGTAGGAGTTTTTCAAAGTAAATTGTTCTATATACGAATAGTGAAAATAATAATAATCAAAAATTTAAAAAGTTAATATACTATAAGATTAATTAAACAAAGGGGTAAACTGTCTTAACGCTATGGTGAGTTAAGACAGTTTTTTTTTGAATTAATTAAAAAAAAATCAAATAAAGGGTAGGAGTTTTTTGAAGTTAATTGTTTTATATATGAATAGTGAAAATAATAATAATCAAAAATTTTAAAAGTTAACATACTATAAGATTAATTATCAAAGGGGGAAGCTGTCTTAACGCTATGGTGAGTTAAGACAGCTTTTTATTTATAAGAAAATTAACAACTAGGTAGGAGTTTTTAAATGTTAATTGTTCTATATATGAAAGGAGTAAATTATAGCAATAAAAAATTATTTTGAAAATGTATAGGAATTAAATGCAAAAAGTTATTTTTATATATAAAAACAAAATTATGAAAACGAAAATTCTAAAAAACAAGCTCGGCCTATATAAGTACTTAATGTTCTTGCCGTTCTTGTTACTTTCTTATTGTCAGGTATCTAATGAATCAATAGAAATTGACACAGCTGAAAGTGAAGTAATTACCAAAGATTCTAAAGTTGTTTCATTACTTAAATCAGCAATGAAAAGTGATGATGACGATGACCATGATGACGATGATGATGATGATGATGATCAATGTGTAACATTTCAATACCCATTTGCTTTAGATGTTATTTTTGGGAATAGCCAATCTATAGAAACGATAATTATCAATAATGATACTGAACTGTTTGCATTTTTTGACACCTTAACAAGTACTGATGAAATAAGATTTGATTTCCCTTTAGTATTTGTTGGTGCCGATGGTAATTCAACCACTGTAAATAGTGTGGCTGAATTAGAAGAAACCCTACAAATTGCAGTTGACAGTTGTGATGACGACGATGATGATGATGATGAAGAAGATTTACCCTATTGTGATGATAATGAGAATAAAGTATACATTTGTCATAAAGGGAATACCATTTGTGTAAGCGTAAATGCTATACAAGCACATCTAGATCATGGTGATAGTTTAGGAGAATGTGATGATGATTAATATGAACAAATGTTGGCTCTTAAAGATCATATATACTGAAGAGTAAATTATTAAAATAAAGATGAAGCTGCCTTTTGATTAGGGCAGCTTTTTTTGTTTAATAGAGATGGGGCCGGACCGAATGTAGAGCATATTTAATCTTTATTGTTAGAATTCTATCTTGATATTTCTGTAGACTAAAGATAACTATATATTATTTTTTTGGAAAGGGTTCTTTCTATTTTGTACCGAATATTAACGATTCTAGAATATCTTAAATAGCGATCAATCTAAATAAAATTTATTTTTCTTAAACATATGATAATTAGAAAGTTATAACAAAATTTTAAATTAAATAGAAAAATATTAATATCAGGGTAGGAGTTTTAGCACGGTTGTTGTTTTATATATGAAGAGTCGTAATAGCAGACTCAAAAATTTATAGTTTTTAATTGAAATATTGAGAATATTAGAACGACAAGATAAATGAAACATAAAGTAAACTTTTTGAAAAGTCACTAAAAAGAAACATTTATCAACAACAGTTCAGCAAAAATTAAAAGCTACACAAAAATGGGAAAATTGCTATGTAATAAATGTGAAAGTTGTCTCCCCTAAAAAGAGGCAACTTTTACTCCCATAACAGTGAAGTCGAAGAATATATCCTTTCTTCCCTAGATTTTAAAACAATAAAAAGAATTCATAAGGTAGTTTAAATTTGATAGTTTTAGTTTGAAAGAAGTCCATCGCTTGGTGGGCTTTTTTATGTTTCAAAGCCAATACTACTTGCAATTTAAAGATTCGCATTTTAAAATCTCAATCTTACAAAATAAAAAAGCGAGCTTTCTTATTTTGTTCGCTTTCAATTTTGAATCATTTTTTGATTCATTTGTGACCTCGACAGGGGCCGAACGGTAGTCAATGGTCCTGTGGACCTTTGATAGTGAAGAGCCAGATGGTGTGTTGG
>JGI24023J19991_10000744_pt1 | contig 25604 bp, 25 predicted proteins | sample Cruoilmetagenom1_FD_19991 | JGI IMG/M metagenome (IMG submission 19991) | reverse complement strand
TTTGGAATCCCATCTTCTTCTCTTCACTGCTCCCTCCCTATAGCTTTTACGAAGCATTTTACCAACTTAATTGTACTTCGTTCTTAATGGGGAGCAGTATACTACAAAGAAAGATTTATTATCATCAGGATCGAATGTTAAGCAGATGTTATCTGTAAATAAGTAAGAGTTACAGTCTTGATCATTAATTAATCTAACTACATCGTTGAAAACATTTAGAAAATCATTAGCTTTTTTTGAGATTAATTCACCATTATTCTTTTTTTGATTTCTTAAAGCTTGATTTTGGAATACAAAAAATTCATTCTCAAATCCCAATAAATCTATATATAAGACTATTCTTGGTTGATAAACATATAATTGTTCATCCATGATTATTACAATTTAATTTAATTTCTTGGTTATGTCGAGTAAATATCATTTCATATCTTATCGGTCTTCTACAGATGGGATTGTAGTGGGATTGTAATAGAGCAAATAACGAGAAAAAATTGAATATTATAGAAATGGTTTAAGAATATATACTAACTATATACATAAGTGTAACTAGCTGAAGATAAAACAAATATTAATGATTGTAGGTGGTTAAAATGTGGTAGCCCCTACGGGATTCGAACCCGTGTTTCAGCCTTGAGAGGGCTGCGTCCTAGGCCAGGCTAGACGAAGGGGCCTTCTATACTGCGAAGGATTACAATCTATCACAAGATTAGACAAAATCAACGGTGGCAAATGCCACTTTTTCTTCAATATGTGAATTAATAATTGGATATGCAGACTTTTTATGGTAAAACTCTCCCTATGAAAATTAGCCTAATAAAGAATATAATCCTCAACAATAAAATTTTAATACTCCTTTTTGTAATACTAATTTCCTGTGACAGTATGGGAGATTCTAGTAACGATGGCTCGGAAGGCGTGGTTCCGGATAATCCCACAGTACAACCGTCTCCTACTGACACACCGCCCACAGATCCAAATCCGCTACTTCCACCACAAGACTCGCCTCCTGTTAATCCTAACCCACCATTACCGCAAAACCCGGCGCCAGTAAATACCAATCCACCGTTAATACCAACCGCAGCTCCTCCAACGAATCCTAGTCCAACGCCAAATCCTACACCTACACCGCAGCCAACAAACGCGCCTCCTCTAGATCCAAACCCAAACCCAACACCCGATCCACCACTCGATGATTTTCAATCTGCTGTGCTTAGTCTTGTAAACGCCGCCAGATCTCAAGCCAGAAACTGCGGAAGCGAGTTCTTCCCTGCAGCTCCTCCGGTAAATTGGGATATAAGAATAGAGGATGCCGCTTTTGCGCATTCACATGACATGGCTCAAAATGAAAACTTTAGCCATACAGGCACAGACGGGTCCAATGCCGGAGACAGACTTCTAATTCAAGGCTACAATTGGAACGCCTGGGGCGAGAATATTCTTGTCGGTCTGGATGATGCAAGAGATGCAGTAGATGCTTGGATAGGCTCTCCGGGGCACTGCAGCATTATCATGAGTCCCTTATTTGAAGAAGTGGGAGCAGGAGTTTCCCAAGGTCTATTTCGAGGAAACAACGCCTCATATTGGACGCTTATCTTTGCGACTGAAAGTTAACTTCCTTGCTAAAGGTCCCGCGCTTTGCTATTCTCATTGCAAACGTTATGGCTGACAACAAAGAACTCGGAATAATAACAAGCGGCTCTTTGGTAGAAGGGCTTCAAATGAGGCTCAACTCAGAGAGGAGCATAGAAGAAGTTAAAGCCGGAAAATTTGTTGTCATTTCGGGACAGTATCATCAATTTTTTTCTCTTATCACGGATGTTAGCTTGGATTCTTCCTCTCCCAATATGTTGATCAACCCACCTGGTAAAGACGAGCAACTCTTAAGACAGGTGCTTGCCGGTACAAATACTTATGGGACAGTTGAGCTCAAACCTATGTTGATGCTTACGCATAATGACGAAAAGCTTAGGCCGGTTAAAACTATTCCACCTCATTTCTCTCCTGTTTCAGAAGCAACACAGGCAGATGTTAGTACAGTTTTCGGCAAAGAAGATAAACAAGGAAAGTTCTTTAATATCGGATGTCCACTGGATATGGATATACCTGTATGTATAAATCTTGACCGTTTTGTAGAGAGAAGTAACGGCATTTTTGGCAAGAGCGGAACTGGTAAAACATTTCTTACTCGTGTGATGCTTGCTGGTGTTATAAAGTACGGGAAAGCGGTAAATCTAATCTTTGATATGCATAATGAGTATGGATGGGAAACACGGAGTGAAGATAGCTCCATTAGTGTAAAGGGGCTTAAACAACTTTTCCCTGAAAGGGTTGCTGTGTTTTCTCTAGATCCCAATTCCACACGCCGCCGCGGAGCAAAGCCAGATGTAGAAGCATTCATCTCACTCGATCAGATCGATATAGAAGACATAGCGCTACTGCAAGACGAACTTCAATTAAATACTACTGCTGTTGAGTCCGCTTTCGCCATTTACCGAGAGCATGGTAATAAATGGCTGAGTGAGCTCCTTTCATGGAACGAAGAGGATCTAACTGATATATCTAGAAAACTTGGAGCCCATCTTCAATCAATCATGGCGCTCAGGAGAAAACTCAATAGGCTAAGGTCGCTTTCATTTGTTGTAGACGATAACACTCAAAGTGAGGGCACAATTCAGAAAATCATTGATTACCTGGGACGTGGAATAAATATCGTTCTTGAGTTCGGCAAGAGCAACAGCTCGCTCGCCTATCTTCTTGTAGCTAACATCATTTCAAGAAGGATCCATGATTTCTACATCGACAAAACAGAGAGTTATTCTGCCACAGGTAACACTTCAGATAAGCCACGGCAGTTAATGATAACAATTGAAGAAGCCCACAAGTTTCTAAATGCCCATACAGCTAAGCAGACTATATTCGGAACTATAGCTCGTGAACTCAGAAAATATTTTGTGACAATGTTAATAGTAGACCAACGTCCTTCAGGTATAGATGATGAGGTGATCTCACAGGTAGGTACAAGGATTACAGCGCTTCTAAATGATGAAAAGGATATTCAATCAGTATTAACAGGGGTCAGCAGCACTTCAGGTCTCAGGTCTGTCCTAGCTAGTTTGGATACAAAGCAGCAGGCTCTAATCTTAGGGCATGCTGTTCCAATGCCCGTTGTAGTTAAGACCAGAGAATATGGTGAGCAGTTTTATAAAGAAATATCCTCAGTTTCGGATGAGGGTAAGGCAGAGGAATATGCTGAAGAGCTATACGGTTAGTTTTGAATCTGCAACTCTTTCTTAAATCTCTTGTAGTTTTGGACATAATGCTCAGCTGAATGTTTAAGCTCTTCTATTTCTTCTTGTGTAACTTCTCTTACAATCTTTCCGGGTGAGCCCAGAACCATAGAGTTATCAGGTATTTCCTTGCCTTGAGTTATTAGACAGTTTGCCCCGATGATACAGTTCTTTCCTATTTTGGCTTGATTTAATATCACAGCGTTTATCCCTACTAAGCTATTATCTCCTATTGCGCACCCGTGGAGCATAGCCTGATGCCCAACCGTAACTCCCTTGCCTATGTTAAGCGGTATTCCCTCATCGGTATGAATAACTGCCCCGTCTTGAATATTTGTTCCTTCCCCAATTGTAATGGGGTCATTGTCTCCCCTAATTACGGCATTAAACCATATACTCACATCGTTATGTATTATGACCGAACCTATTACCGTAGCGTTATCAGCTATGAAATAATCATCCCCAACAATCTCTACATTTCTATCTCCGAGTGAGTAAATCAATCTTTTCTCCTTTGTATTTGTATATGTATTTTACACTTTTTTGATAGAATATTTAGATCAATCTGTGCCAGCCCCTTATCCCTGAGGCTAAGAATACTTTAAATGTAGGGCTTGTTTTTAAGTATTCATAAATCTCAGAGGCTTTCTCTTTAGTTCTAAATAAGGCAAACACTGCAGAGCCGCTCCCCGTCATTAGGACTGATTTTAATTCCAAAGACGTAAGAATTTCTTTAAAGGATTTTATCTCAGGATGAAGAGAGATAGCGGCTTGCTCGAGGTCATTTTTCAAGGGAGGGTCTAGTTTGTTATCGATAAATTTTAGAACAATCTCTTCAAGATCACTTTGAGAACTGTAAGCCTTGTTTGGGTTTGAGTCGTTAAGCTCGTCCCACTTTTTATAAACCTGCTCAGTTGAAGTATGAATATTCGGGCATAGAATCACATAGTGAAAAGTCGGGAAATCTCTAAGCCCATTTATTTTCTCTCCTACTCCTTCCATGATTGCCGTGCGCGAACGAATGAAGAAAGGTACGTCCGCGCCAATTTTAGGCGCAAGATTAAACAAATCATCTTCTGATAAAGCCTTTGTAACCCGATTTAACCCAATCAGAACTGAGGCTGCATTGCTACTTCCACCTCCTAGCCCGGCACCTACAGGTATCCGNTTTTTTATGAATATCTGTATTTTTAATTTGAGCCCGCTTTTCTGTAGAAATAATTCTGCCGCTCTCCAAGCCAGGTTATCNTTCCCCAAAGGAACGGCTATACCGCTTGATTCTAAATCAATCCCTTCTCCTTCTTCNACCTGAATACTTATCTCATCAAATAGGTCAATTGGTTGTAAAATAGACCTTATTTCATGATATCCGTCATGTCTGACACCCAGAATCTCGAGTGTTAAATTGATCTTTGCCGGAGAAAGTAATTTTACTGAATTCATAAACTTGTAGTATGACTGATATTATTTGTAAAGTTTATAGCATTTTTCTGCTTATGTTTTATTATTTTGAGATCTTTAATCATAGAAATATTGCAATGATTAAAGAGGGTTGCCTTAATTAAGGCGAATAATTAAGTAACTTTCTTAAATTATGACCATTTTCCTCTTGACATTTAAAGTAAAATACTTTATTTTTATATACGAAATCAAAACGAATTACTTAAAAATCATCCTCCATCCTCCTTTAAGAGAACGGGAGCACTTCTTGAGCAAGAAGTTCTCCCGTTTTTCGTTTGTAGAAGCTTCTTGTTTAAGTAGAGAACTTACTATTTGATAGGATGTCTCTATTTCGAGTAAAGTAATGATTATTTGCTAATCTACTACACATCACAATTAATTTGGGGGAAAGTTTGTTCAACAATAGTAATCGCTTACTTTTCTATCTAGGCTTATTCCTGATCGTACTTACTTTGTCGAGTTGTATATTTTTTAGAATGCTGAAGGTTCAGGGTCAACTTAATGACTTCGAGACCAATTTTGATCTCAATGACGAACGGGGTCTTACACTAGTCTTCAAGAATCCAGTACTCCTCACTGATGACGTTATATGGCTTATGAAAGGAAGCCCAGTTTCAGTGAAGCCTTTAGATGAGGGCCAGCTCTGGACCTATGTCTTCCAGAAACAGCATACAACATCGCAGGAAGAAGGTGATACATACGATATACCCATATTGATGGTTATGGAATATGGCAGACTGACTGAAGTCACCTTTCCGGAGCGTTTTTTAAAGAATCTTTCTATTCCCCTTTTAAAGAAAATGCTTGCGTCGATGGGTAATGCTGATGTTAGCAGGTTTAAAAGGAGCGCAAGCTCTAAATATAGTGGTAAAGACCCATCTGAAATACCAACTTCAGATAATGTTATAGAGACATTAGGTGTGCCGTACGAACTTGAAGATTTAGGTGAGAACTCCAAATTCGAATATCTATATTATTTAGAAGATGCCCAGGACAATGCTGATAAAGATAATTTAAATTTCGAATTGTGGTTCATAGCCGGTAACGAAGACAAAGCGCTAAAAAGGTTAGGCGGAAAAATCAGAGGTGTAAAATTGTCTCTTGATTTTGACACGTCTCAAAAATAATTCTTAATATGTTCCTTCTTCTAATCTGAGACCTTTTGGAACAAATACCCTCTCTGATAAATCAAACAGCCCTTGTACTAAAAGAGCAAGTACAGCAGCTGGTATTGCGCCCTCTAGTATTAGACCGATGTTATCTAGCCTGATCCCTGTTAAAATGGGCTGACCATAACCACCAGCTCCTATAAGAGCTCCAAGTGTAGCGGTACCAACATTGATAACGGCAGATGTTTTTATGCCAGAGAGGATAGACCTTGAAGCTATTGGGACTTCAATAAGCCTGAGCCTGGCAAATGGGGTTAACCCCAGAGCCTCCGCAGATTCTTGAATATCTAGCGGTATGCCTTTAAGACCCGTATATGTATTTCTTACTATAGGAAGAAGGCTATAAAGAAATAATGCCACGATAGCTGGAACGGCGCCTATACCAAAAAACGGGATCATAAAAACTAGAAGAGCTAGAGAAGGAAGTGTCTGAATAACCCCCACAACTCCTAAAACCAAGTGCCCCACCTTTTGATTTTTGTATGCGAGAATTCCAAGTGGTATGGATACTATAATTGCTGCGCTAAGAGATATTATTACCAAGAAAAGGTGTTGTAGGGTATTACGATACAGTCTGCTGAGAAAGGTCTCGTTCACCGGCTTAGTATTAATAGAATATGTTTCGTTGAGATAATTTGATGCAATAACACCGTCGCTTAACCCCTCAATTTTTGAAGCGGCATTCATCTGTACCATCTCTATCTCTGGGACGCTATGCTCTAACTTCAGAATACTTTTGAGCGCTTGAGGATTTCTATCCTCTAAATCTTTCCGGTATAAAAGTACGGCAAAATAGTCTTCAAAATGTTTCTTATCATCCTTCAGAACTTTCAAATCGTAGTAAGATATCTCGGCATCGGTTGAGTAAAGGTCTATCGCATCTATATGACCACTCTCAAGTCCCCGATAAGCAAGATCGTGGTCAAGCCCGGTAACATTTTTTTGTGGGAGTTCATATGCGTTTTTAAGACTCGGCCATCCGTCCCCACGGTTCATAAACTCATTTGTAAATCCGAATTTTACATCCGGGTGTTTTTTTAAATCAGATATTGTCTTTATTCCAAGCTTGTCGGCATTCTGTTTTTTCATGCCTATAGCATAAGTATTGTTAAATCCAAGCGGTTCACTCATGACTATATTATCTTGCGCTAGTTCTTCGCTAAGCTCTTGTTGATCAGCAATGCTTTTATTGGAGAGTATCTCCTGTGTAATGGTCCCAATGTATTCAGGGTATATATCGATATTCCCATTTAACAACCCATTCCATAAAACTCTTGTACCACCAAGCTCTTTTCTATATTCAACATTGGCCCCTTCTTTAGCCGCAAGCTGAGAGATTATTTCTCCAAGAATTACAGACTCCGTGAATTTTTTTGACCCTACTTTGATTTTATTGTCAGAATCATCTGAATGACTACAGGACGATATTAAGACAATGAATATTATTGAGAATAGCTTGACGAGATTAGACACTATATATCTCCGATTGTTTCAAGGTAATTTCTCTGCGCATTAATAAAAGTTGTTACAAAAGGATTGGATGGAGTTTTAATCAAATCATAGATGTTTCCTTCCTGAATTATATGACCGTCTTTTATTAGCACAATCTTGTCTCCAAAAAATGCCGCCTCCCCCATATCGTGTGTGACCATGACTACGGTTTTACCAAGCGCGCTAAATATATTCTTCAGATCTTGTTGTAGCTCGCTTCTAATTAACGGGTCCAGAGCCCCAAGAGGCTCGTCCAATAGCAATATATCCGGATCTAACATTAGAGCTCTCATCAAACTAAGGCGCTGTCTTTGTCCTCCGGAGATTTGTATCGGGTAGCGGTTAAGCGCATTCTTGGGAAACTTTGTTAGTTCGCATAATTCATCGATGCGTTTTTGTATACTGTTTTTATCCCAACCTAGGTAGTTTGCCATAAGAGAAACATTTTCCTCTGCCCTAAGATTTGGGAAAAGCCCGCCTTCTTGAATTACATACCCCATCTTTCGCCTCAGAAAGACTAAATTTCCCGTACTTAGCATCTCCCCTTCAATGTTCACTTCTCCACTATCGGGAGAAATTAAACCGATTACAGTTCTTAGAATAGTAGATTTTCCACATCCGCTTGGGCCGATTAAAACAGTTGTCTGTGCAGTTTCAATGCTTAAATCAATTGATTTGACAGCTTGGTTATCCCCATAGTTCTTGGAAATATTGATAAGGTTTATCATGACTGTTCTATCAAACTTAGAATGATAGGACTTCTTCGTACTTCTTAGGTAACGATAATTGTTGTTTACAGAAGTCTATTTTATTTAGATATAATTTTTTCTCTTTCTCAGTATTCGAAAGTTTATGAGATTTTGAGAGATGATCTATTGCTTTATCATATTTGTTGAGTTTTATATAAAGTTCTGCCAGGCTTGCATTCAAAAGCTTGCTTTTATCTGTTTTATGCTTGGAGTCTATTCTTAATATGGATTCTATGCCGGCCCTTGGTCCTTTAAATTCTGAAATTAGGTGTGCTCGTTCCAAGGCAATTTCAAGTGAATCATTAATCTCTAAATATTGATCATAAAGTGAGAAGATTTTCATCCAGTCAGTAGACTGATAATCTTTTGCAAGTGAATGGCATGCGCAAATGCCTGCCCTAAGGTGATACTCGCTAACTTCACTCCCACCAGCGGATTTATTTAAATAGTCCAGACCATCTTTAATAGTACTCTTATCCCAAAGTACACGGTTCTGGTTCTTTAAGTCCGGTCTTCTGGCTACATTGTTGATTATTGCTCTAAGCCTTGAAGTTTTAAGAAGCATATAGGAGATTAAAGCATATGTTTCTGGTTTATCGTTACCGGGCTGCAGGCTAAGTTCTTTTACTGATTTAGTTATCTGTCTGTATTCGTCACGTTCCTCATAGTTTCTTCCTTTGTAAGCTGCCTCGAAACATAAATTGAATTTCTCGTATTTAAGCCTGAGAGTTTCTGAGAGATCAGAGTTCTTGTGATTTAATTTTAAGGATGTGTTCTTAATTTTTCTTGCCTTTACTTATATGTCTTGGAGTTTTATAGAAGATTAATATAACAGAAAAGCAATATCCAGTTAGATTACTTTACTACCAGCCCTCAGTTCCGGGCTCACCTTTAAAGGGTCCTACAATATCGTTTGTGATCCAGCCCCCATAGAAATTACCTTCTTGGGATTGAACTATTTCTCCGTCTACAAAGCATGTATCCATATTCTGGGGATATATGGCTATATAATTTTTAATTGATTCAAAAGATGGGGTAGGGATGGGATAATACCATGCTGCGTCAAGAGCAGTTTTATCATGAACTTTTATTGAATAGTAAGAAGCCGCTCCCTTCCACTCGCAAAGCGAACGCCTGTCGCTTTTTAGGAAATACTTCATTTCTATATCTTGAGGCGGTATGTAATAAACAGGAGGACTAGACGTTTCAAGTACTCTTTTTACATTAGTACTGTCTGCAATCAAAACATCATTGAAAAAAACTTCAATATGTTTGTCTGTATCTTCAACTCTGGGAGGCCGCGGGTAATCCCAAACTGATTCCTGTCCCGGTCCCGGCTCTATTCTTTTCTTGTTCATAAGGATTAAATTACTTCAAAATACAAAATGCCGAATTTGTTTTCTTTATCTCTCCAAACTTTCTCTAGATTGTAAGAATCTGAAATTAGCTCTTCAAAATCTTCCACGCTATGTTTGTATGAATATTCTGTAAGAATGGTTTCTCCTTTAGCATGTTTAATCAAGGACCCATTTACTTTAACATCCTGTTCCGAAAGACTCTCTAAGTGCATTTCAATTCTACCATGATCTCTATTATAAAAGGCTAGATGTTCCCACTCTTCTAAATTAAAATCAGTGCCGAGTTCTCGGTTTAACCTTTCAAGTATATTGAGGTTAAATTCAGCTGTGACTCNTTTTTTGTCATTATATGCGTCTTCTAAAGTTTTCTTATCTTTTTTCAGGTCAATGCCTATTAATAAGCCGCCCCCCTTTTCTAAACGTTTTGCTATTCTGTTTAAGAATCGAGACGCATAGTCCGGCTCAAAGTTGCCTATGGTAGACCCAGGATAATAGACTACTTTCTTTGAAGGTGCGAACTCAAAATTGGGGAGGCTAAACGGCTGTGTATAATCAGCATAAACGGGAAATATTTTCAGACTGGGATAGTCCTTTGCAAGAGCATTTGCTGAATTGATTAAATGTTCTTCTGATATATCGATTGGTACATAACCTGCAGGATTTTGCAATCCCGATAGCAAAAGCCTGATTTTTTTGCTGCTCCCGCTGCCGAGTTCAATTAACAAACAGTCTTTTCCAAGCACAGAGCAAATATCCTCAATATTCTCTGTCATTATAGAGGTCTCAGTTCTCGTGAGATAATATTCTTCCAAATCACATATCTCATCAAAGAGAGCCGAGCCTTTTTTGTCATAAAAAAGTTTACTCGGGAGCTCTTTTTGAGGTTTGTTTAAACCTTCTAAAATTTCTTCTAAAAGATTTTCTATCTCCGGCTCAAATTTTTTTAATCTGTTCAGGTTGCTATTCATAGAAAGTTATATGATTATATTTACTTGTTGTCTTTAGACAATCTAATTCCCATGAACTGCCACCTTGCATTCGTAGGGAAAAAGTTTCTATAAGTTTTTCGTATATGTGATTTTGACGTCGCGCACGATCCGCCTCTTAAAACCATTTGATTGCACATAAATTTTCCGTTGTATTCTCCTAGCGCCCCAGGAAGCGCTTTATATCCCGGATACGCCGAGTAAGAGCTTTGGGTCCATTCCCAAACGTCTCCAAACATCTGTTGTAGAGGATGTCCATTTGCATTATTTTTCATACTAACCGGATGAAAATTCAAATTATCAACAAAATTCCCTTCTATAGTTAGATTAGATGCAGCAACTTCCCATTCCGCTTCAGTAGGAAGTCTTGAACCTGCCCATCTTGCAAATGCATCGGCTTCAAAATATGAAACGTGTGTAACCGGCTCATCAGGTTCTACTTCACGGAGTCCTGTAAGAGTAAATTGCATCCATTTGCCCCTTTGCTTTTGCCAATATAGAGGCGCTTCCCATTTATTTGTTTCGACTGCTGCCCATCCTTCGGATAACCAGATTTCAGGGGTTTTATATCCCCCGTCTTCGATAAATTCAATATATTCAGCATTTGTTATCAATCTTGAGCCTAGTTTATAAGGATTTAAATAAACCTTATGGTTAGGATATTCATTGTCATAACCAAATCCACTTCCTTGATTGCCAATATTATAAATTCCTCCGTCAAAATCAACCCATTTTAGCTCTTCAAAACCATTTGGCGCTTTACTACTATTCTTTTTCTTACTTAAGTATTCAGGGTGTAATGGATTTTCTGATAATACATGTTTGATATCTGTTACTATAAGTTCCTGATGCTGTTGTTCGTGATGAATTCCTATCTCTATTACTGAGGCAAGCTCCTGCCATTCTTTATCACCGGCATTTTCCATAAACTGCAGCATGCTTTCGTCAACATGGTTGCGGTAACTATAGGTTTCCTCAACAGTTGGTCGGGAAATCAGTCCCCTTTTAGGACGCAAATGTCTTTCCCCAGCCTGCACGTAGTAAGAGTTGAAAAGATAAGCGTATTGAGGATTTGGGGACTTGTAGTTATGTAGGGCTTTTGATAGAACAAAAGTCTCAAAAAACCAGCTAGTATGCGCGAGGTGCCATTTTGTAGGGCTAACATCAGGCATAGACTGAACAACATAATCTTCGATCTCAAGGGGTTCAGCTAGAGTATGCGAGAATTCTCTTACAGCTTTGTAAAATTCTACAATAGATTCTTGTGAATGGTCGTTGTCTCTATTGTTCTTATCTGAGCTTGTTGTATCAGTTGCCATCTTGTCCTCCGGTAGCATTAATTAATATACGACCGGTTAAATAATTTAGATTTAGGAAATCCCGAATGTTCGGCTTTATATTATTAAAGTAAGTTTAGCAAATACTTGTGTTTATTACAAAGGATACTTAGGTTTTGTTATGATTTCGTTAATAAACGGGGGATTTTTATTTGAAATACCCTCAATTTCATATATATCTATGCAAATGAAATTTAAAGCACACGAAAAGTCATTATTATGTCTCTTAAAAGCTATTTTTTCCTGACCTTTTTAAGTTTTTCTATCAACCCTTTAATTTCTTCAGCTTTAACTTTCATACTGACCCTGTTTACAACGAATCTTGCTGTTATGTCTGCAATTGTTTCATATTCCACAAGTTTGTTTTTCTTTAAGGTTTCGCCTGAAGCGGATAAGTCTACAATAACATCTGAGAGTCCAACCAACGGAGCAAGCTCTACTGAACCATAGAGTTTGACAATTTCAGCTCCTACGCCCAGTCTCGTAAAATGTTCATAAGTTGTCTTAGGATACTTTGTTGCAACCCTAAGTGATCTGTTCGCTTTGAAGTCAAAACCCTTAGGTCCGGCTACTACTAATTTGCATTGCCCAATTCTCAAATCAAGGGGTTCATAAAGGTCATTTTTTTCTTCTAAAAGAGTATCTTTTCCAACAATCCCGCAATCTGCAGCTCCATACTCTACATAAGCAGGGATATCTGTAGGGCGTATGATAAGAAATTTCAAGTTTTGATCCGGAAATTCAAATATAAGTTTTCTTGAATCTTTTAGGATGCTATTAACCTTATATCCTGCCTTAATAAACAGATCCCCGGCTTCTTCTAGCAATCTTCCTCGTGCTATAGCAATTGTGATCATTCCTTCTCCCTCCAAATTCTAGCTCCTAAATTTTCCAGTTTTCTGTCAAGTTTATCGTATCCTCTATCTAAATGATAAAGACGGGATACTTCAGTTTTGCCACTACCGGCAAGCCCGGCTAAAACAAGAGATGCGCTTGCTCTGAGGTCGCTTGCCATAGTTGGAGCCCCACTTAGTCCCTTTATCCCTCTCACAACAGCGCTATTTCCTACGAGCTTTATATCTGCTCCCATTCTTCTTAATTCCCCGGCATGTAAAAATCTTTGAGGGAATATTGTTTCTGTAATGATACTAAGCCCATCTGCAACACTCATTAGAGTCATCATCTGCGCCTGCATGTCGGTTGGGAAACCGGGATAAGGGAGAGTTGTAAAATCAACGCTTTTTATCTCCCCATTTCCTTTAATCCTTATTCCACCGTTTTCCCGGGCTATTTGAGCCCCAGCTTCTATTAGCTTTCCAATCAGCGCTCCCATATTTTCAAATCGACAGTTTTTAACCAATATATTGCCTTTGGTTAATACCGAGGCAATCAAAAATGTTCCTGCTTCTATTCTATCCGGCATAACTTCATACTCTTTTATCGGCGTTAGTTTCTCAACGCCTTGTATTGTTATTATGTCAGTTCCGGCGCCGCTTATATCGGCCCCCATTTCTATAAGAAAATTGGCAAGGTCAGTAACCTCAGGCTCGCAAGCCGCATTGAGTATCACGGTTTCTCCCTCGGCAAGTACAGCTGATAGAATCAGGTTCTCTGTTCCTGTTACTGTAGATACATCAAATGGAATAACTCCGCCTATTAATTTAGAGGCAATTGTATCAACATAACCTTCTTCAATTTCTATTTTTGCTCCAAGAATAGAAAGACCTTTTAAATGCTGGTCGATTGGTCTTTCCCCGATTGCGCACCCCCCGGGTAATGAAACTCTTGATCTGCCAAATCTAGCAGTAAGTGGTCCGAGTACCAAAACGGATGCCCTCATAGTTTTTACAAGGTCATAAGGCGCTTCCCAGGTATCCATATTAGTAGAATCTATTACGATTACTCCGTTCTCAAACTCTACTTTCGCTCCCAAAATCTCTAATAGCTTAACCATAGTTCTTACATCTGCCAGGTCGGGNACATTTGTAATAGTACTTTTACCCTCAACTAATATGCAGGCTGCCATAAGTGGCAATACAGCATTCTTGGCTCCGCTTACTGATACTTCTCCTTCTAGTTTTCTGCCGCCTTCTACAATTATTTTTTCCATTTAGCTTTTATCACTCTCTCTATGCCATTTAAGTCTTTTGTAGATGAAACATCTGTAAATCCGAACTCTATAAAAATATTCTCTACTTCCTTTTTCTGACTGTGCCCTATTTCAAGAACACACCATCCGCCATTTTTTAAAATCCTTGTGGAATCTGAAATAATTTTCTTTATATGGTAAAGGCCATCTTGACCCGCAATTAGCGCGGCCTTGGGTTCGAAGCCATTAACTTCAGATTCTAATAGACCAAATTCTGTCTCAGCAATGTAAGGTGGATTTGAAACAACTATATCAAATGATTGGTTTTTAAAGGAGTTTAGCAGGTCTCCTCTTAACAATGAAATTCTTTCCTTCTGATCATGATTGCTAATATTTTGTTTTGCAACAGTTAGCGCGTGTTGAGAAATATCAGAAGCTAAGATCTTTGCATCCTTACAATAAGAAGCTATAGTCACAGCTATGCAGCCGCTACCGGTTCCTATTTCTAAAATTAAAGGTGATTTTATCTGTTTTGCTAGATCAAGTGCTTCATCAACTAATAACTCAGTCTCCGGTCTGGGAATTAGTACACTTGGATTAACTTTGTAAGGTTTTGAGTAAAACTCCTTTTCCCCTATGATATAAGCAATGGGTTCCCTCTTTACTCTTCGATCCAAGAGATTCTGAAATTTAATGATGGTATTTTGATCAATCTCTTTTTCCGGGTACGCATAGATCTCAGACAGATCATCAATCACTTCTGATTCAGATAGCAGTAGATATGCTTCTAACGCTGGAGTTTCAATTGAATGCTGACTTAGGTTTTCCTTTCCCAATGAATAAAGTTCTTTTAGTTGCATAATTTCTGTTAATCCCAAAGGCAAGAGTTTATCCGTCTGCACTATGTTTTCAAGCGCATTGGACAATCATTTAAATTTTATGGCTTTGATGAGGTTCTTGCTTTTAGTTTTGATAGCTAATATCTAGATAGATTTAGTCTCTGAAAAACATTATTTAAGCTCAATAAACGACAAATGAACGATACGCAAAAGCCTTATTTATTCTCCATAAGCGTATGGTGGTGTTTTAAGATTTTGCCACTAGCGATATAGTATGTATCTTCAGCAATGTTGGTTGCCAGATCTGCAACTCTTTCAAGCGCTCTAGCAATTAAAATTAAAGTAAGGGCTCTATCAATGGTTTGAGGATCCGAAATCATATATGTTACAAGTTCTCTAACGATTTGAGGTTCTAGCGCGTCTACTTCGTCGTCTTTTTTGCACACTTCTATTGCTAGCTGTGCATCTTTATTAACAAAAGAATCTAGACTTTCCTGAAGCATTTCAATTGCTTTCTCAGCCATCTTTGGAATATCTATAAGAGGTTTAACCGGTGGTTTATCAGCTAAATAGATAGCCTTTTCAGCTATGTTAACAGCGTGATCTCCGATTCTTTCCAAATCGTTATTAATTTTCATGATCATAGTAACTGTTCTTAAATCTTCAGCCTCAGGATGGAGCAGCGCTAGAATCCTTATACATTGGTTATCAATCTCGATTTCCATTTCATTTACTTTTTCATCGCTTTTTATTATATCTTCAGCGAGAATCATATTATTCTCTTCAAGCGCTTTAACACTCTTTGCAATCATTTCCTCTACAGAGGTTGCCATTTCAAAGAGCATCTTTTTTAATTTGTTTATTTCTTCTTCTAACCTAACCATTGTATCTCCCCTATAATTAGAATATTCATTACCTAAAATTACAATTATGTATTACTGAATTCATTTTGAATCCACGATTTTATTTCATCCCTCACCTGTCTAAATCCTCTAAGTATTTCATCATCTTTACCTCTAAATTGCGAGGGGTCTCTGAATCCTTTATGAATGTTGTGCTTAGCGCCGGGAAATGCTGGACATGATTCCCTGACATGATCACAAACAGTAACTACATAATCAATGTCGTTATCCTTGAAACTATCCATATTTTTTGAGCTGTTATGAGATATATCGATACCGATTTCCTTCATAGCCCGGATCGCGTATGGATTAACTCTAGACGGTTCAGAGCCTGCGCTAAAAACTTCGAACTTATCACCGTATAGATTTTTTAGTATCCCTTCAGCCATCTGTGATCTTGCAGAGTTGTGGGTACATAGGAATAAAACTTTTATTCTATTATCATCTGTCATATTTTTGTGTTTTATGTCTTATCCAAATTTTCCTGATACATAATCTTCGGTTTGCTTTTTATTGGGATTAAGAAATATTGTTTCTGTTGTATCATATTCTATTAGCTCGCCAAGGTACATGAACGCTGTGAAATCAGAAACCCTTGAGGCCTGCTGCATATTATGAGTTACGATTACAATAGTATAATTTTCTTTGAGTTCTGTTATTAGATCTTCAATTTTTCCAGTTGCTATCGGATCGAGAGCTGAGCAAGGTTCATCCATTAAAAGCATCTCAGGTTCTACGGCTATTGCCCTTGCTATGCAGAGTCTCTGCATTTGTCCTCCTGACATCCCTAGTGCGCTTTCATTCAGTCTGTCGCATACCTCATCCCAAAGCGCCGCACCTTTTAAGCTCATTTCAACGACTTCATCCAACACCGATTTTCTGTTTTCACCTGCTATTCTGGCACCATAAGCAACGTTTTCATATATTGATTTTGGAAAAGGATTTGATTTCTGAAAAACCATACCGACTCTTTTTCTTAGTTCTGTTATATCAACGCTAGGATCATAGATGTCATCTCCATCAATTAAAACCTCACCCTCCACTTTTGCAGTGTCAACTAAGTCGTTTAGCCTATTAAAACAACGAAGTAAAGTTGATTTACCGCATCCCGAAGGTCCTATGAACGCAGTAGCCTTATTTTTTGGAATATCCATAAAGATATTTTTTAGAGCCTGCTTTGAGCCGTAATAAAGGTTGAGATCGTTTACTTCGACAATAGGATCAGGGACTTTGAACTTAGCGTAAGGGGCTTTTTGTTCATCCATGGTCTTAGACTCTGTAATATTGGACTCTATCTTTTTTTCCATTTCCATATTCCTTATTTGTTCTACATTCTGGGTATCCAATTTAATTCCGACCTCCAAAATTATTCCCCTGCATAGTTTTCAAATGATAACATTTATCAAACTGCAGAGGTAGTGTATTTCTTTTTAAGACGGTTTCTTATAACTATTGCTGCTAAATTTAATACTATAACAATTAGTATTAGGAGCAGCGCCGTTGTAAATACCATAGGCTTTGCCGCTTCTACATTTGGCGACTGAAATCCGACGTCGTAAATATGAAAGCCCAGGTGCATAAATTTTCTTTCAAGATGAACATATGGAAAGTAGCCGTCTACCGGGAGCTGAGGAGCTAGTTTTACAACACCTGTAATCATGAGCGGCGCTACTTCTCCAGTTGCTCTGGCGATTGCCAGAATTAATCCTGTGAGTATTGCCGGCATTGCGCTTGGTATAACAATTTTCCATGTCGTTTCAAATTTTGTGGCTCCAAGCGCAAGGGAACCGTGCCTTATTTCTTTAGATACAGCAGCCAATCCTTCTTCCGTTGCAACAATTACAACAGGTACAGTAAGCAATGCCAGTGTAAGTGACGCCCATAATATTCCCCCTGTACCAAANGTTGGATTAGGAAGGGATTCAGCAAAGAAAAAACTGTCTATAGATGCGCCGATTCCGTAGATAAAGAATCCAACTGCAAACACTCCAAAAACAATGGACGGAACACCGGCAAGATTATTTACACAAATTCTTACTATTCTTACCATCGTTCCCTGCTTTGCATATTCTGATAGATATAGTGCTGCTAGTACACCAAATGGAAGTACAACAATGCTCATAATAAGGACCATCATAATAGTGCCGAATATAGCAGGGAAAACACCGCCTTCAGTGTTTGCCTCTCTTGGTTCGTCTGACACAAATCCCCATACCCTGTGTAAATATAAACCGGCCTTCTGAAGCCAGCTCATGGCATTGGGTCTGAAAGCAAGCACTATGTTTCCAAGCGCCATTTCCTTCTCTCTACCATCTACAGATAACATTACTATCTTTTCTTTAGTAAATTCCTGATATAAAACTTCTAGTTCCTTTTCCTTCTCTTTATATTTCTGTTCTTCAAGGGCTATTTTTTCCTCATATTGCTTGATCTGGCTTTGGTCTCCGCCCTTTAGCTCAACTCCTCTGATTTTAAGCCTGTAGTTCTCGATCTCTCTGTTTATGCCGCCGATATCACCTTTTTCAACCTTCCTAATTTCTTTGAAAATCCCAGCGTATACTGGTATGTCTTCTTCAAGCTTGGGCCAGCATTCCTCATTGCCTTCGCATACAGCAGCCCCATTCACAGTTATTTCCTTAATAAACCCATAAAAATTACCCCACTCTCTTCTTTCCATAACAACAGCGTATTGAGGCTCAGATTCTGACACTATCTCATCATCATCAATCCATCTGAAATCAAGGCCGTAAAGATCTCTGTTGCCTATTTTGAGCTGAGTTCTGTATTTAGCTTCTTCTGTATCGGATTTTCCGCTAATTCCTCTGATTTGTTCATGGGCTGTTATTTCACCCATGACTTTTGTTCCGTTTTGAAGCTCAAGCTCAGTTACCCCAGTTGGCCAGAAGAATACCAGACCCTTAGCCATAATTAACCACAGCAATCCTGCAATCATTAGAAGGCTAAACATTAGCGCTACACCTGTTAGCCAAACAAAAGGATCTCCATTTTTCCAGAATTTATTCATTACAATTGTCCATATTTTTTTCTGAGTCTATGTCTTACAATTTCTGCAATCGTATTGATGAAAAATGTGAAAAAGAACAGCAACAGCGCTGCAAGGAATAAAACTCTATATAGTGTTCCCCCGTGGGGCGCTTCGGGAATCTCAACAGCAATGTTTGCCGATAGCGCTCTGAATCCGTTAAAGAGACTCCAGTCCATTATAGGAGTATTCCCTGTAGCCATAAGAACAATCATAGTTTCACCAATGGCTCTACCTAGGCCTATCATTACAGCCGAAAATATTCCAGGACTTGCAGTGGGAAGTATTACTCTAATCGCTGTTTGCCAACGGTTAGCTCCCAATGCAAGAGAGCCTGCTGTCATGTGTTTTGGAACGCTAGACAGAGCATCTTCTGAAATTGTGAATATAATAGGTATGACTGCAAAGCCCATTGCAAAACCAACAATAAGTGAGTTTCTCTGATCATATTGAAGTCCAAGGACACTGTAAAACCATTCTTTATAACTTCCACCGAATATAGCATTTTCAATCGGCCCATTTAGCCATAGCGACACTAAAATTCCAATAATTATTACAGGAATGAGGATAAACAGTTCTGTTCCAACCTTAAATCTGCCCTTAATCCCTCGAGGTACATAGTGCCAAATCCCAACTGTTATTAAGGTGAACACTGTTAGTACAATGGGCACTGTGTAAACACAGCAGGGATGATTTTCTCGATGATTGGCGCTAACCAAAGACCGGCTAAAAATCCTAATACTACGCTAGGAAGTGCCGCCATAATTTCGATAATAGGTTTAATAGTGTTTCTAAGGGAAGGGTGCATAAATTGAGACACGCATATCGCGCCGAAGATAGATATTGGGATCGCAAAAAAGAGAGCATATAATGCTCCTTTCAAAGTTCCGAAAGCCAGAGGAGTTAAGCTGAGTTTGGGTTCAAATTCGTCAGTACCGCCAGTTGACTGCCAAACATACTCAGGCTTTTGGTAACCCTCATACCAGACCTTTCCAAAAAGAGTTTTTATGTTTGTCTCCGGATGAGGATTATCCAATCCCCAGTTGAACATTTTTCCTTTATCGTCGATAGCAAGTACGCCATCTGATTTAGGAGCAAAAGATAGTTGCTTCACACCAGATCCACCAGTTTTTAGTTCTTGCAGCAATTGACCTGAGGTTGCGTGATAGAGATTTATGTTTCCACCCGTATCTGAAGCTACAAAACCCCTGTCTCTTGCAGATGCTGTAATATAGGTTATAGGCAGCTCTAAAGGTGAAAGCTGATGAATTCTAGTGAGGATATCCCCCGTAGGTGAAGAGGAATCACGTACTTCAAACCAGACAGAGACATTGCCAGCTTCATCGCCGACTAGTAACGAGCGGTCACCTAAAAGAAAAGCTAGAGATGTGATTGCAGTTTTAGGGCTATCAGTAGCATCTATAGCTCTTAGAAATTCAGGGTTTTCTCTATCACTGACGTCCCAGTGGAATATTTTTCCGTTTTCCGTGCCTACAAAAAGATTTTCAATAGATATATCAAGCTCGATAGTTGAAACTTTGCTTCCGTTGAGTTGATCTGTTAATTCTTTAGTGAATAATTCCGGTTCCTCAGAACCAAAATCATCCTCAGGTGCTATAAGAGCCGCAAAAACGAGATTACCTGTTGAAGTGTATGCTGCGGCTGCAGATATATCTTCTTCAGTTGACTCTTCATATGCAATAATATCCAAAGGTGCATCATAAACCTTAAATAGATCGCCTTCTTTAACTTCAGGAGTGATAACCCTTTTGTCGCCTACAAAGTTGATTTTATACTCAGTAGTTACTGGGACTATGAAACCGTTATTAGTGCCGAAACTGTATAGTTTATTATTTACGGAGACAAAACTGGAGGTAATTGTGCTGCCTTTAAGCTCTGTAAGAGGAAGTTGCTTGATTGTCTTACCATCCGTAAGAGACAGGAAGGTTAATAATCCATCGTCCGTAACTACGAAACCTATTTCCCTATATTCTTCAAGCCCTGTTGCGATAAAAGGAAAAGTTTTATCATCAGTAGTATCTATTGAATAGGAAGACAGCTCGGGAGATTCTTTTAATATGAACGTGCTTGCTAACTTAGATTTCACACTTTGGAAAAGCGGAATTGTTTCTATGCCGATGAATACTAATATGGCAAGAATGCTTAATATGATCGTTATCCCGCCCGTAGTTACAACGCTTGTTGCAATGAAATCAGCAAGCTTCCTCCGGTTTAAAAAGGAGGAAGCTTGCTGTGTTTCTTTTTTCTTTAGTCTGTTTTGAGCAGTCATTTAATAACCGTATTATTTAGATTTGTAATAGCGACTATTTAAATTATTTAGCGCCGATATCTTGCATGATTTTTGCATCAACGTCTGCTGGTAGTGGAAGATAGCCGTCTTTAACTACAACTTGCTGACCTTGATTGCTGAGTATGTATTTTAAAAACTCATAACGAAGCGGGTCCAAATCTTCATTAGGCTTCTTATTCACATAAAGATATAAGTACCTGCCGAGTGGATATTTTTTGCTTACGATATTTTCAAGATTTGGCTCCGCGCACCGTCCTTCCTCTTTAGCAAGTTGAATTGCCTTTACGCCAGAGGTGATGTATCCGATACCGCTGTAACCAATAGCTCCTTTATCTTCTGTAATGCCTTGAACAACTGAAGCTGAACCAGGTTGTTCTTTAACAGAATCTTTGTAGTCGCCTTTGCAAAGAGCTTTCTTTTTAAAGTAACCGTATGTTCCTGAAGCTGAGTTTCTGCCGTACATGCTTATTGGTACATTGGACCAGTCGCCTTCAAGTCCTAGCTGACCCCATGTAGCTATGTCATCAGCACCGCCGCATTTTCTGTTTTTAGAAAATATTGCGTCTACCTGATCAATTGTTAAACATTCAATCGGGTTATCTTTATTTACAAAAACCACAAGAGCATCGATTGATGTAGGAACTTCTGTAGGTTTGTAACCAAACGCCTTTTCGAATTCATCTACTTCTTTACTTTTCATAGCACGCGACATAGGGCCAAACTGAGCTGTTCCCTCAATTAGTGCAGGTGGTGCGGTACTTGATCCTTTACCTTCGATCTGACACCTTACATTTGGATAATCTTTTGTAAAATCTTCGCACCATAGTGTCATAAGGTTATTCATTGTATCTGAACCAACACTGTTAATATTTCCGGAAACGCCGCTAGTTTTTGTGTAAGTCGGAATATCTGCATCAACCTTTACGGGTTCTTGAGCAGTTGCAAATCCTGTTGTTAAAGCGACAACTAAAGCAATTAGGCTGCTTTTAATTATTTTGGATACTAATACACCATGAAACATTAGTACTACCTCCTTAAAGTTCGTTTAATGTAGGATTAAACACTAGCAATGTTAAGAATGTGTTAAGAAAAAGTGAAACCACAGTTAACCGTCTGTAATCTAATTACTTCTTAGATTAGATTGAAAACTCAGGCTTGTATAAATATTCCAGGTTTGTTGAGAACTATCTAAAATTCTAAAAATAGACCTATTATTATATCTTTTGATCATTTAATCTAAAGACAGTATAATTTGTCACGTATAAATCAAACGATAATTGAGGTTAGAAGAATGCGTTATCACTTAACAGTTGCTTCGATTCTTTTAATGGCTTTATTTATTGCTGCCTGTAGCTGTGAATTGGGCTAAATAATAAATTCTATGGAAGTATGATTTACTTCAGCAAATTAATTCAATAACAGAGGTNAGAAGAATGCGTTATNACTTAACAGTAGCTTCGATACTATTGGTTGCTTTATTTGTTACCGCTTGTAGATGCGGTGTAGGTTAGTTAGTAAATCTAGAGAATAGTTTCATCAAGCCAACTAATGAATTTTATATTAATGGGTGTTTCAGGCGCAGGTAAGTCTACTGTAGGCAAGGTGCTTTAATTCTTAATATAGCTAGTAGTGCTGAAGAATTAGTTGAGAAGATAATAAAGAAGTGCAACCTAGAAAACTAAATTTCTTATAAACTGCGTTTAGTTCTGGCCGCTTTTTCTAGTTCTTTCTTTAACTTATCAAAATCTTCATTCTGTATAGCAGTTTCGATATCTTCAATAGAGTTTTTGAATATTGAGATTGCTTCTAATAAGTGATCTTTATTGGCTTTAAATATCTCAGTCCACATATCAGGCGAGCTCGCCGCAACTCTAGTGTAGTCTTTAAGACCTCCGCCAGCAAAATCCATTAGTTGCTCTGAGTCTTTGGTGTTTAGAACTGAGTTTATAAGCGCGTATGCAACCACATGAGGCAAATGACTCACAATACCAAAGATATGATCATGGGTCTCAGGGTCCATTTTATGAACTTCACTTCCAACGGTCTCCCACATTAATTTAATTTTGTTTATTGATGCAGAATCTGTTTTTTCTGTAGGAGTTAAAATACATCTCCTTCCCTTAAATAGATTTGCGTCAGCTGACTTGATACCTGAGTTTTCAGTTCCAGCTATGGGATGTCCGGCTACAAAATGCAATTTTTCTGGTAGGTCCTCCTCAATTGCTTTTAGAATTGATGACTTAACGCTTCCAACATCCGTTATGATAGTGCCCTCAGAGGCGGATTGAAATAAGGACTTAGCGGTATTAGGGATAATACCGACGTGGGTTGAGATAACTACAATATCAGCGCCCTCCACACAATCGTTAATTTCAGGTGATCCTGTATCAATAATTCCATTACCAAGAGCGTACTCAATCGTTTCTATATTGGGGTCAATCCCGACTATTCTCTCTACCTTATTTGATTCCTTTAGAGCCAATGCAAGGGAGCCGCCGATTAAACCAAGACCTATAATTGTGATTTTATTGAATTGCATAGTTTTATTTACCCAATACCTTTTTAATACCACTTATAAAATTGTCATTTTCTTCTGGCGCGCCTATTGTAACCCTTAGATGTGTTTTTAATCCATAACCCATAACAGGTCTCACAATTACCCCTTCTTTAAGAAGAGAATTATATGCGGGCATAGGGTTGTCATTTAAATCTATTAGTACAAAATTCGCAAAAGACGGTACATAAGGGATATCCAATTTCTCAAGTTCATTTGTTACGTATGTTAAGCCCTCGTTATTTACTCTTTTAGTTCTCTCAATGTGCTCCGCATCATCCAGAGCTGCTATTGCCCCCACTTGTGACAGCGAATTAGTATTAAACGGCTGACGGACCCGCTGCATATTTGAAATAATATCTTGATGCGCTACTCCATACCCGAGCCTGAGTCCTGCAAGTCCGTAAATTTTTGAGAAAGTCCTGACAGTAATAATGGACTTGCCTGTATTTTGATACTCAAGCGAATTGGGATAATCCTTATCATCCACATATTCAAAGTAAGCCTCATCCATAAGCACCAAAATGTCTTCAGGTACTTTATCTAAAAACCACTCAAACTCATTCCTGCTAACCATAGTTCCTGTGGGGTTATTAGGATTGGCTATAAAAATAATCTTTGTTTTCTCAGTAATCCTTGTGTACATATCCCTTAAATCGTGAGTGTAATCAGGCATTGGAGAAACTACAGCTTTAGCGCCAACAGCTTGAGTACATATGGGATATACAATAAACGCGTACTCTCCGAAAATAGCCTCGTCGCCCGGCTTCATAAAAGTTCTTGCTGCAATATCTATTACATCGTTAGACCCGTTTCCGAAAATCAGCGTTTCAGGACTAATATCGAGTTTTTCTGAAAGCTTTTCCTTCAAATAGAATGCGTCTCCGTCAGGATAGCGGTTAAGTGAATGGATCGCTTCCTTAATAGCCTTTTCTGCCAGAGGAGATGGCCCAAGAGGGTTTTCATTTGAAGCGATTTTTACAGCATCTCTAATCCCTATTTCGCGTTCAAGCTCCTCAACGGGTTTGCCGGGGACATATGGAATTAAATCTCCTACAAATGGATTAGGTTTTATCAAAGTCATTTTCTTTTCTCTTTTGGAAATCAATTAGAATTACAAATCTATCACTTATGCATGTATCGGGCAATTTGTAAGATTAATTGCTTCTCTGTTTCATAACATATATTCCGTCTTTAATACCGTCAAAAAATTCCGGCACAAGCGGGTGATCAATAGGTTTTTCAGATTTATCATCTTCCAAATTTTTTTCAGCCACATATGTTTGATGTATGGCACCGTCCACTAAAACGTAGTACCACGGTTTGTCTTTTGGAGGTCTTGAAAGAGCTACCTTTTCATACCATTCCTCTGTACTGTTAAATACGGGGTCTACATCTACAACCACCCCACGGTAGTCAAACATCTTATGATGAATAATTTGTCCTATTGTAAATTTCACACTGTTTTCGTTAGTCATAAAATTAAATTTTAACACCAACATCCATTCCGGCAAATCTAATCTCTTAATCTGTCATTTCGAACGGCACACATTGTGTGCATGTGAAAAATCTAATAAGCAGTCACCCTGAACTTGTTTCAGGTTCTAATCCTTTTGCCTTTTTTCTTCTCCCTTAGGAAAATGGAGATTAAGAGGGATTTATTCTTTGTCGTTCTGAACCATGTTCCGGACTCCTATCCAGGATCTATTCAGAATCTTAGCATTAGTCGGCAGTTCACGATTTCTCAACTTCAATTGAGACTTTCCCCGCAAATTGATATAATCATTTATCTATGTCTGAACACACCCCCATGCTCAAGCAGTACGTCACCATAAAAAAAGAATATCCGGACTCAATACTCTTTTTCCGTTTAGGTGATTTCTATGAAATGTTCTACGATGACGCAAAGGTCGCGGCAAAAGTTTTGGGCATAGCACTTACCTCGAGGAATAAGTCCGGCAAGAATCCTGTTCCACTCTGCGGGGTGCCTCATCATAGTGCTGAGCCCTATCTTGCAAAGCTCTTGAA